>Ga0116182_1002493_pt1 | contig 18051 bp, 12 predicted proteins | sample AD_UKC077_MetaG_FD_89805 | JGI IMG/M metagenome (GOLD analysis project Ga0116182, IMG submission 89805) | Active sludge microbial communities of municipal wastewater-treating anaerobic digesters from USA - AD_UKC077_MetaG | ecosystem: Engineered > Bioreactor > Anaerobic > Digestate | place: USA...
AGATGAGCACGGACAGCCAGGAGCTCAACACACTTTCTGAAAGTCTTTTTGAAATAGTTAAAAAATTTAAACTGTAAAAATAATTCTTTTGTATAAAAGCCCGGTATTCTGGAATATTCCAGATAACCGGGCTTTTATTTGTTTTTGCTTTACTATGGCATTGTTCTGTGAATTTGACTATGCTTCGGTATATAGTGTAAAATATTAATAGTTAAATGATTTGATTATTAATATTTCAAACGAAAGGGGTGGTATTATGATAGCTGTAACCGGAGCAACTGGACATATAGGAAATGTTCTTGTACGTGAGTTGTGCGGAATGGGAGTACAGGTTCGTGCCATACTTCCACCGTATGAAAGCGCACACCCCATAAACGATACCAAAGCGCTGATAGTCCGGGCGGATATAAGAGATGTCCAATCTTTGAACAGAGCTTTTGAAGGTTGTGAAACGGTATATCATCTTGCAGGGTACATATCAATAATGCCTTTCAAAAAGAAAAAGCTTTTTGATATAAACGTTATTGGCACCAGAAATGTTATAAATGCCTGTATATATAACAAAGTGGATAAACTGATATATACAAGTTCAGTTCATGCTTTTTCAGAGCCGCAGGAAGGAAGGGTGATCGATGAAAAAACCCCGTTTGATCCCGAAAAAGTTGTCGGGAATTATGCTAAAACTAAAGCCCTTGCCACACTGGAAGTTTTAGAAGCGTCAACAAAAGGTCTTATAAAAGCGATGGTTTTGTGTCCGAGTGGGGTTATAGGCCCTTATGACCACAGAGTGTCCGAAATGGGGGAGCTGATGGTAAGATATGCAGCAAAGAGAATGCATACGTACATAAAGGGCGGGTATGATTTTGTAGATGTAAGAGATGTGGTTCAAGGGCTTATAAATGCGGAAAAAAATTTCAAAAATGGTGAGGTTTTTATTCTTTCTGGGTACAAGATAACGGTTGATGAGCTTTTGGATAAGCTTGAAGAGATAACTGGAATAAAAAGACCTAAAAGATATATTGGAAAAACCATGGCATACGTAGCCTCATTGTTTTCCTGTTCATATTACTGGCTGACCAAAACTAAAGCTCTTCTTACACCATATTCGTTATATACTCTGAACAGCAACAGTAATATAAGTAATTTTAAAGCAAGGAGACAGCTGGGTTTTTCTCCAAGAAGCCTTGAACAGAGTATAAAAGATTCTGTAGGCTGGTTCAGGCAGAACAGGAAGGGCTGAAATGAAAAGGGCGGTAACTGTGGCTCTGATAGTTAATATATTTTTAATAGTTCTTTCTCAGAAACCTGAAATAATGGAGTATACCGAAGAAATAAACGGGAAAAGAACCATACTTACCATAAGCATTATTACAAGCGAGAATGGCAGGGTTATTGCTCAGAAACAAAGTGAAAATGAGTACTATAAGATAATTAACATGAATACCTTCACAACCGAGTTCAGTTATGAAAATAAAGTAACCGGACTGTCGTATGATGCTGTTAGAAACGGTTATGTAATTCAGGTAGCCGGAAAAGATCAAAACAAAAAAATCATTAAAAACTTTAAAATTGATGACTGCGGATGGGAGCAGTCAATAGAGCTTTCGCTTGCTCAGTTGGTACTTTCCGGAAATAAAGATAAAAGATTTTGGTTGGTATCCCTTGATGGAGAGAGATGCATGAAAATGTATGCTGTAAATAAAGGAATGGAAGAACTACAAATAAATGGGAAAAAAGTAAATGCCATAAAGATTGAAGTAACCCCGGATGGTTTTTTTTCAATATTCTGGAAAGCTTTTTTCTGGTATGATAAAGATGGACTTTATATAAAGTCACGGTGCTCCAAAGACTTTGGAGCACCGGAGTGTATTACAGAAATTTACAACTACTGAATAAAAAATCTGTCAAGAATAATGTCTTCCTCTTCAAAAGCATTTTCATCAAGAGGTTTTAAGGATTTGGCCACTCCTTTTACGGTGAATAGTATCCCTTTAGGTGAAACTTCAGCTAAAACATAGTTCCAGTGACCTGTAACGTCGACTTTACTCCAGGGAAGTTTTTCTGCCGTATGCTTTGTATCAAGAGGACCTCCACTGCCACCGGAGGTAACAAACATTATGCCGTCCTTGAAATATCGTTCATAACCATGTATATGACCGTTAAAAACAGCCTGAACATTATATTTTATGAAAAGGTCAAACCAAAATTCAGTAAGTTCATGCCCCTGCGCAAGATTTTCCTTCATTGGGCCGTACTCCTGGGAAGTTGTCCAGAACGGATGATGAAATACCAAAAATCGGTATCTTTTATTTTGTGAGTTCTTAAGTTGATCCTCAAGCCATGCTGTCTGAGCGGCAAAGTTAGGATCTCCTGTAAGAATATTTGAATCAAGCATTATAAAGAATATGTCTCCATATTCAAAAGAATACCAGCGTTTTTCATAGTTTCCTCCTCCTTTTGGTAGTGAAAGGGCAGAGTAGTAATTAAAAGTATTGTATTCGTGATTTCCAAGAACAGTATAGTATGGAACTTTCTGACCAAGAGGGCGCATGCTCTTAAAAAAGTCAATCCAGTCTTGTGTTGAGTCACCTTTTTCTACAAGATCTCCACAGTGTATCACGAAGGATGGATTTTCGGCGTACATTCTCTGTACTACTCTGCTGTGCATATTCACATACTTCTGTGTATCTCTGTATACAACAAAAGAGTAGTCATCAGTAGCATCCGCAGGATTTTTAAGTTCTAACCTGCCGCTTTTAAGAGTTATCTCTCCATGAAAGTTTTCTGCAACAGCTTCATAAGTATAGGAGCTTTTAGGATCAAAATTCTTGAAATTGATATGGTACAAGTCGCTTAAAGGTGCCTCTTCAGACTTTTCTTTAAGAACGCCATTTTCGTACAGTAGCACATATGCCGGAACAGGCATGTTGAGCTTGAAGTTTACGGTTACCTCTCCCTGACTGTGACTCGTGAGGAAAGGGTGGTAAACAAAGTCGGGATCAGGAATCTTTCCGATTTCAAGCTCAATAAGATTCTCCTGAGGTGCACGGAGTTCGGATCTTATTTCGCCCAGTTCTGCCTGAAAAAGATACTTTCCTTCATCTAGCATAAACTGGAAGCTTCCATCATCAAGGGTTCTGGTTATTGAAACAATCTGCTTTAAAGGTGTAAAAGCTACGATCTTTACTCCTGTATATCCTTCCTTAAGCTTTCCTGTATATTTTCTGAGCGGCATACCGTATCTTTCTCCAAAGTATTGCTGAAGGTCAGAAAGGGTTTCTTCAACTCTTAAAACTCTTTCAAGCAGTATACTTTCACCGGGGATAAGCTTTTTGACAGGAGCATATACCACACCGGTTCTGTTGTTCACAAGAACTCTTTTGGAGATATTTTCCCCTTCCGTTGAAAAACCTAGTGAGATACCTGTTTGTGATACACTAAGCAAGTATCTGTCGTACAGCTTAGTAGCATAAAAGTCGGGACTGCTGTTCTTAAAATCAAATATATCGTAGTATGAAAAACTTTTTTCATTTTGCGATATGTTTTTTACCTCAGTAGATAAAAAAAGTGTTTTCCCTGAAAGATGAAGTATGGTCTGAACTGAAAAACTCTCGGATAAAAAAGAAACCAAAAAACCATCCTGTATAGGCTGTATCTGTGAAAGAATAAGATTTTCGTCTTTTAATGACGGACCTATAGCATCAACAATATTTATCTTGTTGCGGTTAAAAAAAACGGCCGTAATGAATCCGCTTTTTTCATCAAGAACTGCTGAAACCTCGCTGTTATGTACCATATAATTACCTGTACTGGTATGGTCAGCTCCATAAAGGTTCAACGGTTTATTTAATACATCTGTTTTAGCTAGACATAACAGAGCAAAAAGTGCCATGAAAAATACAAGAAATTTTTTCTTCATTTTCTCCCCCTTCTGGTCAAAACCGTATGTTGCTGATGTCGTCCCAGCAGTATCCGGTTTCTCCGAGTGATTTACCGTCGATGGTATATGAATCATTTCTGAGAGCTTTACCACCAAGTTTTTCATAAAAACAACGGTACTTGTTTTCTGTAAAAGCCCATATTATCATGTTATTAATTCCATTTTCCAGAAGATACTTGGTGAAGAATTTTATCAATTCACGGCCTACGCCTTTATTTTGATACTGTTCAAGTATATATACAGCATAGACTTCACCCTTGTAAACAGGATCATTTTTCCTTTCTTTTCCTCCATTGAGAAAACCTATAACGTTATCTCCATCTTCAGCCATAAGAATTATGCTCTCATTTTTTTCATAGATCCCCATAAGCCTTTTGGCAGATTTTTCATATGAAAGCTGCTGAAGGTAGTTATCCGAAACTATCCCCTTGTAGGTGCTCTTCCAAACATCCACGTGTACCCTTGCTATCTTTGGAATATCAGAACTTCCAGCTATACTTATCTTCAAGTTCCACACCTCTTTTTATATAATAAAAACTAAGTTATAATGCCAATCCAGTAATATTATATCAATCTAAAGGCTTTTGACAAAACTGAAATGAGAGTATCTGAGAACCTATATTCATTCGTTGGATCTATAGTCTTTTTTCGTGTAAGCCTTATCGAAAGGACAGAGTGTAAAAAGATAATTATGATTGCTAAAATGTTAATGCATAAATTCATTTTAATATATTATAATGTCACTTTATTATATTTGTAAGTTACAAATAGATTCAAGAAAACTTATTAACGTTTTGAAGTAACAATATTAGTTAAATATGGTAACTGTTTTTTTAATGTTTTGTCCAAATAATTTACTTTGATAAAATGTTTTAGTATAATATTTTTGATTCTATTAATAATATTAAGGGGGTACAATGTGAAAAAAGGTAGCTAGGTTGTTCTCATTGTTTTTATTGTTAACGGTTTTTCTGGTTTCATGCGGGCCAAAGGTGGAACTTATCTTTATTGATTCTGTGAAAGGCATTGCCAAGGTACAGGTAGCTCTGGGAACTACCCAAGCGGAGGTTATGAATGAACTTCCTACTAAGGTGACGATAACAGATAACAAAGGAAAGAACTATGAAATAACTGCTTCATGGGCATTGAACGGATATGACAAAGATACAGTGGGAACATACACTGCAAAAGGAACCTTTACGCTTCCTGTTGGAGTATCTCAGAAAACTCCTCCAGTGCCTCTTGAAGTAACTGTTCAGATAGAAGTTATAAGACCACAGCTTCACTCTGTTACAGCTCTTAATGAAAAGTACTATGTACTGCTGGGAACAGCAAAAGCAACGGCTATGACTAAGCTACCGACAAGTACGACAGTTAAGGATAACTTGGGCAAGACATATGAAGTTGAGCTTAATAACTGGGTATGTCCAACATACAATGCTAATGCAGAAGCAGACTATCCTGCATCCGCAACTTTTGAAGTTCCTGCTCAGATCAATGACAACTCAGAAGTATCCAAAACCGTTACCACTAAACTGAGTGTTTCGGATAACAGAACGCTCAAGAGCATAAAACCAGTAGAAAATATAACTGTAAGTGCAAATACGTATAACACCTATCAGATAAAAGAAGTGTTGGGTCTCACAACCCAGATAACGGATTCAGTTGATGCTACCCATACTGTAAATCTCACATGGGACGTTTCGGCTTATGATTGGACAAAAATCGGTGAGTACACTGTGAGTGCAACTTTTTCTCTTCCTTCAAATGTAAAGAACACTGTTCCTCCAATGGAACTGAAGGTTTCAGCCAAGATAACGGTTATCAGTCAGATTGGGTCTGGAACTTCAGGTGATCCTTATATCATAGAAAACCTCACGCAGCTTTTGAATGTTAAAAATGGATTGGACAAGCATTATAAATTAAAAGAAAATATTGAAATTTATGCAGCGGTAGGTACAGATTACTGGACTCCTCTTGGTGATGAGACCGTTATGTTTACAGGTTCTTTTGACGGCAACGGATCTGTCATCGTGGCCGAAAGGATAGGCTATGATTTTTCTGTTCTAGATGTGAGGAATAACGTTGGTATTTTTGGCGTAATTGGTGCAACAGGAGTTGTAAAGAATCTTAAGGTCAAGTATGAGATGTCCAATGGAAATGAAAATATAGGAGTTATTGCCGGACAGAACAAAGGAAAAATAGAAAACTGTACTGCTGAAAAGTATAGATTCAATTTCAATCATGTGGGTTCTAAAAATGTTGGAGGACTGGCAGGTAAAAGTGAAGGGGCAATAATAAACTGTAAATCTATTCAACCAAAGTTCTCGAATTGGTCTGGCGAAAATGTAGGAGGATTGGTGGGTTATAATACCGGTTCCATAACAGACAGTACTGTATCTGGCGAAGCTCATATAGTGGGAAGTGCTTCTGTTGGAGGTTTTATTGGTTTAAACAGTGGAACTGTAACTGATTGTATATCAGAAATGAAAAGTAATAATGGATCTGATTTTTCTGCTTTAGGAGGCTTTGTAGGTAAAAATGAAAGTACAGGTTCTATAAGTTATTGCTATGTAAAAGGGAGCATGACGGGACATGCATCATCGTATCCTTCAGGATTTGCTGCCCAAAATACTGGCACTGTGGAGTACTGTTACTCCAACCTTACAGTTTCTGATGGAAAGATGTATGGTTTTGCCGCTCCTTCTACTGCAGGTATAACTAAGAGCTATTGGATAATAAATTCTTCCGATCAACTTGGCGGAACAGGCGGCAGTATAACTTCTGCAAATGCAAAAGAACAAGCTAGTTATAATACTTGGTACTTTGGTGAACGATGGTTTATTGATGAAAGTTACCCATTTCTTCTTCGTGAGCTTAAAGTTAAGTACGACGAAGGGGACGGGACACCATCTAATCCATATGTAATAAAAAATGCGGAGCAGTTGGGCGGAATAAGATATAGACTTGATAAGAACTATATTTTAGGTAATAATTTAATTCTCAGCGGTAATTGGAGGCCGATAGGTATCTCCGGTTATGACAGTATAAGAGTATTTACAGGAACCCTTGATGGAAACAATAAAACCATAGATGGTCTTTCAACTAACTATAGCAACGGAGGGCTTTTTGCCAAACTTTCCAAAGCAGCGGTAAAAAATCTGAAGTTCACAAATGTAAATATTAAGGCTGGCGCAACAGTTGGAACAGTTGCAGGTGAGGCTGGAGCACAGTATGATAATACAAACATAGTCAATATTGAAAATATTGAGATATCAGGTAAAGTAGAAGGCACGACGATGGTTGGAGGCGTAGTAGGTGTAATGTTCCGCGGTACGCTTAAAGACATAACCGTAAATGCTGATGTAAAAGGTACCGGATCGACAGTTGGCGGAATATGTGCGTCAACGACGCATGTCAGTCTGAATAATCTTATATATGAAGGAAATGTATCCGGCAGTGAGGTATGTGGAGGAATAGTCGGAAAGATTGAAGGAAAAGCAACTCTTATTGACAATCTTGAGAGTTCTGGAACAGTACAGGGTCAAAGAAGTGTTGGAGGAATAGCCGGTTGTGTTCATTCGGCAGAGTTTGACAGTATATCTTCCGAGTCAGGTATATCAACAACAGGACTAACTTCGCTTGTAGAAAAGAAAGGCATAGGAGGCCTTTTTGGCGAGGCTAAGTTTGGAGTAAAAATAAGTAATTCTTACTATAACGGCAGCATAAACGGATATGGCGATACAGGAGGTCTTATCGGATATGCAGATAATGTAACGCTTACCGGCTGTCATTCAGACGGAACAATTTCAGGATTGAATGATGATGGGTTTAAAGGCGGTCTCATTGGCAGAGGTTACGCAAGCATAGACAGATGTTATTCAACAATGGGTATAAGCAATTCCAAGTATTCGGGAGGTCTTGTAGGGGTTTTCAGAGAAAACTTGGAAACAAAGGCCATTAAAAATTCGTATGCCACAGGTACAGCTAAGGCCGGTCTGGTATATTCTGCTGCCGGTAGGCTTAGATTTGAAAACTGCTACTCAACTGTAAGTTGTTTGAGTGATGCAGGACTTATAAAAACCATACCAACATCAAGCAGTGGTTCTGCATTAAATACTTACTGGGATACAGAAGTTTCCGGAGCATCAACCAGTGCACAGTATAATTCAGCAGTAGTAGGTACTCCCAAAACAACGGCCGAGATGAAAAACCAGGTAACCTATGTGGGCTGGGACTTTACAAGTATCTGGACGATAGATCCTGCCAAAAACAACGGATATCCTATATTAAGATAATTACTTAGAAGTTTAAGCCTCCCGAAAGGGAGGTTTTTTCAGATAGTATATATTAATATAAAAATAAAAAGTATTTAGTTTCAAAAAATACGATAGTATGATATATTTTTATATGGATAAAAAGTTTGAACAGGAGGTAGTAATGTATAGAATTATTTATAATAAGGAAATAGCCAAAGATATTTATGAAATGCATATACTAGCCCCTATGGTTGCTAGGTCTGCCAAGCCCGGGCAGTTTATAATTCTTGTAATAGATGAAAATGGTGAAAGGATACCGCTTACCGTTGTTGATACTGATCCCCTTGCGGGCTGGGTATCTATTGTCGTGCAGGCAGTAGGTCATTCTACCCATAAGCTGACGGCTTTGAAAGAGTCTTCCCAGATAAGGGATTTTGCAGGGCCTCTTGGCAATGAGTCAGCTTTTGTTCGGAAATCATTACAGGAGTTAAAAGACAAGAAGATAGTTTTTGTAGGAGGAGGAGTTGGAGCGGCTCCTGTATATCCACAGGTTAAATGGCTGTCGGAAAAGAATATAAGAACCGATGTAATTCTTGGTTTTAAAAGTGCAGAGTACGTTATTTTGGAAAAAGAGTTTTCAGCACTTAATGCAGATATTCATATATGTACTGATGACGGTAGTATAGGATTCAGAGGTCTTGTGACTCACAAGCTTGAACCTATCCTAGAGCATGGGCATATAGATGAAGTAATAACCATAGGACCAATGATCATGATGAAAAATGTATCGCTGTTGACAAAAAAATATGGTGTTCCGACTGTGGCAAGTCTTAATACCCTCATGGTTGATGGAACTGGAATGTGCGGAGGATGCAGGGTAACGGTAGGAGGGAAAACCCTATTTACATGCGTTGACGGTCCGGAGTTTGATGCTCATCAGGTGGACTTTGACCAGGCGATGTCCAGGCAGGGTATATACAGGGATGAGGAAAAACACAGGTGCAGGCTGGATGGTGAGATGAGATGATTAAGCCAAGAGTTCCCGTAAGTGAGCAGAGTCCTTTGACAAGAAAGGAAAACTTTTCTGAGGTATGTTATGGCTATTCATTAGAGCAGGCGTTTGAAGAAGCATGCAGATGCCTTAGCTGTAAGACTCCGGCATGTGTAAGCAGATGTCCTGTAGGGATTGATATCCCCGGATTTATAAGCTGTCTTAAAAATAAAGATCTTGCTGGTGCATACGGCATTGTTTCAAAGTATACTTCACTGCCTGCGGTTTGTGGAAGGGTGTGTCCTCAGGAGGAACAGTGTGAAAGCGGATGTATTCTGGGTAAAAAATCAGAACCTGTTTCCATAGGAAAGCTTGAAAGGTATGTTGGCGACTGGGCTCTTGATAATGATATAAAACCCAGGCAGGCAAAAGAAAAAAACGGGTACAGAGTTGCGGTTGTCGGCAGCGGGCCTGCGGGTCTTACATGTGCGGGGGAGCTTGCCGCCATGGGGTATGAAGTAACCGTATTTGAAGCTCTTCATGAACCGGGGGGAGTGCTGGCTTATGGCATACCGGAGTTCAGACTTCCTAAAGAGAAAGTAGTCAAGAAAGAGATCAGGCGTATAGAAGAAATGGGAGTAAGAATACAGACCGATGTCATAATAGGCAGAACGCTTACAATAGATGAGCTTATCATACAGGAAAAGTTTGAAGCAGTTTTTATAGGTTCAGGGGCAGGTCTTCCCAGGTTCATGAACATAAAGGGTGAAAACAGCAAGGGGGTTTTTTCTGCCAATGAAATTCTGACCAGGATCAATCTTATGAAAGCGTATAGTAAAGAGTACGATACGCCAGTACGTCTTGGTAAAAGAGTTGTTGTCGTAGGTGGCGGAAATGTTGCAATGGATGCGGCACGTGCAAGCTTAAGAATGGGTTGTGAGGTAACGATTGTTTACAGGCGCGGAGAAGATGAGCTTCCGGCGAGACGTGAGGAGGTTCATCATGCAAAGGAAGAAGGCATAGTTTTCAATCTTCTTTCAAATCCTGTTGAGATAATTACAGGGGAAGACGGTTGGGTCAAGGCTGTGAGATGTATAAGAATGGAGCTTGGTGCTCCTGACAGTTCAGGCAGAAGGAGGCCTGTAGAAGTTAAAGGTTCTGAGTTTGAAATACCTACGGATACGGTGATAATGGCAATAGGTACCTCTCCGAATCCTCTTATAACTTCTGTTACACCTGATATAAAAGTAAACTCCGAAAGATGTATTGTAACTGATGGAGAGTGCAGAACTTCAAAAACCGCAGTCTATGCGGGAGGAGATGCTGCAAGCGGTGCTGCTACGGTAATTCTGGCTATGCAGGCAGGGAAAAAAGCCGCAGCCTCTATAGATCTTATGATAAAAAATAGATATAAATAGTACAATAAATTTATGCCGGGAGGGAATCTATCTTGAAAAGATTATTCGGGACAGACGGGATAAGGGGAATAGTAAATGATGAACTGACAGTTGATCTTGCCATGAGGCTTGGTAATTCAGTTGCCCGCCTGTACAATGGAAAGTATAAAACGCTTCTTATTGCTATGGATACAAGAAGTTCCGGTCAGATGTTCGAGGCAGCAATAACCACCGGTGCAATATCTGCCGGAATGAATGTGATACAGTGCGGGGTTATCCCCACTCCGAGTCTTGCTTTCCTTACAAAACAGAAAAACGCTGTCGGGGTTATGATATCGGCTTCTCACAATCCATCCATATACAACGGGCTTAAGGTAATGGCGCAGGGTTATAAAATACCAGATGAAGAAGAAGTGGAAATTGAAAACCTTATACTTAAAGACCATATGGAGTACAGTCCATACGGAGAGATAGGAACCGTTGAAAAAGATTCTGTAAAAGAGCTTTACTATGACTATGTAATAAACACCTTTAAAGGCATAAAGAACAGCTTCAGATTTGCAGTTGATACCGGAAACGGTGCTGCCGGTGCAGTTGCAGGCAGAATATTCAAAGAACTGGAACTGGACTGCGATATATACTTTAACTCGCCAGATGGATTCAATATAAATGACCGTTGCGGCTCCACTGCTCCGGAAACTATTTCAAAGATTGTCAGGGAAAAAGGATACGATTTCGGTGTGCTTTTTGACGGGGATGCCGACAGGTGTCTTTTTGTGGATAAAAACGGTACTTTAGTCGACGGTGATAAACTCATGGCCATAAATGCGGTTAAGATGAAACAGCAGACCAGGCTGACCGGAGAAACAGTCGTATCGACCGTAATGAGCAATCTTGGATTTGAAGAGTATCTGCGTGGCCGTGGAATAAAGCTTTACCGTACACAGGTCGGTGATAAGTATGTTCTTGAAAAGATGCTGGAGATATCTTCAAATATCGGAGGTGAACAGTCGGGTCATATAATAATGCTTGACAGGTCGACAACCGGAGACGGTCTGATTACAGCGCTTGAAACTATAGATACGATGGAATTTTTCTCTAAAACCATTGATCAGCTTGTGGGCGAAATACCAGAGTATCCGCAGGTTCTTAAAAATGTTGCTGTTAAGGATAAAAAGAAGATTATGACCGATGAAAGAATGACCGCCGCATTGAAGAAATATGAAACCAACAGAGAGATAAGGCTTTTGGTAAGACCATCAGGTACAGAGCACAAGATAAGGGTTATGACTGAAGGAAAGGATGAAAAGCTGGTAAGTGAAACAGCACAGGAGTTTGTAGAGCTTATAGATATAATAGACAAAGAATAAATTGAATCCCGCAAGGGATTCAATTTATTTTCTAGAAGTTTTAAACTTAACGGAAAATTGAAAAAACCATAAAACAGCACAAAAGATAAGTTTATCTGCAATCTTTTCAAATTTACCGCAAAATACAGGAATAAGATAAGATTTTTTGAAGTGCTATAATGGTAATATCACATATAAGGCGGTGTAAAAATGTTAGCAAAGGATTATCTGAAAAGAGAGGTAAAAGAATCTGCGGGATGTACCGAGCCAGGATGCGTAGCTTTTGCTGTTAGTACTGCAAAGAAGCATCTTGGCTCTGAAGTTGAGAATGTGTATGTTGAAATGAGCAAAAATATCTACAAAAACGGGATTTTTGTTCCGATTCCAGGCTCTCAAATAGGAAAAGGAAATATAGTGGCAGCAGCGCTGGCTGCGTGTACAGACTGTGAAAATCCTGATCTTACACTGCTTAACAGATGCAGTAATGAGGATAACCTCAAAGCACGAAAGTTTTTGGATGAGGGCAGGGTTCAGGGAAAATGTCTTGAAGATGTTAACGGTGTTTATGTCAAGGCTGTTTTAAAATCAAAAGATCATGAAGCATGCTGTATTGTGAAGAATGGTCATTCTGATATTGAAAAAATAACTGTCGACGGGAAAATAATTTTTTCAGCAGAGTGCAGAGAAAGCTCTGGCGGAGTCAACTTTCACGGAGTGAACGGACTTGAGGATATAGTAAAGATATCTGAAAAAATAGATGAGCAGGACATGGAGTTTATTCTTTATGGTGCAAAGATGAACTATTCTGTTGCTCAAAGGTACTACTCTGATTCAAAAATGAAGCTTTGCAGCTTTTTCAGGAAAACAGGGATAGATGATGTCGGGTCAAAGATAAGAGCCTTTGCTACGATAGCATCGTATGTCAGAATGAGCGGAATAAATGAAAAAATAATGAGCAGCGGAGGAAGCGGGAATCAAGGAATAACCGTTACGCTTCCGGTTTATATATATGCGCTCCAAGCCAAGGCAGATGATAGAAAAACAGCGGTTGCACTTTGCATAAGCCATATTTTCAGCGGCTATGTAAAGTCAAAAATCGGAAAGATAAACGCAGGCTGTGGCGCGTTCGGAGCGGCAGGTCCGGCAAGTGCTGCCGGAATATCGTATCTTATGGATTGTAGTATGGAACAGATGAAACAGGCGGTAATAACCAATCTTTCAAATGAAGCCGGGGTAATATGCGACGGAGCCAAGGAGAGCTGTGCTTTCAGAATAGGAAATGCCGCATATGATGCTTATTTTAGCGCTCTTATGGCTGCAGGTGGAGTAGGTGTCTGTTCAAATCAAGGTGTCATAAATACGTGTCTTAACTCAACCATAGAAGATATGAAGTATCTGAGCGACTGTACACGCGATTGTATAGATGACAGTCTTATAGAGATTCTTGAGAAACGTTCATTTTGAGAACAGATTTTTCCACATTTGTATACAGTTTGACTCGCTAAAAAAAGAGTAGATTAAAGAGCTGTTTTGTGAATCGTGTAAAACAGAGGAGAAGTTTTTAAAGCTCATGAATGATATTTCATCGGCACTGGAAATTTGCACTCCCATAGAGTTAAAAAATCTGAAGGAAGTAGTCTGTGACCGTATGAAAACTTTTTTTCCAAGATAAAGCAGAGCTATTATATTTCCAAGAGCTTCCTGGATGCTGTGGTTCATCACTGCAATATCACATTTTGCCAGAACTTTGGCGTATTCTGCCGCAGGCATGAACTTTTGCAGAAACTCTATATTACCTCCAAAAATACTTCTTCCATACTCTATGATTTTTTGAATATAATCTTTACTGCCTCCGTAAGAAAGGGGGCAGATTATTTTAATGTTCTCATTACGGAACCTCTCAAGCATATCAAACATCTGAAGATGATTGTTTGCAGGATCGGCAGAGTTTCCGCAAAGCACAGTCAAAGTACTGTCTGTCAAAGATTCACATTTGTCAAACATCTCAAAGTCTACTGGATTAGGGTAAAAAGCCTGTATGTATGGTGTATTGATCCGGTATATCTCTTTAAGTTTTTCGTAGTCCTGAGGAACAAGTGCAGAAATACTCTGAAAAGACCGTACTATATCTGTCCGTATGATTTTTTCAAAAACAAAGTATTTTATCCGGCTGTTGTAAATTTTAGGATAGATATCAGCTCCCCAGATCATCCAGACAGCTTTTTTAAGAATGGCTCTGTGGGTAAAAAGGAAAAGGTTCAGGCTTTCGGAGAACATCCCATGGAATATCACTTTATCGGCTTTTGAAAGAATAAGTCTGATTTTTTTTGAGTCTTTTTTAAAGGAAGTTATCTTGTAAAATTCTTTCCCGAGGAAAACCGAACCTTCCGGAATCGATCCGTAGACCAGGAAATCATGTTCGCAGGCAGGAAAATTTTTTCGGATAAAAGCATAAAAAGTTCTTGTATAGTTGCTGTCAAAAACGACATGGACGATCTTCATTCCCGCCGCCTTAATTTTTTATTGAAGGCCACAGCCCATAGATACTTAATGCTTGGGTAGTTGTACACAAGAATCATTAAAGCCAGCGGTAGCTCCAAAAAGAAATTGTTGGTAAAAAGAGTTAAAAAAGAATAAACTCCCATAAAAGCCGAATTAACTATGTAAGCTTTCAAATTGAACTTCCACCAAAGCTTTCTGGAGATCATAGTCTTTACCCAGAAAAAAGTCATATACGAAACCGCTGTAGATATACATGCGCCAAGAGCCCCGTACTTAGGCACAAGCAGATAGTTCCCTACAAAATTGATTCCGGCCGATACTCCGGAAACAACGATGCTGTATGAGGTTTTCCGTGTAAAGCCGATACCCATTCCGGTTGTTTCCGATGTGGTATACATTATGGGGATATATATAAGAAATGGTACCAGTACGGCAGAGCCGGTATACGACTTGCTCAAAAGCATAATTATAATGTTTCTGAACAGAACGATAAAAGCAAAGCATATGCTCATCATGCCAAAAAGAACCGTACTTACTTTATGGAAAAGATCTTTTTCTACATTAGTCTCATACCATCGATACACTGTAGGAGCCCAAAAAGTATTGAAAGCACTGCTGAAAAGCTGCAAAACGGTAACAATCTTAAAAGCTCCTGAATAAAGTCCTATCTGAATAAAATCAGACCACTGTCGCATGGCTATCCTGTCCATGGATTCAAAAACCCATGCCAAAAGAGATGTAGGTATCAAAGGCAGTCCAAATTTGACAAGAACTTTAAGTAAAGCTTTGTCTATGTGGGCTCCTTTTTTGAAGTAATCACTTGTAAGGGCTACATTTATTGCAGATATGGAGATATAGGAACAAAAATTTGCAAGCACTATACTTTTAAAACTTTTCTCATACAGAAATATAAAAAGCATCAGAAAAGTAAAACCCAAAACACGGTCAAGAATATTAAGTAGTGAATATAGCCTTGCTCTTTCCTGCATTCTTATAAGAAGAAGGTTGAAACGGTAAAATACAGAAACTGGCAGGGAAACAGCCAGCATGATCATTGCATCAAGCTGGACACTTGCATATAAAAGCATTGAAAAAGGTTTATAAAAGATAAGAATGAAAAAACCGGCTATAATGGAAAGTGACAGCGGAATGAGGACGGCGTTAAAATAAAGAGTTTTTTTATCCGTACGTGCATGGAACTCCCTTGCAAAAGCCTGATCCATTCCCATAAATATGACCATTGCAAGAAAGGTCGATGCAAGGGCATACATCGAAGCCTTTCCGAATTCATCGGGCATTATAAACCATGTTGTTATCGGTACAGTGAAAAAGCCTATTACAGAAGAGACTAAAGGACCAATGGAAAATCCAAGAAATCGTTTAAGAAAGGTACGTGCGCTTTCAGCCATCTATAAAAAACCGCCTTTTTTAAAGTAAGTTTAGGTTGTACTCCAGTGAAAGATGAAATTTTAAAATACTTTCATTTTTTGAAGAAGGTTTAAAGTACTTTATTTTATTGACAGCACTATTATAATACTCAGGCGGTATATCTGTGAGCTCAAGCTTATTAAAAATCATTCCAAGATCACAGCCGGCACTAAGCTTCAACCCATAAAGAACTGTTGAAAGCTTTATCCTGCTCAAAAAAGCTTTTTCAAGAATACTTTCGTCCAGAAAATGGGTTCCCTGTCCACCCTGATCCCAAGTGAGATACTCCTGCCATGGATTGGCGGGTGATTTTGAACCAGAAACTCTATATTCACAGTCAGCATAAAGACTGAAACGGTCAAAAGTATTTGCATAGTTCAGGATAAATGCAGCGGTATTTTCTCCATATTTAAAGCCTATATAATTATCCTCATACTCTAGGGCTCTTTCTTTGGAATCGGCAGTATATACAGTATCCGGATAGTAGGTATATCCGTATTTTGTATCAACAGCCGCTCCTCCGGAAGGTTCAAAAGTGTATTTGGTCGAACCGGCATGATAAAAACCTATTCTTCCTATAACTGTCTGTTTGTTTCCACCCAAAGACCAGGCTACCTTGTCCGGATTCTGATATCTGTCTGGAAACATGAAGCGGTTGACATTAAGATCGTCTACAAGAATCTGCCAGTAATAATAAGAAAGGCTGTCTCTGTAATCCATAAAAAAACCCAGTATGGAGTTTTCGTCACCTGTTGCGCTCCATGGCTTTCCTTGGGAGGTATTTACGTACTGTGTGAAGAATCCGGGAATTGGACTTAAAAAATGCTCCTCATCAAAACTTCTTCCCACATATACTGTCGAATCCTGAAATCCAAAACGTATATTGCCGAACTTTAGTCCATAAGTCTTATAATTAGCTCCCCTGTCAGGATAGCCGCAGCTTGAACGGACGTTCAGACGTATCCATCTTGAATTGTAGAAAAAAACAGTATCTTCAAACCGTATATCGCCGATAACCGCCGGCAGATAGTTTGAAGAAATGAAAAGCGAGTAAGGTGAATCAACCTCATCCTTATGGCTTAATCTTCCGAATGAGAATGAAAGCTTATCCGGAGTGAATATGAGCCCTCCCTTGTCAAGAAAAAAGTAGTAACCCTTGTAGTAATCACCCATAGAAGACTGGTACTTTCCGTCATTGCTTGCATAAAGGGCTGCAGTAAAATCAAAGTCGTTGTATGAATGATCCAGAGCTACTCTTACTTTGTTTGGAAAGACAGAATCATAAAAATTTTGCGTAAACTGAAAATCAGCTTCGAAAGAAAATGTAGAAATTCCGGCAAGCAGAACAATACAAAAAACTAAAAATCTTCTCATCTTTTTTCCTCCATGTTCAACTGTTTGATAAGTTCATTGCGAAATCTTTCTTCTTTTTCGCTGTTCCAGAAAAAATCATCCCTATATACGGCAATATGATTTAAAATACGTTCATACTCTCTTTTTTGTGAGCTTCTCATAAAAACATTAATGCTTTGGCTGACATTGTGAATATCAATCACATGTCCTACCCCGTACTTATTTACTTCGGATGCCATGCTCTTAAACCTTTTGTCTACCATTACAGGTGTCCCGGCGCAGATGCTGTCAAAGAACTTATTTGGCATAGAATGCGCAAATTCCGTCATTTTAGGATTGAAGTCATATGCAATAAGCGAAAACATACTCTCGGATATCTTATCCATCATCTTGGGATATGGAAGAAAACCTAAAGATTCAAATCCCTGTATATGAGTACCTATGATTTTCACTGAAAATCCCTTTTCTGAAAGAGCCTTTAGGAGAGGAAGCATGGAGTTGAGGCTTCTGCTGGTACCTCCGGCAAAACATATGCTCTTTTCTTTTTTTCTTTCTTCTTTTTCTGGAGTATATTCAGAAGCATAGTTAGGAAGATAGTATATCCTTTTTTCATATAGGTTCTTGCTGTAAATATGCTGAGAAATACCTCTGGAAACACTTATGTCCATATCTGAAAGCTTCAGTTGATTTTTAAAGATCAGTTTCTCATAGATAAACTCTTTAATCAGGGAAAACGGTTTTTTAAGATAGGAGAGATAATCCTGCGGATAGTACTCGTGCATGTCAAAAACAATCTTTTTGCCACGTTTCTTAGCTATCCTGAAGAATTTTA
>Ga0116182_1002495_pt1 | contig 18041 bp, 19 predicted proteins | sample AD_UKC077_MetaG_FD_89805 | JGI IMG/M metagenome (GOLD analysis project Ga0116182, IMG submission 89805) | Active sludge microbial communities of municipal wastewater-treating anaerobic digesters from USA - AD_UKC077_MetaG | ecosystem: Engineered > Bioreactor > Anaerobic > Digestate | place: USA...
TAATAATGTACTTCATATAAATTTTTTCCTTTGCACTTAGTCGGATATTTATCTTTAATAAATATATAAGTATTACAAAATATAATGAAATCAAAGATAGTTTCTAAAGTGCCACATAAAAATACTTGAGGTGTTGCCTTATAATTATAAACACCACCATCACCGTCGACTACCCCACGCCAAAAATCTCTTGATTCTTTTAACAATGCATGTGGTATAATAGAAGTACTCTTATTATGAGAAAATCCTAATTCTACAAGACAGTCTCTTAATCTTACAGAATTAAATCTAAATCTACTACAACTAGAATTTTTAGAAGTATAAACATTTCTATTAGACTTTAAAAAAGATTTAAAAATTTCTAAATGTTCTATATCTTCAGTATGAAGAGTTAAATCTATAGACGCTTCACCCTTTTCTTCAATGTGTCCGTCAGCATATAACATTCCAATCCAGTATAAAGAATCAGGTGTTAAAACATCAAAAGCATTATGGTCTATTTCAGTTCCATATCTAATCTCATGTTGTTCTGATTTACTTCTATAAATAATATCAGTATTAATTTTTAAAAGCGATCTTATAGTTTTTCTAGTAACACAAAGTTCTTTCTCAATAAATAACTGGGACTTTCCTTGATTATAAAGTTCTAGTATTTTATTCAATTTTTCTTTGTGTTTAATAGCTTCCTCTTTATCATAATCTATTCCTAAAGAAAGCAAGGCTTTTTTAATAAACATAGAGGAGGTTTTAACCTCTAAAGAAATATCTTTTAAGTTAAAACCTCCTAAATATAAATTTTTAATTGTTTCTAATTTTTCAATTGATCTTTTTTGCATAATATTTAATCTATATTACAAAGATACAACTTTATTACTTAAAATCCAAATAAACCTTTTTGACTACAACGAATTCCCGGTGATAGGGTTTCTCATCACAAATTTCAACACTTTAGTAGGATCTTTCACGATAATACTTGGTGCGATTTGTGACATCTTAACCCTATAACCAGAGAAGTCTCCTGTTGACGCAAAGCCTTTAGCAGCGCCTAGTCCCAAATAAGGAAAATCACCTTGTTGATAGTGCCACTGAATATCTGAAGCTCTTTGATCTCCGCCTGGAGCATATTTGATTAAACAGATATTATCATTACCTTTCATAGCGTTAAAATCATAGATAATAAAACTATAAGAACTTAATGGGAAACCATCAATTGTTGGGTTTTCAATTTCATTTTGCTGAACGTTATCAAACGCAGGGTTAATTACAAATTCAAGATTAGCAAGGAATGGAATCTTATATTGTGTATAGCTCATACCAAATCCAAGATTCATATGACCACCATAAACAGCGCCCATATCAGTAGCATTTTGTACCATACCAGTAACATTAACAACTTCTCTAATCGCTTTATTAATCATACGCATACCAGCAAGACCAGTTTGTACAATTAATTTATTTTGAGAATCTGGGCCATCAAATTCTACCTTACCACGGAAGAAATTATAAATCTCAGCTTCAAACATATCAAGATTAAATGTATTTCTAGTATATGTGCGCTTGTAACCTCTATCCAATTGTCTCCAAAGACCTGTAGACATACGAATATCACGAGGACCATCAACATTTTGAATAACACCACCTTTACCCCACATTAGATATGTTTCGATATCAGTAGCGATTTTACGCATAGAAGCCATTTCTAACTTAGGTGCCCATTGTACAGAAACTTTACCATCTTTCATTTTGTCAGATAAAAAGGTTTTACCTTTCAATTTAACCAAGTCAGGAAGTTTATTTACAGAAGGATCCATATAAGCTCCATCTACGCGCCACAATTCAGTAATTGAGTTACGATGTTCAGAAACACTGTTTCCACCCATAGCAGCGTACTTAGATACAGAGAATTGCGCTGTAGCTTCATAATCTCCTACATGGTTATAGAACTCACGGAATCCACCACCATCAATCAAGAAATCATCATAATGTGTAGAGTGTTCAGTACGAACAGAAGTTACACGGAAGATCTTTGTTTGATTTTTGAGGAAGCGTTTATCCATAGACGCATCGCTTTTTTGATTAACTAACTTTACAGTATAGATGTAGCCATCATTTACTTTAAGAATAGGTTCATCAGTTACATACATTTCTAAACCATTATACTTATCATATGTCAAGATGGATCCATGACCATATGCGTTAATGTTTAGTTTAATTTGGAAAGTACTTCCACCTTTTCCTGGCTCTTCTTGATCAGAAATATCCTCAACAATATAAGGCATATCTGTAGCGATAGGGTGCTTGAAGGTGTACTCTTTAGTATCAGAATAAATAGTATTCTGATTGTTAAAAGATGACATTGAATACAATGGCATTTCTTTCTTTTGAGTCATTGCCCAGATATCGAACACACCTAAATCAGTAGGCTTCATATCAGCCCTCATTTTAAATAGATGCGCCTCATCAAGGTGATTCGACATGTTAAACGTGGTATCTCTCAAAAAAATACCGTTTGCAATTACTGGTGTCATTTGTTTTTAAATTTAAATTAAGTTAAAATTTATAAGGGACTGTAAAAATTATTTGTTCTTTTTTGTTTACTATTTTTTGAACCTCCTGTAGAAGTAGTTGTTGTAGGAGTTGTATTAACATTTTTAATTCTTCTAAGTGTATCTTTTTCAACCTCTTTTTTAGAATTGATATTTACATCTTTAAAAAACTCTTTTGGATCTAGTAAAACCAGCGTAGCTGCCATAACTCTTTCCATATCAGGTTCTTCAATTTGATATTTTTCTAAAAGCTTTCCTAGTAAATTTGTATTTTTACCAGAAATAGATGGATAAACTAAATTACTCATTCCATTAATAAGCTTTTCTTTTAAACTTGAATCTACTTTATAACCATAAAGATCTTCACCAGATAAAGCTTCTGAAATAGATTCAGTGTACTTAGCAGCTTGTTCTTTAGATTTTTTAACTAACTCTTCTTGTTTTTGAAAAGCATCTTCAACAGACTTCTCTTTTATTTTATCTAAACGAGGTTTAAACTTAGTTGCTATTCTCTTTAAAGAGTCAAGATCTTTATAAGATTCTATCTCTTCTTGGATTTCATCTTCAGTTAAATCTTGTGACATTAATACTTGTCGCACAATTTCTTCCTGATCTCTTTCATTTTCTAAATCCAATTCTTTTAAACTTTCTTTAGCACGTACATTATTAAACATGGTATCAATATCTTTACCACCTTTCATAGCATATTCTAAAACAGTTTTAAGTTTTTCAGGAATATTATCATAAATAGATTTTAATCCTTCATCTTTCCCTTTATCGTACTCATTTTTTAAATTCGCAGTTAAAAGCTCTTTAAAATCATCTTCAGTATTGACTTCATCAGTATCTTCAAAAGGTTTTAAAATACCTGCATCAATAAAAGATTTATAAGAGATAGAATTAGTAAGGTTACTTTCTGAGTCTTCATCCTCCTCATCTTCATCTTCATCCTCCTCATCATTTTTTGTATAATCTATTCGATCATCTTCCAAAACTTCAGGGATGTTCTCTCTAATTAAATCAGAGATTTCAAAATCAAGGTCTTCTACAGGTTTATTAAAGTTAGGATTTTTTCTAGGATCTACTGTTTTAGGTGCCTGCTCACTATCATCAGAATTTTCAACTTCTTGTGAAATAACATTATCAGCTCCAGGAATACCCCCTTCAAAAAATCCCAATGCTTCATCTCTATCTAAAGAGTCTAACAAAGTTTTATTACTCATTTGGTTTTATTTAATTAAATATACAAAATATTTTCCAATAATCAAAATTTTTACTTTTTCAGCTTTTCTCCGGAAACAGGATTTTTAAGCTTTATCTCCTCAGCTTGTAATTTTCTGTCTGCAATATATCGTTGTGTATCAAGTTTTTTACTCTCAATATCCATTTTTTTAGCTTCAATATTATTTTTATTTTTAGACTCTTCAGTTCTAAATAATATTTCATCCTCATACCTACGAATGTCTTCACTAAACTTAGCAACTTCAAGAACATCAGGAACATTATTAGAATTAGCATCAGTATCTTTAGAAAATCCTAAAGCTCTAACCTGTGCTTCAAAGTAAGAAGCCTCTCTATCTTTTTGATCTTTATCAATTTTATAAGAAAGCTCTTTTTCAAATCTAGCATTTTCTGCATCAATTTGCATTTTAATATTATTTTGCTCTTGTTCAGCAGCGGCTTGTTGCTGTTGAGACATTTCTTGAGAAGATTTTTCTAAAACACTTATAATCTCTGAAGTAGTATCAGCTTCCATAATTTTATTAAGATCTAAGATAGACGCATTAGTAGTATTATTTTCAAATGCTAATTGCTTTAACTTACTTAATAAACGCTTTCTGTCTGGACGACCACTTGCAAAAATATTAAAATCTTTCAAAAGTAACTCAGTACCATTTAAAGTGAAAAATGCATTTTCATCTTTAGAGGTAATATATGATAAACGTATAGAAGGATTATTAGCCTGATAAAACTGGGCAGCATTAAGCATTAAAGTTCTAACCTTAGGCATTACATAAATAATATGGTCAGTAAAAATCTCCTCAGTTTGTGAGTAAGAATTATTAACAGCTTGATTTGTTCCAGTAGCAGTCTGTGTAGCCATTACGACCCCTAATCTTTCTGGAGTTATACCAACAGAAGAGTAACATTTTTGTTCTGCCCAATCTGCAAGATCTAATTTAGACTTAATTCTGTTAACAGAAGAAAGGTCTAATTGTTGAAAATGTTGAAAACTTAAAGGCGTATCAGTGTTAGTTAAACTAGAGTCTACAGGAAGGATAGAATAGTCTTTCATAGTTTGATAAACTTTTCCATAATTATTTTTTCCCCACTCTTCTCCCATAGATTGCTTTGGCATTAGGTTTTGATCCATTAAAATTACATTACCTAACTCATCTATAGACAAATCTTTTGCCTGATTAACAGCTAAATTATGTAAGATTTGATAAGGAGCCATTAAAGAAACATAAGGAACTGGTTCTGATAACCTATTTAAAAAATTAGGCCCCTCTACAGGTAATCTAACATCATATACATTTGCATCGCCTTTAAATTGAAATTTGAGTGGTTCAATATTTAAATAAATAGGCCCATCTAAAGATTCTTTGTCATTAAAAGTAGTGTTTCCACCTATTTTAACACCTTTCCAAACTTCCGGAACCCAAGTCCATTCAACGTGTTCACCAAATAAAAGGTTTTCTGCTGTTTTATTATTTGTTAATGAAGTATCATAAACAGGCTCCTCAGTAACTTCAAAAAATTCACTTACAGGAGTTTTCTCTACAATTTGGCCGGTCTCATCTATTTTAGTTAACCAACCAAGTTTTTTAAAAGATTTCCAATAGACCTCTGTAACCCTTACTAAATTAACACTGCCGTCTGAGTTATCAGATAAAAGTATTTCAAATAAATTAGGGTCAGACATAAAAGAATCAACAAACTCTTCTTGAAAAGCCTTTACCTTTTCATAGTGTACACTGTTAGGATACTGCATACTTTTAGGAGCAGACGTATCATAATAATTTGAAAATTGTTCTCCAACAGTGTGTAAACTAGAGTTATTCTTATGAATAGTTTCTAATCCAGTAATTTGTGATTCTTTTAGGTTATTTTTATATCTATTAACTATATCAGGAATAGACATCATAAGTATTCTTCCTACATAATTGCCTTTACTAACATACTTAACTTCAGGTGATACATGAGAAAATGTATTTAAAGGATTCCAGAGTTCAACATCATAATCATCATCAAGAAGATTTATATGCCAAAATTCTCTTTTTGTATGAATATAATCATTCATAGCATCATTTTCCTTTTCATACATGTCAAATCGTTCATCATCCGTATTATTTTGATGGACGGCCCACTGTTCTGGGATACTTTTATAATCTTTTCTATAAAACTCAGCAATCTCTGGCAAATTCCTTATTTCATCAATAGATTTTTGCATTGCTTCAGCAACTTGTGGGTCGTTTGTATCTAACCCCTGTGCTTCCACTTGCTGCATAATAGATTGTTGAGCTTTTGCCAAAAGGTATTGCTCAACTTCTTGGTTTAATGCCTGTAATTTTTCATTCTTAGTATACTTATCTACTCCATTAATAATACATTTAGTATCTCGCTGAGAAAACTCGCCTCGAATTAAATTAACAACACTAGGAATAATGGGATAAAATTGTAAAGTATGTGCTGAATTAGAATTTTCATCAGTTATGTTTGATAAAAGCTCTCCATAAGGATTATCGTCAGTAACAATATAATCATTCTTATCAATTACACCACGACCAAGCTGGTAATTTTTTAAATATTTCTTACCATTATACTTAATATGCTTAATTCCTAACTGTTCAAACCAGTCAAGATTATCCATTTTCCAATTATCGTCTTTTTTATCTAAAGTAAGCATCTGAATAGGCTCATATGTACCTAATTGAACACGCTTCTCAGACAAAGCACCTTTTTGAAGATTACTAGCTGTTAAAACTTTTGCCATTAATTGCTTTTTATAGTTAAAATATACTAAATTTATCTGAGATTACGAAATCCTGAGCTAGATTTTTTACCAAACCTATCTGACGCACCTGTTCTACCAATATGTTTAAAAGCAGATTTCTGTATAACAGCATGTTCTATAGGCTTTAAATCATCCTTATATTCTATTTCTTTCGCCATTAAACCAGAAGCTTCTCTTGACTTAACTAACGCTAACACGAGACCAAAAGCTATAAGTCTATCGACATTAAGCTTATCATGAAAGGCTAACATTTCATGAAGTAACATTTTATCAGGAATCCTTTCTACACCATATCTTTTTCTTAACTCACTACCATCATTTTTATGCTCAGCTCCAGTTTCTTCTTTAACATAATCAATCATTTGATTTAATATGTAAGATTTTACAACTGAAGTCATCTTAACACCATACTCCTGAAATACTGATCTGTTTGCTTGAATCTCTTTAAGAAAAGGTAAATCATCTTTTTTAGCTAAATACTTTTGTCCTTTATTCCTAATCATGTGTTGAATAAAAGATGTAACATTATTCTCAGATACAGTAAATGCATTAAATAATTCTACAAGCATTTCAGCCCTTTCATTAGTTTTATTAATGTCATCAAATCTACCAGTCCACACAGCAGCAATAGCATCACCGTGTAAATTTTTAGTAGATTCTCTTTTACCTTCTATGTTTTGAATAGTCTCTTTTAATGAAACTCCCTCATAAATATAAATAGAAAATAATGAATCAGAAGTTTCTGTTTTACCTTCCATTACAGGATCGACTCCACCAAAGAATACACCAAAAGGTTGATTTTCTTTAGGAAATTTATATATTACTACGTCCCCTTCTTTATCCTTAGAATTCTTAGGAAAAGGGAATTTAGTAATAACTTTGCTCAATTCTTTTTTAATAAGTTTATAAGCAACCTTTCCATTACCATCCCTGTATAATTCAACAGGTTGTCCAGGGTCTTCTTCTAATCTTAATATTTGTCTATTAATAAGATGTGTAGGAAAGACAGATTCCTTTCTCCAAGCAAAAGCCTCTTCAACTGTTAAAGGTCTTTGAGAACAATAATACCTAAAATCCTCTGGGGAAACTTTTCTGGCTTTTTCTCGTTCTTCTTCAATGTACCTCAAAGCCATTGGCTTATCTGTATTTCCCCATACATCAAAACATCTTATTACATTGCCATCATCATCTGAAGTAATATAATTCCACCATTCAGGCGCAAAGAAACCAATTTCTTTTGTATCACTATCTTTATCTTCATTACTATAATGTAAAAATCCATTTTCAATAGGATTAAACATGTACTTCTTTAATGGTTCACATTTAGATAATTCTCCCACAGAACCGGCGTACATTAAAAGACCTGTACTAAGACTTCCAATACCAACAGCAGGTAAAGCATAGTTATGTGTAGTATCTAAGCTACTATTAATACCGGCCTCCTCACCAAATAAATAAGAAATTCCTCCACCTACTGGTTTTGATGGATCTTTTTCAGTACTAAGACCTTTTAAAACAGACTTGTTTCCTTTAAAATTATTATTACTAGCCCTCCATTTTTGTTCCCAATCTAATGGAGAATCCGGCTGAAAACGACGTTTCCATCCACAATAAGTATTAAGATGATCTCTAGCATCATTTAAAAATATCCAAGTATTTTCTACGTGTGTTTTATCTTGTGCAAAAATCTTATTTTTTTGCGCATTACCAAACCATGTATTATTTAATAAAATAGCTGTGTGTTTAAGAGAAGATCCCCACTGACGTTTTTTTAAAATAACAGAGTGTTTACCAGTTAATATGCACACTAAAATATGAAGAAAGAAATGATAATCAGAGTCCCATATTCCAGGAAGATCCAGCTTCTTTTTAACCTTATCATTAATCATGAAATAATTAAGATAAAAGTAATATGCCCCTGTAACAAAGTGTTCCTTATCGCCAGTAACGTAAATAACACCCGCTTCTATATTACACTTCTCTTTTTCAAAGTCCCAGTATATTTTAAAATCACGGGTTTTATTTATAAAATTACAATAATAACCTTTAGTTTGAAATCTTATTCCATCCTCATTCCAGAAGCCCTCCGAATTAATAAGATTATATTCTCCAACACTTTTAAGATGCGATTTTACAAAATCTTTATAATCTCGCCTATCTTCAAATTCCCTATAAGAACGTTCTTTTGTAATTGTATCAATTACTGGTATTTTTATATACATAATTATTCATCATAACTAAACTCTACTCCACCTCTTCCTTTAATTTGAATTTCATCTTCTGCTTGTTTCTCTAAAGATTTATATTCTTTATTAATTTGAGAAATTGATTTTAAGGAAGCAAGATAAGTATTCATGTTACCATCTCTTCCGGAAGTAATTTCTTGTGTAGTGATATAATTAGACAGTTTTTCAAGTCCAATTTTAGCGCTATTAAGCAATGCTAGCGTAGGTGTTATATTAAGTTTTTTAAGTTTGTCAAGAGCTTTAATCATTACTTTATCCTCTAAAGTATATTCGCCCGGGTAATCAAAAATAATTGCGGACTCACGTAAATCTTCTCCTAAACTATTGTAGGGTGACTTAGGGTCAGTATAATAATAAAGAAAACAAAGTGCAGATAAAGAATCTTCATAAAAATCATAAACTGCCCGTAATTCTGGAATTAACAGGCAGTTAGGATTTATTACAACTTTTTCATTTTCAATATCAAATATTTGTATCATAGTAAACTTTTAAAATGTTCCATAAGAACTTTAATCTCTTTCTGTAAGTTAGGCACTTCTATTGGCACTTCTGTAACAGTACCATCTTCATTAAAGATTATATGTACAATATGCATTTTACCTAAAGTTAATTTAGGATTATGCCTAAGTATTATATAGGCATACATATTAAGCTGTAAGCTGTAAATAATGCCATTGCAATCATCTAAATGAGATAAGGGATATAATAACTTTTTAGTCTTTCCCTGCCAATTGGTAAACCCTTTAAATTCTAATTTTTTATTGGTTTTCCAATCTTTTACATTAAGTAAATTATCTTCAGTAACTTCAATATAATCAGCCTGTCCTGCTATCATAGCACTATCTAACCAAATAAGAAGTTCAGGATAAACACCTGGTAAAAGTTTCATAGAATTAGACTTCTTAACTCCATCCTCCCAGATAGGTTTATTAACTTTTAAAACACTATTGTCATAAACAACAACCCCTGTATTTAATAACTCTTCTTCTCTTTTATTATGATATGCAGTTCCTCTAGTTCTTGCAACTAATCCAGCTTCATCCCACTCTTTTCGTAAATCTTCCGGAGACATTTTTTTCTTCTTTGCAGATTTAATTAAAACTGCTTCCCAATCAACATGCTCTTCTAATTCTTTTAATACCGTGGTAACAGAGGTATAAACCTCCCCATCATCGTTAAAGTACCTATGATCATTTTCTGTAAAATTCATTTATATTTAATTTTCGTTTTCGTTAGCAAAGATATACTGCAAAAGAAGGTCAATACTAACTAGATCTTCTACAGTAGTACCTTTTTCCGTATTCTTGTAAAGATACGAAATAACATCGTAAAATGTTACATTATCATCATAAGATTTCTCTAATTGATCAAAAATTATCGACAATTGATTAATTATTGTCTTTTTCTGTTTTGTCATTTTCTTGTATTGATTTATTTATTAATACACTCTCTAAACTATTTAACACAGCCTCCCATTTTAAAATAGGACAACTAGATGATAATGAACGAAGTTTTAAACTCAATGAACAGCCACACTTTTCACAACACGGCCCTGTTCCAGGAACTGCGCATTTTGATCCCTCATTATCTTTAAACTCACAGACATTACAAGTTTCTAATCTTTCGTTATAAATTTCTTCTACATGCTCTTTTTTAAATACTTTATTAGTAAGTCCTTCTATAATATTATTACGTTCTTTATAAATCTGTATTAAGGTCTTTTTCATCATTTAATTTTTTAAAGTATGTTTTTTTGTTCTCGTAAAAAGTATTAAACCTTTTTGCCGTGTGTTTCTGCCCAAGTTCACGTGCGCTTGTTATTCTATTTATTTTATTTTTAAGCTCATACATATAAGCCACTGTGAAAGGGTAGTCAGGTATAGATGAAGCCCTTTCATACTTTCTTTTAAGCTTAGCGAGATATTCCTCTGTTTGATAGTATTGAAAATTCATAGTACCAATACCAGGCCATTCAACAGAAACATGATTTATATCAGTAAGATTTTTTCTAAGTTTTTTATAATAAAAATCTACTAATACTCTTACATCCTCTTCAGGTATATTCATTTCCTTTGCCACATCGCCAATAAAATTAGTTATAGGGGTAGGTGTCATTATTTATTTAAATTTATAATTTTAAAATTTCCAAGAAGGTAATCATTCACAACCAAATCCATTTTAGGAGAAATTATTTTATTTTTATTTTTTTCAACTTCTATTAAACCTTTTTGTAATAAAAATGTAATAGCATTACCTAAAGAAAACTTACTCTTAAAAATTTTATTTTCTAAAGCAGTTTTAATAGACTCTTTAGAAATACCATTAATAGCAAAATGTGTTAAAAGATTTAAGTGCCCTAATGTAATATGTATATTTTCAGAAAATGTATAAACCATTATTTGAAACTTAACACTATCAAATTTATTACCTAATATAAATCTTTTTTCATACTTTATCCAACTTTCCATACTATAATATAAGTAATATTATTGATATTAACTAAAAAAATGATAAATAATTTAAAATATTAATGGACATACTGTTAAATACGCCCATTAACTAAACTTAATTTAGCAAATCATCAATATGTGTAATATCATTAGGTGAATTACCAAAAGGGGCATACCTTTCATTTAACTCAATCATCATACATTCTATAAGCTTATCTTTTAATCCGGTTGCAAGAAAATCCCCAGAAACACTATCAAACAATTTACCAAGTATACCAATATCATCATAATATGTATCTGGCTCAGGTGAAATATAACTAGGTTGTTTAACCTCTTGCTTTAATTCACTACCCACAGCATCAAGCTCAGAACAAAGTTCTACAATAATATCTGCACAATTGCGAACGATATCATATATAAACGAGGTATCCTCAATTAATCCTGTAAACTTCTTTATCTCTCTGGCAGTCATTCCACCTTTAACTTCTTCTATTTTAACTTCAATAGTTTCTTTTAATCTGTCTAACTTAATTGTTTTTTCCATAATGGGTCGTTATCTATAAATTTTTTATAATTATTGAACATATCAGTAATAATCTTAGATCTCTTTTGAAACTCACTCCCAAGGGTAGTATAATTAATACTTTCTATACCACCACAAATATTTATAAAATCTTTTAAACCAGAATTCTTAATATCAATTTGATAAAAATCCCCACCAAACAACATCTTACTATTTTCACAAATCCTAGATGAGAAAGACATTAATTCTTGTATAGAACAGTTCTGTGCCTCATCTAAAATAATAACAGAGTCTTCAAATGATTTACCTCTCACAAACCCCATTGGTTCAAAAGTAATTAACTTCTTCTCAATACAGTATCGAATATAAGGCTCTCCAGCAATCTTATTAAGAATATCAATATAAGAATCCTTAAAAGGTGCAAGTTTATCATCAATCTCTCCAGGCAAGAACCCGATACCTTTACCAGTTTCTACAGGAGATTTACTAATAATAATTTTACTAACAGCTCTATGCGTTAACTGCTTTAGTGCAAAATGGCACATCATATACGTCTTACTTGTACCCGGATCCCCTGTTAAAATAGAAATCTGATTATGGTACATACTAGAAACAATATCCTTTTGAAGGTTATCTAAGGGAAATTCAAATCTAGCGCCTGAAAATGTTTCAGTTTTCTTTTGATATTTACTTTGTTTTTCTTCTCGCATTAAAGTTTGTTTATATTACAAAGGTACAAAATATTATTATATATTCCTAAAAAAAACATAACTTATTTTTAAACTTTATTTAGTGCCTAATTTAAGCCCGATAATAACTCAATTAATATAAAGTGTAACGATTACTATTAAACAGGCTTCTTGATACCTTAAAATCCCTTTAATGCATACCATAGCCTAATTTAACACCCCTCCAAATCAAACAACAAACTTTTATTGTAAATATTTTGTTAAAAGTCTTAAAATTACTAGGAATTGTCAAAAAAACCTTGTAACTTTGTAATATAACTAGAGTATAATAAATCATATACAAATTAACCTTCAAATGATAACACGATTAACTGAACTACTAGTAGGGGTAAACATAGTAGATAACAAGCCCTCACTAATAGGTGTAAAAAGAAACTTCATGCCTTTCCTATGTACAAGGAATAAAACACTGTTAGTTAGCATTACTTCTTACTCTATAGAAGAAGTAAAAGATTTTTTAAAATCAAAGCCAAATAATATAGATACAATAGAATTAATATTCTTAATGCCTAAAACAAAGAATCAAGAGTTAGCAGAAATAGTGTCAAGTTATAAAAAAACATTTAAAGACCAATATAAAATAAATTTTTCATTAGTAAGATAATTTACATTTTTGTTAACAAATAACTTCGTACCTTTGTATAAAAAAAAGATAAAGAAATGACTGATAAAAAAATTATTATAAACTTACTTGGATTACCAAACATTAAAAGAATCCCACTTGCCTATGAACTATATGTAAAAATGTTAAAAGAACCTATAGATATAAACGTTAAAACTAATGAAGTACACGACCTCTATAAAAACAGGGTAGCAACAAGCCTCGGCCAAAAAAATATAGAGGGCTTAAAATTAATGTTTAATCTATTAGAATTAAAAAAAAATGAGTTCAATTTATTAATTAAAGAAAACCCTTTAATTTTACATGATTTTTATAATAACACATTTTGTAGACCACATGATCTTAGAAATACAATAAAAGATTATTTAACAGATACTATAAACATAAATTTTTTAATACGGGAAACTGCTCCAAAATTTATAGCCGGAATTTTTAATAACCATAAATACCTTAAAACAAATAAAAAAGAAGAAGAAATAAAAAAATTTTTAGATAGAAAAGGTTACGATTATTTTGAAATTGAATACGAAGAGGATTTAACAAGTGATTTAATTATTGATATTTATAATGATTATTTAAAAAAAGAATAAACGATTACTGGTGTCAACAGAATAGCGTTTATATGTAGTAAAAACCAAATGTAGAGAGGCCTTGTGATATACTTCACTGGGCCTTTTTCATTTAGCCATTTTCCTCCTCCAACCCTTTCTTCCCCCCCCCCTCCCCCCCGGTTCTTTACGAACTAGGTAAAATGGGTAGGGATAAAAAAATTTTTTGTAAAAATTAAGTAGTAATTATTATGGGAGTATTCCAAATTTATTTTTTGGGCCCCCGGATTTTTTTTGTATAAGGCGCTTTTAAGTCATCCCCCCTATACAACCCCCACCTAAAAACAGCGAGACGTGTATCCCCCTATGAAGTATCGCAAGAGATTTACGAAAACAATAAAAAAGCCGTAATGGTTCTGGGTAAATCACAGTAGTGCTGAGGAGCACAACAATCGTCATGGGGTATCAACTTAAAACTTAAACATTAATTAATTAACCACAAAAACAATTCAAAATGAAAGAGACTAAACACAGGGTGATGGTAAGTAATTCTAGAGGTATGTTCTTAATTGTATATACCACAATACAAGTTAATAAGGTTATTGTAACTGACACAGGTGTCAAGTATGTAACAGTAACTGAGGACAGTACTGAGATCATTGAGGTATCAGCTAAACAAACTCCAAAAGAGGAAGTAATTAACCTTACAAAACTTAGCCATGCACAACGATAATAGAGACTCACCAGGAGATAACTCAAGCTTAATAGGCTGGGTTATCTTCATGGTAGTAATAAACGTTATAATCTACAAAATCATACATTAATTGTTATGGATAAAAGTAATAATAGTAACGAAGATAAACAGATAACAGTCATAGTATTTATCGTGGCTTTGTTCTGTATTACAGCATTAGTGAATTTTATCATCTTTAACTTAATAAAATAACAAACATGAAAGCAGCATTAATTATAATCGGAATAATAATAGGAAGCTTGGGAGCGTTTCAATATGCAGTAAATGCAAGTTTCCAAAAAGAAGAGTTTCCAGACCCAATACCTCATCTTTGTATAGATGAGACACATGAGTATTGTGATGGGTATTGTGATTGTGATGGTATGGATTGTTATACATTTAGACCAGAGTTAAAAGACAGTCTTATAATGGACGAAACATATGAGTCAAATAATATGCCAGGATATGTATATACATATAATGACGAGATTGCGGAAATGTATCAAGAAGATGGTAAGCCAACTGTACACATTGATAATGGCGTGTTTTGGATCAAGGTAAAGTAGAAGTAGAGCTAAGTAGAGAAATCTATTTAGCTCTATTTTTAGCTCCCTTGTAGGTTGTTAATCCGTCTTGTCCAACCTTTACCTAAAAACAGCGTATATTGTAAATTTATGCGCAATATTTATTAATTCATTTTTCTCACTTAAAATGCCCAACGAAGCTATTAATTCGTAATTTTATGTCAAACATAGAAAAAGTAATGAGCGTTAAACCAGTAATCTCTAAAGGTAAAGGTGGTACTGGTGAGCCAAAGAAACAATTCTTAATCACAACTATTACCGGAGCACAAGTCTGGTTAGGTTTAGCAGCGTTTAAGAATGCTACTGGTGGTAACTTAAATCATTCAGAGTTTGCTGGAGGAGAAATTGCCTTTGCTTATTTAAAGAAAGGCGATAAACTTCAAGACGGCTCTGAAGTTACGGATGATAACAAGCTTGTTGACCAGTTAACAGTTGTTATTACACCTAATGAAAAGTTAGCCGCAAGAAAAGCTGCGATTATTGAAATGATGCGTATTGAAGAACTTGAAGACGAGATCACAATGAAAAAAGCACGTTTAGCAGCTTTAAATGCACGCTCTATTCCTGAAGTGGAGGATGAAACAGCTGATGAAACAGCTGATGAGACAGCTGATGAGACAGCTGATGCACCAAAAGTTGAAGAAACTGTAGGAGCTGGAGCTGAAGTGGGTGATGAAGCGTTTGGTGAATAGTGAAGATTAGAATATGGAGCAGATATATTATCTGTTCCATATTTTTTAACTTACTAGTCAGGAGAACTCAATACCGTGGTTTCTCTGTACCTGGTATAACCTACTAGTATAACGCACTAGTAAGCTGTTATTAAAAGCAGTTTACCGCGTCTATCGAACTGTTTCCTACCTCACGCAAATTGTAGTCAACCTCACGCAAATTATCATTAACCACTAAAACAATTTTATGTACGGAATATACGTAAAAAACGAACTTATTTTCATTGGAGATTATTTAGAATGTGAAAGTAATTGCCCTAAGAAAGGAATCATTGACCCTGTTCTTCCAGAGCAAGTTTACGCTTTTGAAAGAGCAGAAATGGAATAAAGAATTTTATTTTTGGAGAACAACTAGCAGACACTATAGGCTGCACGATTATCTAGTTATATCTTTTATGTACTCGATTAGCTGTTGCTAAGTCGCGAGGGAGTAAAGAGAATTTGGGATAATTTTTTATTTAACCATTGTTTAAAACAAATACAAATGAACATCGAACCAAAAACAAAAGAAGAAATATTAAAGCTTAAAGCTTTTAAAAAGGATTACGCTACGAAGTGTAGAGAGTATTTAGAGGGCTGGACCAAGAGAAAATCTGGAAGTCCTAGGTATGTAACATCGCAGAAATTGCAATACTAGTCTTAGGACTATCGAGTACATATTAGTGCATTACTACATCGCGATTATACTAGGCTAAATGATGACACCTATCATTAAAGGTGCTTAGTAATATTATAACAATAGGAAGACTCGTTGGATTACTACTCAAAAGGTCCTAATGAGAGATTAGGTGACTGTAAGGTTGTAGAGTTAAGTTATAATATACATTATTAGGTCACAGATAACTTTAATAATATAACTAAATTAATATAAAACTAGAGAAATAAGATAATTATTGTTATTTGATATGTTGGTGTATTGATCAACCTACGCTACTCGCACTTATCGTAAGCTTTAGCACCTTTCCGGAATATAGGAACGCTAGTCTCGGTGGAAATATATAACTTACAAGCTTTAGAAGAGTAGTGAGAAAGAATAAAGTACAGAACTCTATGGCTTAAAGTCTGTAGAGTAAAGTGGTCAATTAATAATAATGTGGTGCGGTTAGCTCAGTGGCTAGAGCACCTGCCTTGCACGCAGGGGGTCATCGGTTCGACTCCGATACCGTACTCAAACCCTACTCTTATTAATCTATTAGTCTAACCATTTGGAAACGCTAATTTATCTTTTAAGAGTAAAATGTGTATCCTCGGAGCGGGAGGCTAACTAAAAAAACGGTTAGAGGAGTTCGAATCTCCTGTACACACAAATAATTTAATTACACTATTTTTAGTACAAAATATTCAATTTAGGGGTAGTCTTGCACTTTCATCGTGCAAGCTATAAGCTAAAAACGGACTTTGCTCTTAACTCTTTTATACAATTTATTTTAATAGTTGGTCGAAAACGTCCAACTATTATACAATTTCAGATGTAAAAAGAGGCTTCTCTTATTTATATTTCTCAGCTTTAGCAATGTCTGTTTTATCAAAATACACCTTTATATCTCTTGGTCATGCACATCTATTGTGCAGAAAGTGCACATCTATTGTGCATGATTAGGTTATAATTAGGGGTAGTGCTCTTATTCTTTTATAAAATTATTACTGAATTAACTTAGAAAGTCTCCCTGTTAGGGGGAGAAAACCTCCCTGTTACCGGGAGACTTATAAGCTAAAAACGGACTTTGCTCTTTATTCTTTTATAAAGTACTATTAAAAGCTTTTTCTATTACTGTACCAACAAATAATTTAGCGATATCGCTTTTAATTATTTTTCCTGAAAATGAAAGAAATGGGTTAAGTATCCAAAATTTAGTGTAAGGGATTTCTTTTTTATGTACTTCAAATTTACCATATACACCTAACTCTAGAAGTTTAGCAAATAAAGGCTTTACTTTATTTTTACCTATTGAAAATTCTACTACTAAAGTAGGAATAGTTGTTTCATCATTTAAAGGTTCTAAAGAATTTGTATTCATTTTAGCCATTCTACATAATTTATGTACAACTTTAAATTCTAAAGGGGTAAGAACAGAATCTAAATATTCCCAAGCTTTGGTGTAATCTTTTCTAAAACGTGCAGACGGTGCAAAAATAACAGAGTCTTCAGGTATATTATTAGTACGACTTTTAACAGGTACAACTTCACCAGTTTCAACATTTATCTTTGCAGGAATTTCATTGTCTTGCAATTTAACTTCTTTAGAGTAACTCATAGTATTTATTTTTTACAAAGTTACAGGAAATTTCTA
>Ga0116182_1002513_pt1 | contig 17921 bp, 15 predicted proteins | sample AD_UKC077_MetaG_FD_89805 | JGI IMG/M metagenome (GOLD analysis project Ga0116182, IMG submission 89805) | Active sludge microbial communities of municipal wastewater-treating anaerobic digesters from USA - AD_UKC077_MetaG | ecosystem: Engineered > Bioreactor > Anaerobic > Digestate | place: USA...
AGCTGCTCGTGAATTTTACATTTGGTATTTCTTTCTGGTGAAAGAAATATATAAGGATACATCCTCATTTTAAATAATCTATCATTCACGATAACATGGTTTGTAAATACAAATAGCCTTATTGAGATCTTTGAATTAGAAAGGAAAAGATTTATAGACGCGGATTACGCTGGTATTTAAGGATTTTATGTTTTGAGCCAGCTCCAAAAAAGGCATAATAACGAAGGCTTATTAAAAAACAGACTTTAACTTCGTCTGTTTTATGTTTTGAATAAGGCATTAACGACTAATTCAAAGCTCTCGTTTTTTTGTTCCATCTATAATAGAAAAATGAGGCAATTTTCAAACTGTATTTATAAATGTTGTTTTAATTTTTTATGCAGCACCCTCGTCAAATCACAAATCGAGCAATCATCTTGACTTAGAAATATAGGTTAAAGATCTTCTTCGACCTCTTCTTCGTAATCTGTCAGCTTATCTTTTTCCCAATCTTCAAGTATTCTTTGATTTATTCTACGCTTTCTGAGAGAGCCAATAATCACCAAAATAGGCAAAGACGCCCAAATGAGAGTGATGACTAAAAATATGATACCATTTAAAAAATTCTTTTTAACCTCTTGGTCATATTGAGTCAGATAATTGGCAGTTGTCTTGTGAAAAGCTTTGATAAAGGCAGAATCAAAAGGCACATGGCTATAGTCCCAGAGGCTATAAAATGCATTGGAATTATTATGATAAAGCTCTTTAACTGCTTGGGCAGATTGGAAATAGTATGGCGAATAAAAGTGAGGGTTTTCGGGGTAATTGTATGGGTTCTCTTTGATCAGATTCATCGGTTTGTATGCGTAAAACTGCATAAAATCACTATATCGCTCAAAAGAAACTCCCTCAGAGAAAAAGACTGCCATACCCTCATGAAACCAGAGTGGTGCATCACTCCAAAAATAGTCGACATAGAGGTGGATATATTCGTGCAGGACAAGCTCAGAATACTTTTTTATTGATCTAATAGAACGTGGGTTTTTCAGAAAAATCTCTTTAGTATGTGTATCGGTAAAGCCTTCACTAAACTCCAGAACACGACCTCTATCTTTGATAAGCTTTTTGTAGTAGTCATCATTTGGCGTAATGCGAATATAGACATGAATATCAGGGTAATGCTTGACTCTCTTTTGAAATTTTTCCATCTGCTCAGAAAAGATTATCTTTAATTCTTTGGCAAATTTCTGGTCTTTTTCTTCATAAACACGTATGTGAATTAAAAAGTCAGTGTCAAATTTTCTTTGATTATTAGCGAAGATAAGAATAGGTAAAAGCAAGAGAATAAAGCAAATAACCTTTTTATAAGACATCTTTTTCATAGCGCCCCCATTAGCCTAAAAAATAGAATAAAAGTGGAATGCCAAAAATACCGATTAAGATAGCAAATGATACGCTGGTAGCAGAAAGCTCGACATCGAGGTTCTCTTTATTAGAAAAAACCAGAGTATTATAGCCTACTGGCGCTGCAGCGCTTGCAATGATTACTATCTTGGCAACAGCATCGAAATGTATGAGCTTTGTGAGTAATAAGCCCATTAGCAAGCCGCCCAGCATTCTGATAGTAATAGCGGTGGAAGCGACTTTTAATGACTTTAAAGATGGTTCAAAATATAGTCCCAAAGCAATCATAATCAGCGGAATGACAGGCTCGCCTGCCATCTTAAAAAAAGAAACTGCAGGAGTGGGAACAACAAGTCCAAACTTTTTGATTAGTACCGCCAAAGTCAATGCCCATAATGGTGGTAAAAGTAGTGTCTTTTTTAAAACCTTGAGCTTGCTAAAACCTTCCTGCGATCCAGCTTGCACAGCTGTGTAATAAATCCATGTAAAGATGATAAAGCTATTGCCAATATCAAAAAGAATCGCTTTTGTAAAACCATCTTTACCAAAAGCAGCGTAAAAAAAAGGTAAAGTAAAACCTGTGTTCATGATCATTGTCGCAATAAGAAATGTGCCTCGTGATTTTCTCTCTAATGGTTTGAAATATAGTACTATCCTTGAGATCGCATAAGTAAAAGCAATGACAATTACAGGTAAAAAAGGTATAAGAATCAGCTGTGAGCTGAATTGTGTTTCGAGCAAAGATGAAAAAGCTAAAGCAGGCATACAAAGGTAAAAGACTAAACTTAATAGAATCGATCCGTCTTCTTTTTTGAAGAGCTTTATTTGCTTAAAGAAATAGCCCAAAGCAAAGAATATTATGATTGGTATGATCTTAAAAATAAATTCTTTCATCTACAATACAACTCTATTTTTTGGGCTTTTTATGTAAAGTGATATTTTGAAATAGTAGAAAATAAGGGTATTAACTACGGTTCCATCTGTATCCTGCCGTTTTTGACACTACTAATCCATATTCTTTAATTTTCTTATTGATTTGCTCAATATGCAAAGAATTATTCTCTGCGACTTGCGCCTTGCCAGGGTATATTTCATACATTTTGCGATGAATCTCGTCTGTAAAGTTGGGCATCAAAACATTGGCACCGCTTGTTAAAGCCAGCATTCTTCCATTAGGGTGCAAAGCCTCCATAGCAGTGGTTGCAGGGATGTTTATATCGGGCATCAAGAGCCTAATAATCGCCATTACTTTGAGTGAGAGAAATAAATTGCCATTGGGAACGTCCTTCAGGGGTGTATCTTGGTGAGCGATAAACGGTCCTATGCCCAGCATATCAGCGTCGATCTCTTTAAAAAAGAGAATATCATCAGCAATAGACTCAATCGTCTGACCAGGCAGTCCTACAAGCGAGCCGCTACCAGTCTCATAACCAAGTGCTTTTAAATCTCTTAGACAGCGCTTTCTATTTTCGTGACTCATGCCAGGGTCCATCTGTTCATAAAGAGTGCAGTCTGTTGTCTCAATTCTCAGCAAAAAGCGGTCTGCACCTGCTTCTTTTAGGAGTTTATATTCTTCATAGGTCTTTTCGCCAATGCTCAAGGTGATAGCAATATCGTCCTTTTTAATTTTTTGTATTACTTCACAAAGGTCATTAATAGGATAGGTATTGCTTTCACCGCCTTGAAGCACGATAGTTTTGTAGCCATATTGCTTTGCTGTGCTCGCCAAAAACAATATTTCATCTTTGCTCAGCTTATAGCGTTCTTGTAAACTATTATCACGCCTTAGACCGCAATACAAGCAGTTTTGCAGACAAATATTACTAATTTCGATGAGCGCACGAAGGTGTATTTCATTGCAGAGCAATTCTTGCTTTTTCTGATGAGCTTTAGCATATAAATATTCATTGATTGAGTCATCTTTTAAAAGAAGAATGATCTCCTCTCTGCTCAATTGCTCTGTTTCATATGCTTTATCTACTATTTTTTGTAATTTATTCATATCTTTATTTCTTTAAAAATTTGCACTGCCCTATCAAGCACGCCTTGAGTTTTACTAAAGATTAATCCATAATTAGTGATTGGTACGCCAAGCCTTTCGCATTCATTAATGCGCCTCTTCATCTCTCGATGGCTTATCATACAGCCACCACAGTGAATGACAAGCTGAAAAGTCTCCAAGTCATCAGGAAAATCATAGGCACTGGCGAAAGAAAATGATAGCTCCTTTTGAGTAAACTTCTTCACGAGCGCAGGGATTTGCTGCCTGCCAATATCATTAATGCGAGCAAGCCTCTGCAATGAGCACTTTATCGCCTGCATTGAGCTGTGCAAGCCTATCCAAGCCCCTGAGCATCGTTTGCAGCTCGCCTTTATAATTTGCCAAAAGCACTGAAAAAGTGGTCACCTTTATTGGCTCAGGCACAATTTTATTGATCAATTCAATGCACTGCGAATCCGTGATAACGAGATCTATTTGATTATCTATCTTCTTTAAAAACATAGGTATCTCTGAAGGTTGAACACAGATCGCTACGGCATTTATATCCAATAATTCTCTAAGAACTTGAACTTGTGGTAAAATAAGCCTACCCTTTGGTGCAGAACTATCAATGGGTATGCTCAATAAGACAATATCATTTGGGGCGACCAACCCCTCTGTGATAGTCGGTCTCTGTTCATAAATTGAGCCAATTCTTTGGATAAGCTTATCTTTGAGAGTGTCAATGTTAAAGTTATTAACTGTGCTGACGGGCAGCACTTCCTCATCAAAAAGCGAGGGAGCCAATTTTTGTAAATCAGACTTGTTTTGGACTATCAGATAAGGTATTTTCTTTTCTTTTATTTCAGAGATAAACTGCTGATCAAACTCATTAGCACCTCTTTCATCAAGCAAAACAATTACGATATCCGAACGCCACATACTGCGGTAAGTGGCTTTAATCCTGAGTTTACCCAAATCGCTGCGATCATCATAGCCAGCGGTGTCATGAAATGTGACAGGTCCTACGGGCACAAGTTCAAATACTTTCGTCACTGTATCAGTGGTTGTGCCAGCGTGATCGGACACAATTGAGATATTCTGCCCGATAATAGCATTTATTAGTGAGGACTTGCCGACATTTGTTTTGCCAATAATACAAATATTGACTCTATCGCCTTTATTACTCATTTGCAAGCCTCAATTAGAAATAAATATCAGTTTCGCCAGCAGTGAGTTTTTTGAGTCCCTCTTGCACACCTGCTTTGAGTACTTCATTTTCAATTGTAGCAAGCTCTTCTTGAATAAGTGCAAGCCCATTTTTCTTTGTTTCTTCTGAGCCATATTGTTGCAAATATTCCATAAAAGTCAAGATTGCATTTGGTTGGCAAAAGCTTTTGATATTACCAGGTTTTGCCAGAGTCATAAATTTGTGCCCTGTTCTGCCTTTGCGATAACAAGATGTACAGAAAGATGGCATATGCTTGTTTCTGACAATAAGATCATTGATCACTTCACCCAAAGAGCGTTCATCGCCGATCAAGAATTGCTGTTTTTGTGGGTTATTTTTCATTGCGTCAAAATAGCCACCTGGAGAAGTTTTGGAGCCAGCACTAATCTGTGATACGCCGAGATTGATAAGATCTGCACGCATTTGTGGGTTTTCTCTGGTTGAGATAATCATGCCTGTATAAGGGATAGCCAGCCTTGTGACTGCCACGATTTGTTTAAATAAATCGTCATCAATTTCATAAGGTGGATGAATCGACATATCAGAACCCAAAGCAGGCTCAATACGTGGGAATGACACAGTGTGAGGTCCGACATCAAATTCTCTTTCCAATTCAAAGCAGTGCTGAAGCATAGCCAAGACTTCGAAAATTGGCTCGTATAGACCGAATAAAACGCCGACAGCTACGTCATCAATACCTGCCTTCTGAGCACGATGTAGAGAATTAAGACGATATTCATAATTGGTTTTCAAGCCACCAATATGCACTTTTTTATAAGTGTCATAGTGATAAGTTTCTTGGAAGCACTGATAAGTACCGATACCTGTCTCTTTGAGGGCTCTAAAGTCATCAACGGACATAGGCGCAGAGTTGATATTAATCCTACGAATCACCTGCTCATCATTAATTTTCACAGAATAAACGGTCTCAATGCTATTTACAATGTCTTTGATTGTAAAAGAGGGGTGCTCTCCATAAACTAACAACGCTCTTTTATGGCCTGAATGACCGATAATTTCTGTTTCTCTGATCAATTCTTCATTGGAGAGAGTTTTTCTGACTAATTCTTTGTTATCTGCACGAAATGCACAGTAATCACAAATATTACCACATAAATTCGTTACATAGAGGGGGGCAAATAAGACGATTCTATTGCCATAAATCTCGTCTTTGATCCAGCCAGCAGCCTCATAAATTGCAGCAATGTCGTCAGGGTCTTTGGTCATTAATAATGCTGCAGTTTCTGTTAATGATAATCCTTGAAGTAACCTTGATTTTTGCAAAATATCTTTAATCATTGTTTTGTCTGCTTTTTTAGCAGCTTCAATACTTGCGAAAATCTCTTTTTCGTTAATAAAGTTTTTTTCCATGCTATTATCCTTTCATCTTATAGCGGTAAAAAACCATGCATCCTCTTTCTTAATTAAATATAAGCAAATTTTGTCAAAAAAAACTTTTTTTCTTGATTTTATAAAAACCTGTCTATAAGGAGCTGCTTTTACTATGCCCTTTAGTTCTATTATGAACTCATACGAAACAGTAATTTTCGAATTCTTAAAAAAAAGCTTTACAAATTTATTAATATTTTAAAATGGGTATTGCTCTGAAGTTAATCAGTCTAAAGTTTCAGAATCATGATTGATTAACCGATGGGTTGACATCTGAAAAGAGTCAGCCTCCCGTGCTTGGAAAGGAGTCGAAGATGAGTATAGGTGAAAACAGAAAAACACCTAAAATAGCTGTGAAAAAGGAAAAGCAAAAAAGCTTCAGGCAAGAATCATACGCTTTTTCAATACTCAATATTTACCAAAACTCATCGCTGTTAACCACCACACACTCCCACAAACACACGCAAAGACCCTTTAGTAAGAGAAGTACAACACTAAAGTTGTATCTAAATTTTAAAAAACAAATGAGCACTTTATTGCTTAATAAAAATTTAAATAAAAACAATAATTGGAGAAAGTATGGACAATTTAATCAATGTTGTTATTGATGGAAAGGCTATTAAAGCAGAGCCTGGCAAAACTATTTTAGAAGTGGCAAATGCCAACAAGATTTATATTCCAACTCTCTGCTGGCATGAAGAATTACCACCAACGTCGAACTGTGGCTTGTGCGTCGTTTATGTTGATAATAGACCACAACCAATCAGAGCTTGTAGCACACCTATTCATGAAGGCATGAAGGTAGTTACAAACACAAAAGAACTAAGAGCTTACAGAAAAACCTTATTGCAATTATTCTTAGCAAATCACCATGTGGATTGCCCCTCATGTACAGCTAATAATAACTGCGAATTACAATTACTTTGCAATAATATGGGTGTTCAATTACTTGATGCACCACCAATCTTAAAAATGCACAAGATTGACGATAGCAGCATCTCAATTATCAGAGACCCAAACAAATGTATCTCTTGTGGACGCTGCGTTACTATCTGTAATGAAGTGCAAAAAGTATCCGCTCTAACATTTGTTAATCGTGGTTTTGATGGCTTTGTTGACGTATCTTTCTTAAACGGTCTTGGCAATAGCCCATGTATCAACTGCGGTCAATGTATTATCTATTGCCCAGTTGGCGCTCTTTATGAACGCTCACACGTTGAAGAAGTATGGAATGCTATTTATGATGAAACAAAACACGTCATTGTACAAGAAGCTCCCGCTATCAGAGCATCATTAGCTGATGAATTTGGCATGGATGTTAGCGAAGTTACTCCTAAGAAAATGTATGCCGCTTTGAGAACAATCGGGTTCGATGCTGTAATGGATACAAACTTTACTGCAGATCTAACGATTATGGAAGAAGGAACCGAGCTTGTTGATAGAGTGAAAAATAATAAGCCATTACCATTGATCACATCATGCTCACCTGGCTGGATTAAATATATGGAAACATTCTACCCTGATCTTGCTGAATATGTTTCTACTGCAAAATCACCTATGTCTATGTTTGGCGTTTTATCAAAAACATATTATGCTCAGAAAAAAGACATCAATCCTGCAAATATCGTCTCTGTCGCTATCATGCCTTGTACTGCGAAAAAGTTCGAAGCAAATAGACCTGAATTATCTGACTCTGGCTACCAAGATACTGACTATGTACTCACTACACGTGAATTTATCAGATTAATCAAAGAAGCTGGTATTGACTTTAAAAACCTTGAAGAACAAGAACCAGACGAAGGAATGAGCTTCTACACTGGTGCTGGTACTATCTTTGGTACAACTGGTGGTGTGATGGAAGCTGCTATTCGTTCAGCTTATACTTTAATCACAGGTCAAGAACTCGAACATATCGACATTACCCAAGTCAGAGGCTTTGAAGGCGTAAGAGAAGGTGAAGTTGAAATTCCTGGCTTTGGCATGCTAAGAGTTGCTGTCGCTCACGGTACAGGAAATGCTCAAGAATTAATGGATAAAGTCAGAAAACAAATCAAAGAAAATGGCAAATCTGAATACCACTTTATCGAAATCATGGCTTGCCCTGGTGGCTGTGTTGGCGGTGGTGGACAACCTCGTGGCAATACAATGAAGAAAAGACAAGTTCGTGCAAATGCTCTCTATACTGAAGATAAAAACATGAAATTTAGAAAATCTCATCACAACCCAGAAGTAATGAAAGTATATGAAGAATACTTAGGCGAACCAAATTCACCATTAGCTCAAAAATTACTACACACAAATTACTTCGAACGCTCACAAATCAACGGTAAAGTAATTAGAGAAAAAACACATAAACATTAAAAATCTATAAAAAAAGGTGTGTAAATCACCATGTATCCTCAGCGGGGCAAGGGCACTTGCCCCGCATTTTTTTGCCTTACTTTTAAAGAGATAATTGTAAAAGCTGTTTCACTGTAAATCAAAATTACGAGTCATAGAATAAAACAGATTGATAAATTTAAAAAACAACGCCCTCTATATATAGGGCTTACAAAATGGTGTTTTTCGAAAACTATTTTCACCTAAATCAACAGATGCCTACTACGAGCGGGTTTAGAGATGATTTTTTTTCTCCAGCCCCCATCTCATGACAGATAGTGCCTTCGGATAGAGCAATAGAACCAGCCACTTTTTTCATAACCATCCATCCAGGTTTGCCGTTCATTTTTATCAGATTTGATCTATACATTAAGATAAGTAAAAATAATTAAAGAAAAAGCTTGACTAAATTGCATATAATTTGATAATAAGACAAAATGATAACTATATAGGAGTATAGAATGGGATTAAAACAAAAGAAACTTGGATTTTATCGGATCTTAAGCATTATATTCTTTCTCTTTTTTGTGTTTGTTTTAACACTGCCAAGAATGTTCGATTTGAATAAAGGGCAAAAAACAGACGAATGTATTGGAAATATGAAGAGAATAGTTGAAGCAGCACAAAAATATGTTGATGACCGTGGCATTGAAAAAAACTTTACTATTAATGATTTAGTCAACGGTAAATACCTTGAAACTTCTCCAGAATGCCCTGAAGAAAATATTGGCGATAAATACAATATGATACTTGATTTTGAAAACCAAACCGTTGAAGTAAAATGCGCTAACGAAGCAAAGCACCCAAACCACAAATTACCGCCTGCAGAGCTTTTTTAAAAAAACAACTACACACTTTTAATAGGCAGACTTTACATAAGTTTGCCTTTTTTAAAATAAAGAAGGAAAATAAATGGAATATAAAGACTTTTTAGAGCTTATCTATCAAAGATATTCTGGAAATGTGAAACTTGGCTTGGAAAGGATTGAAAATATCTTCTCCCAAATGGGTAACCCAGACAAAAAATTAAAAGGAATACACGTCGCAGGCACCAATGGAAAAGGCTCCACCTCTGCAATATCTGAGGCAATGGCGCTTGGACAAGGCTATCACACGGGAATGAACACCTCCCCGCACTTAATCGACTACTGTGAGCGCTTTCGCATTGATGGCAAAAACCCTTCCTATCTCGAAATTCTCGATCTACACAATCGCTTTCAAAACATATTTGACGAAAATGAAGCCTCTTTTTTTGAAATATCAACGGCGCTGGCACTACAGCTTTTTGTCGAAAAAGAAGTCGACACTTCGATTATCGAGGTCGGACTCGGTGGACGTTTAGACGGCACAAATACCTTTAACTCGACTGTCAGCATTATTACCACTGTCTCGCTCGATCACCCCAAAAGCCTTGGCGATACTATAGAAAAGATAGCTTTTGAAAAGGCTGGCATTATCAAAAAGAATACGCCCTTAGTGCTCGGAAATATCGTTGAAAATGCCAAGCAAGTGATTTTACAAGAAGCAAAGACAAAGAATGCACCCGTTTTTGCCTTTAATCAAGAATATTATGTGAAAAATATCGTTACCGATACCACTGGCACCACCTTTGACTATGAATTCCCAGCTAAGAATATCAATTTAAAACAGATAAAGATTAACCTGCTCGGCGAGCATCAAGCGACAAATGCTGCCACAGCACTCACTGCTTTTATCTTGTACAATGAGATTTTGCAGAGACAAATTGATTTCACAAAGCTCAGAGCATCTCTAATGCAGGTAAATTGGTTTGGGCGTATGCAGATCTTGCACACAAAGCCATTGGTGATCATTGACGGTGCGCACAATGAAGAAGGAGTAAAGTCTTTGATCAGCAATCTCAAAAACATGTTCCCAAATCGCTATATCCGCTTTGTGGTAGCAATTCTCAGAGATAAAAAGCTCGATATTATGATCGAAGACATCTGCCATTTTGCCAAAGAAATATATATCAGTAAAAACCACTCTGAGCGCGCTGCCGATCTGGAGGAGCAAATAGATGTGGCAAAGAAATTTGATATCCCTTATTTTGCTTGTGATGACCTCTTGAGCGCAACAAAGACCGCCTTTGCCAAAACAAAAGACTATGAAATATTAATCATTACTGGTTCGCTTTACACTATATCAGAAGTTTTAAAAGAGAAAGTATTTGAACAATGAGAAAGTTACAAAATGCCCTTGAATACTATAGCCTGAGAGGCGCAATAGGCTTTTTAAAGATACTCCCATATGGCTTGAGCATCAGAATCTTGGCATATTTGCTACTATTTGGTGGCAAAGTACTAAAAATCAAGAGGGCAGTCGTCTTAAGACAATTATCAGCAGTTTTCCCTGAAAAGTCAAAGAAAGAGATTAATCAGCTTGCTGATCGTGTTTATTTTGAACTGGGCAAGTCTGTCTGCGAGATCTTTATCGCTGATGAAAAAAAAGTATTTGAGCAAATGGAGTTTGAAGGACTTGAACATTTGGAAAAATTGGTAACGATGGATCGAGGCATCATCATGGTTTCTGCACACTTTGGCAATTGGGAAGTTGGTGCAAAATACTTAGCGCAAGTGACAGGCAAAGTCTATGCTGTCGTCAAAAAACAGAGAAATGTGCTTTTTGACAATTATATCAATAAAGCGCGCTTGGCTTCTGGCATCGAGACACTATCTATGAAAAGCGCCATGAGAAGAGTAATCGCTGCTCTTAATAATAAAGAAGCTGTCGGCTTTTTAGTAGATCAACATGCTGGAAAGCACGGCATTGATTTGCCTTTTTTGGGCATTGAAACAAAAGTCTTTAATAGCGTAGCAAAACTTTCTTTAAAAACTAAAGCGCCTATAATATTCGCTTTCGACGTTAGAGACGGCTATTACAAGCATTATTGCTATGTTACAGAACCGATATTTACAGACGATTTAGAATTTAATGATAAAAATGTTCTTGACTTAACCAAACAAATCAACTATACTATCGAAGATTATATACGAAGATTTCCTCACATGTGGTTATGGCTTCATAGAAAATGGAGGAATCTGCAAGGAGGCAAAAATGAAAGTAATACAAGTAGTACCAGAATTAGCGAGCCTTAGCAATAAGACAAGACAAGCTCAATTATATGAGCAATTTATCCTAAATCTGCCGAGCTATCATGCATTTACCATAATACCATATCTTGATCATTTAAAAATAAACTCTACAATAACCAAGCTATTTGCTACTTTTGATGACTTTGAAGTATTTAAATCAAATATACCATCAAGCGATTCCGAAATCTATCTCATCAAACCCAAAGCAGAGAGCTTTACACCTGAGTGTTTTAACGAAAAGATAAAAACTGTTCTCTTTTTTAATCAGGCAGTTGCAAAGTTTATTATCTCTTTAAAAAAAGAATATACTATCCATTGTCACTCGCCATTGACGGGCTTTTTGCCCTTATTTTTACAAAATCAAGAAATAAAATACCCTTGCTTATTTACCCTACACAATTTGAAGCAAGACTATAGATTTAACCCTGCTGACTTGACGGGCTTTGTAGAGGATTATACCGACTTAAAACAGGCTGACACAGCAATCAAGGTCGGTGTCTTATTTAGTGATATCATCAACCTTTGCAGCAGGAAATATGCCCAAGAAGTACTGGAAGAAAATAGCGAATACCAAGAGTATTTTATGATGAAAAATGACAAACTCTATGGCATCATGAATGGCATTAGATACGGCGAATGGAATCCTGTTTTAGATGAAAAAATACCATGCAAATATAGCCCGACTAACCTCTATGGGCGTTTTTATAATAAAGCGATACTACAAGAAAAGCTCGACTTGCCAGATACCGATGTGCCTCTCTTGTTCTTTGGCACGCGTCTTAGCGATGAAAAAGGCTTTAATATTCTGCTCGAGTCTCTCGATATGATAAAAAAGATGCCTGTACAATTGCTAATCTATGGCACAGGTGATGAATATCCAAAGCAAAAGACAGAAGAACTCTTGAATCATAGCTCCAATATCCGCTATATCAGAGAATATGACGAAGATTTTGTCCACTTTATCTTAGCAGGATCAGACTTTTATCTCTTGCCAGCAAAAGTCGAAACTGACGGCATTTCATTCTTATATGCTTTAAAATATGGGCTCATTCCCATTGCCTATCATACTGGCGGGCATGTTGATGCTATCGGTGATTTAACAAATGAAGACCCAAGCAAAGTAAATGGCTTTTTCTTTCATAATTATGATAGCAATAGCTTTATCGCCTCGATACGAGAAGCAATAGAAGTATGGAGAGATAAGCCACTCTTTGGAAAATATATGAACAATGCTATGGAAGCTGATTGGTCGTGGAAAAGTGCTATTCGCCAATATGAAGCACTTTACCAAAAGGTATCTGCCAAAGTATAAATAATGGAGGATTTATGAATAAAAGACTTTTACTTATTACATTGCTCATCGTCTTGATACTACCTGCAAGCCTACATGCCAGAAGGTTTGCACGCTGGTACACCAATATGGGTCAATTTACTGCTGAAATTAGAAATGAAATAATGCCTATTACAGGTGAAAATTTCATCAATTTGGGGCTATCTCATTTTTATGATAATCTCATCTTTCACCGTGTGGTCGAAGGCTTTGTGATCCAAGACGGTTGCCCAAATGGCACAGGCACGGGCGGACCAGGTTACACTATTCCAGATGAAACATCCCCCTTAATCTTGCACAATAAAGCAGGTATTTTGTCGATGGCAAAGACTTCTCAACCAAACTCGGCAGGCTCACAATACTTCATCACACTCGCATCTTACCCACACTTAGACGGCACATACGCAGCTTTTGGAGAAGTAATTGAAGGCTTAGACATCGTCTTTAACATTAGCCATGTCGCTGTCAATGCGAATGATAAACCACTCGTACCCGTAGTGATAGACTCTTTACGCATTCTCGGGCTCGAAGTGGGTGAAATAAACCCCGCTGATACACTGCTTACTGCAGAAGCTGATGAAACAATCAACTTCTCTGTCGAAGCATATGATGTGAATGAATTTATCGAAGCATCATATCAGTGGTTGGTTGACGGGGAGATTATTTCAAATGAAGTTGGCGCATTTAATTTCACTTTTACTGAACCTGGCGAGCATATAATAAAATGTATCGTCTCAGATTCTCAAGTTGACTTCCCCTACTCCTGGCATGTCTCAGTAAGCCCAAATACCACTCAAGATCACACGATAAACATTCCAGTAATAAGTTGTCTGTCTAATTATCCAAACCCCTTTAAAAGCGAAATTAATATCGTTTACCAGTGCGCAAAGAATCAGGCTGTCGATATTAGTATTTATGATATTAAAGGTAGAAAAATTAACACGTATCAGCAAATTCAAGCGGGAATTGGTGAAAATACATGGGTATGGGATGGCAAGAATATGAGACAAGAAAAAGTGGCAAATGGCATATATTTCTATCAGATCGAGGCAAAAGGAGAAAAGGCTGTCGGTAAGATAATGCTCATTAATTAGTTTATGAAAAGACTCTGGAAAAGGCTATCTTTCTGGTTTAATAGAGTATTCTATCCCTCAAATATGAAAATCACAGGGCATTGCCTCCAATGTGGGCAGTGTTGTTTAAATTTGATTATTGTCCATGATGGCGAAGCAATAAGGGATCCGAGCATATTTGCAAAGATTAAACATACAGATCCTTTTTATCAAAATATTACCTTTAATAAAGTCTGTGATGCAGGATTTGCACGTTTTTCATGTAACTATTTAGTCGATCATCGCTGCTCAATATATAAATCAAGACCCGAAGTTTGCAAACATTACCCCTCTGTAGCAATGTTCAAGCATGGCGGTCATTTGCTACCAGGTTGTGGTTATCACATTGAGCCCCGAAAGCCTTTTTCTTTCTTTTTGGAAAATAGCAGTTAATCTCTATTATATAAATCGCGTGTATATACCTTCTCTGCAACGTCTTCGAGAATATCATCCATTCTATTACTGACAATCACATCAGAGAGCTTTTTAAACTCATTTATATCTTTTATCACGCGTGAGTGGTAAAAATTATCTTCCTTTAAAACTGGCTCATAAACGACAACTTCAATGCCTTTTGCTTTTACTCTCTTCATGATGCCTTGAATTGATGATGATCTGAAATTGTCTGAATCTGTCTTCATTGTAAGCCTATAAACGCCAACTATTTTTGGCTTTCTTGCAATAATCATATCGGCAATATGATCTTTTCTTGTTCTATTAGCATCGACGATTGCACTGATAATATTATTTGGCACATCTTCATAATTTGCACGTAATTGCTTCGTATCTTTTGGCAAACAATATCCGCCATAGCCAAATGATGGATTATTATAATGCGCACCAATTCTTGGGTCAAGCCCAACTCCCTCAATGATTTGCTTTGAATTTAGCCCGCGTATTTCTGCATAAGTATCAAGCTCATTGAAATAAGCAACGCGTAAAGCGAGATATGTATTAGAAAAGAGTTTAATTGCTTCAGCTTCAGTTGTATCGGTAAATAAGGTTGGCACATCTTTCTTTATTGCTGCTTCTTGTAAGATGCTGGCAAAAGTTTTTGCTCGTTCAGATATCTCACCCACGACTATTCGTGATGGATATAGGTTGTCATAGAGCGCTTTCCCTTCACGCAGGAATTCTGGAGAAAAGACGAGGTTCTCAGTATTATACTTTATTCTTGCTTCTTTTGTAAAGCCAACAGGGACAGTTGATTTGATAATCATGAGCGCATTTGGATTGAGCTTTGATACTTTCTCAATCACATATTCCACTGTGCTGGTATTAAAATAATTCTTCACAGGGTCATAATCTGTAGGCGTAGCAATTATCACGATTTCAGCGTCTGTATATGCTTTAGCCTCATTTGTTGTGGCAATAAGATTAAGTTTTTTATTTGCCAAAAAGTCTTCTATCTCATCATCTGCAATAGGTGATTTTTTATTATTAATCAGATCAACCTTCGCTTCTACAATATCAAGCGCCACAACCTCATTATGCTGTGCCAATAATACAGCCATCGACAAGCCGACATAGCCTGTTCCTGCAACACTAATTCTCATTTTACGCCTCCTTTTAGAGATAAAAAGTATAATCAAGTACAATTTATCAAACCTATCATTTTTTGTCAAGAAAAACAAAAGATCGAATAGACTCCTTTTTGAGGCAGGTAGAGGGTGTTGAATAGATAATTAAAACAACTTATATAAATTACAACTTAAAACTGCCTCATTTTCCTATTAAAGATGGTACAAAATAACATAAAAAAAGCGTTGTGTCAGATCTGTTTTCAACTCTTTTCACTAATTACCTACTAAGTATTATATATTACTATTTAACATATAGATGCCTATGTGACACCCTTTACATTTCCCTTGCTATCTTGGAGAATTAAAGGGAGTCTTATAGGAATCTAAAGGGAATGTAAAGGAGATTTATTTTGAATATTTAAGGTATAGAAAAAATATGTAAACTTTTAGTAATGAAATGATGATTGTTAAATTTGTAATTTGAAGATTATGCAACAGCCTCAGGTACATATTAAACCAAAATATCTTATAAAAGAATAAAGCAGAACCATAAATAAAAAACAACACCCTCTTTATGTATAGGGCTTACAAAATGAGGTTTTTGAAAAACTATTTTCATCTAAATCCTCAGATGCCTACTACAAGCGGGTTTAGAGACGTTTTTTTGAGTAGCAATGGCTCTCCTTAATAATTCAGCGAAGCTATTGTCTACACGATTTTCATCTGGTACAAATAAATGACTAAATAAGTAATAATTCCACGATTACAAATCAATCAGTTTCTTATTAAATATAATGCCCAAACGCTTATTCCAAACTAAACAAATCCATTTGTACATACTCTTTGGGCTTATCCTGCTCATAAGACTCTATCAGCTTTTTAAAAGAAAAAGACTCTCTTTGCAAATCTTTATTGCTCAGCCCTTTCCCTCCCTGTTGGAGCAGCTTTTCATTACCCTCAGGCACGCCTATTTCATCTCTAACATACAGAGGCACCCACTTTTTTTTCAAGTTTTCTACTGCGCCAGACCATGTGCCTCCTTTATCAGCTCCAGAAGCGACTACAACCGCAAGTTGTGACAAAGCATAGACATACTTATTTCTATCCATCGCATTATAAGCGAAAAACCTCTCATAAGGGCTAACAGCAGACATAATCAAGAGTCGCCCTTCCATGATGGCATTTCTTATGCTTTGATTTTTAATTTTGTTGCTCAGACTATCAGAGACAAAAGATATCACAAGACCGCCATGATCCAAACAGCTACTTTCTGCGATGCTATCTACTCCCTTAGCACCGCCCGATACCACACCAAGACCCTCTTTAATAGTGCTCTTAGTCAACTCTTTAGCAAAATTCAGCCCTTGATCATCAATATCTCTTGACCCGACAATTGCCACATAATCTCTATTTGCAAGTTCGATATCTCCGCTATAATAGAGGATAGTAGGCGAATAAGCCTTCAACAATGCCCTCAATCTCTTAGGATAATTTTCTTCAGATCGTGTCGTGACTTTTATGCCCAAACGTGTCAATTTTTCCAGTTCAAAAGCCAGATTCGCACCCTGTTTTAAAAGAAAATCAAGGCGTAGTCCCTCTTCTTCATTCAGCTCTAATTCTTTTTGGAGATAGTCTTTGCCAGCATTCAGCAAGCTTGCAGGCTTTTTCAGTGCTGAGTTGGCAATTTTGACAGCCAAATTATTCCATTGTGACAATGTAAAAGGCTTATAATCCTCTTCTTCAAGCGCTTTTGTATGGAGATTGGAGCACAGTAAAAGAGTCACCAAGCTATCTTGATTCAATGCGGCTATCATTCCAGTCCCCCTTCAGCGGTGGACGCCAATACGAAAGGAAATACCTTCGCCACGCCCTGTCCTTTTAATCTATATCCACAGACAGTGAGTGTCCATTTTGAGTCGACCATATCATCAATCAAGATCACTGGCGATTTTGGGATACTTTCACGCACACCGAAGCTTTGAAAAGCATTTTGAGCTTGTTGGAATGAATTTTCTTTATGCTTTTGTTCTTCTGTATCATGTATTTTTGTAATTATTTCAAAAAATGGGAAGCCGAGCCTCTCAGCCACTCTTTTGGCAAGACTTTTAACCAATTCAGGGCGCCTCAATGAAGGCACAGCCGTCACCCAGACATTCTTCTCTCTCATGCATTCGTTTTCTCTAATCATGTCTGCCAATGCATTTACCAGTTCATCACGGAAATGCCCATGTTCATACTTATCTTCCTTAACCAAATGCCCCCAGCCGACATCGCCATAATTGCACAATACGTGCCCCGTCTCATTGATCATCTCGGCGGTGATACTAATTTGTTTTTCATTTATCAAGCCACCAGGAATTTGCCTTCTTGGTTCAAACTGCAAATGGCTTCTCTTAAAGAATTCCTTTGCCTCAATTACGTGCTCATGCCTAACAGTATCTGGGAAAAAAAGAGTCTGCTGGCAATTGCTACATTTACCA
>Ga0116182_1002516_pt1 | contig 17912 bp, 9 predicted proteins | sample AD_UKC077_MetaG_FD_89805 | JGI IMG/M metagenome (GOLD analysis project Ga0116182, IMG submission 89805) | Active sludge microbial communities of municipal wastewater-treating anaerobic digesters from USA - AD_UKC077_MetaG | ecosystem: Engineered > Bioreactor > Anaerobic > Digestate | place: USA...
CATCCGGCGCGCGGAGGATCCTATTCGCGATACCCAGACCAGTCCGATTGCGTTCCAGCAAAAAATGGAAGAAGAAAAGGACGGGAAGAAAGGGCCCCTTTTATATCATGTTAGATATAATCCGAAAGACTCGTTTTTGACAACTTCACCGGTTCTCCCTGAAGAAAAGGCCAAAGAGAATTTGGTGTCTCCTTACTCAAAGACCGAGGAACTGGACTGGTGGGAGGAACCCGATTTATCCGCTGGAAGTAATGCAGGGGTCCATTCAGGCCAGGATTGGGACAAGATGGAAGAAGATTATTGGAGTGGGGATGTGAGCGCGAAAAATGGGGAGATGGGATCTGGCGCTGGTAACGAGATTAAGGAGAATGCCGATTCAGCAAGCTCGCAGGCTGAGGATGAGTGGTGGTGACACCGCTCTGAGAGGAAATCGCGACCGGACTTCTTCCTGTTTTTGCGGGTTAGGAACATCAGTCGGGGTTTTTTCGAGATAACCCCGGTCAGCCTAAAATGCTCTAGGCGTTTTGAAATAGCAGTGTAAATCAGAATGCCTTGCCGCTATAATACACCCCGAGTTTACCTGCCGAAATCGGGCTCCCCCGGGCATGTGATCAAAGAGTAAAAAGGAGAGTGAATTACTATGATGTCGTGGCGCCGTTTAAAGTTATTTTGGATGGATCACTGGTTGAAATTTACGATCGTTTTCGCGGCGGTGGTTTTGATCGTTCTTTCCGTTTGGGGGATGGCTTCGCTTGAGAGCTATTACCGGAACATTACGCTGGCTCAGCTTCCTCTTCAAATCCTCATGGTGACGATCAATGCCGTGATTTTTGTGTATCTTTATATGGTCATCTTTCGCGGGGGATTCGCGAAGCTAGAGAAGAAAAGCATTAAGGCGCAAAATGTTAACGTTAAATTTTCGGATGTCATTGGAATTGATGAAGCCAAGGACGAATGCTGGGAAGTAGTGCAATTGATCAAGGATCACGTTCGCCTCAAGAAGATCGGTGGCAAAATTCTTCGCGGGATCCTCATGATGGGCCCTCCCGGTTGTGGAAAGACGTATCTTGCCAAGGCGATCGCCACCGAGGCGGGAATGCCGTTCCTTTCGATGGCGGCGAGTGAATTTAACGAGATCTTCGTGGGCGTGGGCGCCAGCCGTGTCCGGAAACTTTTTCAGAAAGCCCAGCGCATGGCTTATGGTTACGGCGGTTGCATTGTGTTTATCGATGAGTTGGACGCGATGGGACAAAGACGTACTTTTAATCAGTTTGGAAGCGGTGAGGGAAACACCACCCAGAACCAACTTCTTGTTGCCATGGATGGTCTCGGAGAAAGATCCGAGAATATCGTCGTTATCGGAGCGACGAATGCCTCTGAAGATGTCCTGGACCCCGCCCTTCTCCGCCCCGGACGTTTTGACAGAAAGGTCTATATCAAGAAGCCAAATCTTGAGGGGAGGGAGGCGCTTTTTCGCTATTACCTTAGTAAGGTGAAATTCGAAGCGTCGGTTGATTGCAAACGCCTGGCGAGAAAGGCAATCGATAAATCGCCCGCGGATATCGAAAATATCGTCAAGGAATCGGCTCTGATCGCGACCCGAAACAAAAGGGATTCGATTACGCTGAAGGACATTTCCGAGGCTATTGAGCGAATTGAGCTTGGGGTCAAGCAACGATTAACGGTCAATGTCAGGGAGCGCGAAATGACGGCCTATCACGAGACGGGCCATCTGATGGTGACCTATCTTCTGCATCCCCGCGATGACGTTTTTAAAGCGTCCATTATTCCGAGGAAAATGTCTCTGGGGGTCGTTCATCCGACGCCGATCGAAGAATGGCACTCCAAGGATCGCGAGTCGCTACTTGCCGATATTAAAGTGTGTGTCGCGAGCTATGTCGCCGAAAAGCTCAAGTTTGGAACCACGACCACGGGAGTCGGAGGCGGTCCGGGGAGCGATTTTCACACGGCGTCTAACATTGCCAACGCCATGGTTTGGAAGTTTGGCATGGGGCCATCAGGGATGGTCGGGGATTACAGCGTTAATGTCCAACTGCTTTCTGAGGAGTTAAAGACGCGGCTTAATCAGGATGCCGAGAAGATTCTCAAGGATTGCATGGCGGAGGTTGAAGCTCTCCTTAAAAAGGAAAACGATATCTTTGAGCGTTTTGCCCGTGAACTGATCACAAAGAGCGAACTTGATTACGATGAGATCGAGGCGATTTTCATGGAGTACGGGAAGACCAACCCGCGCCGGGTATCATTGTCCCGGGACGGCTCTGCCCCAGCCGCTTAAGTTGCCGCTTTATGACTCAAAAGACATCTGACACTCTGTTAAAAAAAAGGCGTCAGATGTCTTTTGTTTTTTTGGCGTTATGGATGACGGGAATATTGATTTCAGGATGCACTCCCCCGAGCTATAGCGGCGATGACCTCAAGCGGGCGGTCATCGAGATTACCCGGAAAGAGTACGGCATCGAAAATTGTGACGTCAAGGTTGTGGGGACGACCTTTGGAGTTTTTCTTCCTCTCTCACAGCTTTTCTCCATGGATTTTAAAGAAGCGATCCTTTCCGGACAGGTGACCGACATGGAGCAGCTTTTCCAGCCTACCGAAGAAGCGATCGACAAGATTGAGGATGTGCTGTTTTCAATGTCCCGGGTGATTCTCTCCACGGACCGGAAAATCGATTTTTATTTTCTCCAGGCGACTGACATTGAAAAAACAGGAATGGAGATCAATTTTATCGGGCACAGCGATGACATCAAGAGGGTCCGTTTTTGGGACATTCCAAGGAGCGAATATCGGAAACGCATCATCCATGAAATGCAGTTGAACCGTCCCGTGCTTTGGCATCGACCGGTCAAACAGTTCTTTAATGACTTAAACGAAAAAACACGTTCCGAACTAAAACTCCTTTACTTCAAGAACCTCGATGACGCCAAATGGGAAGAGGAATTCTTCCTGACTTCAAAGATGGGGGCTTCTGACGAAAAGGGCGCGAGGATTTGGGAAGTGATAGATGTTCGTAGTTTGCCCGTCGAGGACCGGGAGGTGGTTGTTTATGCGAAGGTTAACGCCAGGCCGCGGGATGGGCAGGGAGCTCCTCAGGTTTTGGATTATCTTTTCCAGATATCCGCGCGGGGAGGCGAGGAAAAAATCGACAGAATCACCCCGATGAGTGTTCTGGACCAAACGTCGGCGGACCTTGATGCGCCCATGACCCGGGACATGATTTATTCGAGTCTGGAGCGATGGGACGAGGAGTTCAGTGTTCCGGACATGACGTTAGGCGAGTTTCTCGCGATGCAGCTTTCGCGGAGGATGCAGATGGCGTTTTCACAGGACGAGCGGGTCTACAATACCTTTTCCGAAATTAAGGCGGTATTTCAGCACGTTGAAGGTGACCCCGGACATTTTATTTTTCACATGACCGCTCCCTTGAAGGATATTCGGCAGAAAGCCTATACTTTGGATCAGGGGGTGAACGAGGATGTGATTTACGCTTGGAACCTGGCGACCCGTGAGTTTGTGAATGTTCTTCGTGGCTACAGTTTTAAAGACTGGGAATTTTTGAGTTTCAGCCTGACCCAGGCGCCATCCTACACCTGGACTGCCAACCAGCAGGATCTTGAGCTTTACCGGCGCATGAAAAAACCTCTGCAGGATATTTTGACCCTTACTCCCCAGGTTGCTTCCTAGCTTTTCACGGCTCAGCCTTGAGAGCCTGATGAATTTCTGCTATCATGTGTACTCCTATGGAAATCCTTACTCCCAGACAAGCAGACATCCTGAATGGTGTCGTTGAAGCCCACATTGAGACCAGTGGCCCCGTCGGGTCTCATTATATTATCAAGAAGTACGCGATTCCCGTTTCCTCTGCTACCATCCGGAACGAAATGGGGGCGCTTGAGGAAATGGGATATTTAACGCATCCTCATACTTCGTCGGGGCGAGTTCCGACTGACTCGGGATACCGTTATTATCTGGATCATGCATCGTTCGCCGATGTGATGCCGGAGTCTCTGTGTTTACAGGTGGCGCGAGAACTTAGCCAGAATTACCAGGAACAACGGGAGATCGGGGTTTTTCTTGAAAAAGTCACTTCCATGCTTTCTTCCATGACCCGGGAGATAGGACTTTCCTTGTCGATGGCGCCGGAGCCCGGCCTTGATCAGAAAATTGAAGATCTCCGTCTTTCGCTTCAGGGGCTGACCCACATTCTTGAGAAACCCGAATTTCAGGATATCAACAAGCTTCGCACACTTTTAAAAACTCTGGAAGAAAAGATAGTCCTTAAACAATGGTTGCTCAAGCAGGCGCAGGAATCTCAGGTTTCGGTTTCTGTCGGCCGGGAACATGAAAGTCAGGCGCTTGAGAATTGCGCCATTGTCACGGCGCGTTACTCGGCCGGAGAGATGGGAACTGGTGTCATCGCCATACTGGGCCCCAAACGGATGCCTTACCGGAGGCTTGTTCCGCTCGTTTCCCGAGTCGCGGAACTTATGGAAGCTTTTTTTACCGAACACGAGGAGTTTGACACATGAATTCTCATTCCAAGAAAGACCCCGCGCGTGCTGACGAGTGCTCTCCCAGTCAGGATTCAAAAGTGTCTCCGGAAAAAGAAAACAGCGTTCCGGAAAGCAAGGACGAGATGACGGCCGAATATGAGAGGCTCCAAAAACGCGTGGAAGAACTGGAAGGACTTCGCGAGAAGTTTTTGCACGCGGCCGCTGATTTTGAAAATGCCAAAAAGCGGAATACCCGGGAAAAAGAGGAGTTCATCAAGTTTAGTCAGGAGCGGATCCTCCGCGATATGCTTCCCGTGCTGGATAATTTTGAGCGGGCTGTCGCGCACACTTCCGCGGCGGAGCTTTCTGAATTGAATGAGGAACAGATCCAGACCAATTTTAAAAATATGGCTACGGGCGTTCAAATGGTACAAAAACAGCTTATCGATACCCTCAAAAAACACGGACTCAGCCGGCTTGAAACGGTTGGCGAGAAATTCGATCCCAATTGCCATGACGCCGTGGCGCATGTCACAGGGGACGGTGACGAGGATGTGGTTGTTGATGAGATTGAGGCGGGATACATGATTCATGACCGGTTACTCAGGGCCGCCAAAGTCAGAGTGCGGACCGCTCCTTCCCAAGAAAAACAGGACGAAATCACCTAAAAATCAGGGGGACGATTTACGGACAACGCTCCACGATCTGTATTTTACGCGTTGTCCTTTTTCGTTTCTCGTTACTCCAGATTAAATGATGAAGAAACGCGATTATTATGAAGTGTTGGGCGTCGGACGTCAGGTAAGTGAGGATGAACTTAAAAAGGTTTACCGGAAGCTTGCCCTCCAGTATCACCCTGACCGGAATCCCGGCAACAAGGAGGCTGAAGAAAAATTTAAGGAAGCCGCCGAGGCTTATGCCGTCCTGAGTGATCCGGAAAAGCGTTCCCGCTACGACCAGTTTGGTCACAGTCTGGGAGGCCAGGGATTTTCAGGATTTGAAGGTTTTCAGGATGCCTTCGGTGGATTTAGCGATATTTTTGGTGACCTTTTTGAGGGTTTTTTGGGAGGGGGTGGCCGGCGTTCCGGAGGCCGGGGGCGACGAGGGGCTGACCTTGAATATGCCGTTGAAATCAGTTTGGAAGAAGTTTTGGACGGAAAGACCATGGAGATTGAGGTCCCACGCCGGGAAACATGCGCCGAATGCCAGGGGAGCGGCGCGGAAAAAGGTTCCAAGAAGAAGGTTTGTGAAAGTTGTGGAGGAAGGGGCGAAGTCCGAATTAGCCAGGGGTTTTTCACCATGCGCCAGACTTGCCCACGGTGCGGCGGAGAGGGTGAGTTGATCGAAAAACGTTGTCCAGAGTGTAAGGGGGAGGGCCGCGTCAAAAAGGTGCGAAAATTGCAGGTTAAAATTCCTCCGGGGGTTGAGGACGGATCCAGGCTCCGGATGACGGGGGAAGGCGAGGCCGGTCAGGGAGGTGGTCCCCGCGGGGATTTTTACATTCATGTGAGGGTGAAGAAAGACAAAAGATTTGAGCGCCGGGGGCAGGATCTCTACGCGGAGGATCTGATCCCCTACACGGTCGCTGTCCTTGGAGGAAGAGTGGAGATTGCGACCCTAACCGGAACGACTGAAATAAAAATTGATTCGGGGACTCCGTCCGGAAAAATTCTCAAAATCAAAAACGAGGGAGTTCCCGCGTTCGGGGTTCCGGATCGGCGCGGAGATCTTTACGTCCGTGCCCAGGTCGAGGTTCCGGTTAAGCCGTCCAGGCAGGAACGGGAGTTAATAGAAAAGCTCGCGGCTGAAAGAGGAGATCCGGTGGCCGTTAAAAAGGGTTTTTTCTAATCATAACCTCACATTTCGGGGGCGACCCTAAGGTGGAACTGTGGAGTATTTTGACTATCACTATAGAGTGATCTATGCGGATACCGATCGGATGGGCGTGACTTATTACGGTCACTACTTCCGGTTTTTTGAAGCGGGGCGTAATGAGTATTTTCGAGCGCTTGGTTTGCCGTATACCGAATGCGAAAAAAAAGGCGTCTTTCTTCCTGTGGGCGAGGCGCATGCCAAGTACATCGCGCCCTCCACGTATGATGACGAATTGATCGTCCGCACCAGCGTAAGCCGTTTGGGTGCCAGCACGATTAACTTCCAGTATCAGGTGATTAAAAAAGATACGGGGAAGGTGATTACGACCGGAGACACATTGCACGTTTTTGTGGATAAGACTTTGCGTCCCTGCCGAATTCCGGATGAAATCAGGAGCAAGGTGACGGTGCACACTTTGTTGCGTAAAAAGACGTGAATGCGTGGCTTCGGACAGGCCGATGGTTCGTATCTCTGCTGAAATTTTGACGTTGAGTGTGCGCCATGAAAAGGGGGAATGACATGAGGGACAACATCAGGGTCTCAGTGCTTGGGGATGGTGGCTGGGGAACGGCGCTTGCGCTCGTGAACACGAGGCGCGGGAATAAGGTTTGCCTTTGGTCCGTTTCCCCCGCGTACGCCAGGTATCTTGATAAAAGACGGGAAAACAGCAAGTTTCTCCCCGGTATCAAACTTCCCAAAACGCTTCACATCACGTCGAATCTTGACGAAGCGGTCGCGATGGCCGACGTTATTGTTTTAGCGATACCGACCCGGCATCTTCGGAGTGTCCTCATTCGCCTTAAAAAGTTGCCGTACCAGGGGAAAATTTTTGTCAGCGCCACGAAAGGGATCGAAAATAAAACATGTCTCCGTCCTTCTGAAGTCGTATATCAGGTCCTGGGGCGAAGTGTTCGACTGGTCGTTCTTTCCGGGCCATCACACGCCGAAGAGGTCGCCCGAAAAATTCCGACGTTGATGGTGGCGGCCTCCAAAGATTCCAAAGCGGCGGAGTTTGTCCAGGAGTATTTCCGAGATCCTCAGTTTCGTGTTTATGTCCAAAGCGACGTCGTTGGCGTCGAGCTTGGCGGGGCCCTGAAGAATGTGATCGCGATCGCGGCAGGGGTTTGTGACGGCCTTAAATTCGGGGATAACACCAAGGCCGGTCTTATGACCCGCGGAATTTATGAAATGGTTCGGCTCGGAGTGAAGTTGGGCGCGAATCCGGGAACCTTTTTTGGACTTTCCGGGATCGGGGATCTTATCACCACGTGTTCATCCCGTCATGGCCGGAACCTTTATGTCGGCCGCGAGCTGGGAAAAGGGCGAACGATGAAGACGATTTTGGGTAAAATGGCGATGGTGGCCGAAGGCGTGGGGACGGCGCTCAGCGTGCGTCAGCTTTCGGGGAAATACCCCGATCTTCAGCTTCCGATCATGGACGAGGTCTACAAAATGCTTTTCAAGAATAAATCACCGAGAGACGCCGTTTCGACGCTTTTGTCACGAACGCCCTACGATGAGTGGAAGGCATTCAATCTGTCATACTTCAAGTCGAAATAAAAAAAGCCCCGATTCTCGTTGCGAGAAATCGGGGCTGAATTTCTGACCGGTTCCAGTCTTGCTTAAAATCCCGCAGAACCCATCGCGATCGAGGGGGATTCGACTGCCTGCCCCTTGTCACCAAACGCCCTCGGGAAAATGTCGTCCCATTTCAGGGTCATGCTGATCGTAAAGGCTTGGGAGTAAGAAGAGTACCGGCCATCAATGGAAGAATTGATGAGCGACTCGTGTTCCGCGATGCTATTGTTGATCCGGCGCTTGAAATAAAACGAATTGTAATAGGCAACATCGGTCACAAGGTATTTGCTGAGTTTGTAGCTGAGACCGACCGAAAGCACCAGATGATTCGCGTCCGGTATGCTGGGGGTAAAATGGGTTTTCGGGACCGGTGTCCAGTAGAACCAGCTTCCAGCGCGAAGGGTCAGTTTGTCCGTGAGTTGATGACTCGCGCCGAGCTGTAGCCCGTATCCGTCCCGCCAGTCTTTGTCCGCCATGCGGATATTCTCAAGAATGATGTCATCCATGGCGTTTCCCGATGAGTCGGGAACGAAATATAGCCGTTTCATGGTGGCCCACCGGGTCCAAATGAAATCGACCTCATAGTGGGTTTTGGGCGTAGGTTGATAGGCGTAGGCCCAGGTCATGCTCATCGGAAGGTTCATCTTTGTGTGTACGCCTGTTTCAAAATTATGAAGGCCGAGACCACCGAGAAATGGTGGGATATTGGAGTTTTCGACCTTGAGGCGACCTTTCAGATTGACCGTCACGGGGCTCCGGAAATAATAACCGACACGGTGTTTCTCGTTGAATTTATAGAGTGTTCCAAGTTGCCATCCCCAGCGATTGCCGGACGTGTTGATTCGCACCTGGCCGTCGGGTGTATTTATGCCCACCAGCGTGGTGATTAGATTGTTGGGGTAGCCCTGGATTCCACCAAAATCATAAATTCGATACCATACCGGGCCGCCGCCTATGGAGAGTTTGTCCGTAAATTTATAGGCGACGGTTGGTTTCAGGGTAAACATTTTGAGGTAATTTCGCCAGCCCGTGTAATGAACGGCGGGGTCATTGGAGTTGTATTTGTTCATGAGCCCGAAGGGGGAATCACTCCCGATACCAAAGGCGAGCCGATCACAAAAGATTCTTCCGGGATTAATGGTGAGATAACCCGTAGGAACGAATGCGAGAGTGCCGGAGCTTCGGGTTGAGCCGATCGTATCATTGTCCTTAAAAGTCATCAGGCTGATAAAGTTCGCGTTGCTTTGAAACTGTATCCCGGGAAGGTCGACGATACCGGCCGGGTTATAAGAAATGGCCGCTGGTTCATCGGGAGTTGCTGTGACGGCGCCCCCGGAACCGAGTTGTTTGGCACTGAAAGACGCGTTTTCAAGGCCTCCCGATCCGACTGCCCACGCGGATGAAAAGGGCAGGATTGCCAGACTCAACATGACGACGATGGCGAAAAGTTTCTTCATTATGGAACTCCCCTGGTGAATGATGGTTATCCGAATAAAAGTTCCTGTGCACACCTGAATCATTTATCGGATTATAGATAATTTCCTTCACGCCAAAAATCAAAAATATTATATCGCCTCGATAGATATGATAGCTATAGATATGTAATGCTATTACAAAGGCTTTATTGATTTTCAAATCAAGTAATTGGCGGTTATATTTATTTTATAAACAGGAGATATGAACTTAATACTTTCCGATGAACTCGAAGTCCGGCTTTTGAATATCAAGGACAAAAAACTTGAGGCGGAAGTTCGTCGATTCCTTCTAAATCTCTTTCTCCTTTTTGACGGTCAGCCTCCTGTCCATATCCAGAACTATATCAAAGAGATATTCGATATCCTCGAGGCTCAACAGCGGGCCGGAAATAGTAGCCCTCTCATAACCCAAGTGGTTCCTCGCAAAATCCTTCCTCCAATCCAAAAGTTCGTTTATTAGTAGATAAGCATCTATTTTTAAAGTTTTTTTAAAAAAATAATCATGTTTCGTCTACTCATCCCTTCCGTAGCAGGCTATCTTGTAGCTCGTCAAATGGTTTCATCCGGATCGTGAGACATTTCAAAATGACAAGGAGATGTTGGCGATGGAAAAAGGGCAAGGGTCGTCCAAGGGAAACACAACGTTTCAAGATTCATTCAAAATGCTGATCCGGCATGCGCGTCAAAAGATGAGCTGGAGAAAACCTGAAAAAGGGGCACGTGTTCCCGGGAAGATTAAGCGCATGTCGGAAATTTCCAAACTCCCCGCGCCTTTTACAATGACCAACCGAGACGGAAAAAGATTTTTTCGCAGTGTTGCTTTGCTGACAGTGTTCTTTTTCAGTTGGAATCAGCTGGGGTTTTCGGACGGGACGATTCTTCTGGATTACGAAGCGCCGTTTCAAACCTATGTCCCATCGACCAACGGGGGAGATTCGGATTCAGTTCCTGAGGGTTCGCTCCCGGATCGGCGATCCAATGAAGATTTTGGCATGGATAGTTTTAGTTTTATTTCAGAAAATTCGCCGCTTTCAGCTCCTGATTCTGGCAGGCCGGATGAGCCTGTCCAGGATTCCGCTGTCCGGTCACTTGAGGAGCCCCAGGTCATGGTGGCCGGGGTTGACGAAAGGACGCTTGTCCGCCGGGATATTTCTCTTGAACTTCGCAAGGTGAGCACCAATACGGTTGAAGCGGTCAATCGATGTTACTACAGTAGCGCATACGGCGATCCGGTCTATTTCACAACTTACAATTATCGGGACGGCCTGTTTATGCGAAAGACCGAAACGACTTTGTCTCAGCGTACTTTTCGGGGTTTTATGGAAGTGGATCTTTCGGCTTTGTATGCGGGAGGTATTGATTCGGAACAAATCTCGCGAGTGGAACTTGTGTTCGACGCTGTTTCGTCACAGTCCGGTTCTCATTCCTTTTCAATTTATGACATGACCGCGAATGAAGACGGCCTTTCCCCTGCGGACAGTATTTCGGCCGCGAAATATTACACCGGAACTTCCTTCCTAGTTCAAAGCGTTACCGGGAAAACATTCACAAGGGACGTCTCTCAGCGGAACACGGTTGACGTCACGGAATCAGTGCTTCGTGATCTGCGAGCCGGGAAAAAGTGGACGGGATTTTTCGCCACTCCCGACTCCGCGATGTCCAAAATCCAGCTTTCCAATGTCCGGCTCAAAGTCACGTATGAGCAACTGATATCGCCTGTGACGGGTACGATCGCGATTAATGCGGGCGCCGCTTACGCTTTGTCTCCCGCGGTGCAGTTGAAGCTTTCCGCGCCAGATAACGGCAGTGGAATGAGGGTTGGCGGGATGAGTTTTTCGAATGACAACATCAACTGGAGCCCAATCATCCCCTACGCGAAATCCAAAACCTATGAACTGCCTTCAGGGGATGGTGAGAAGACGGTCTATGTCCGTTATTATGACGAAGCCGGTAATGTAAGTGAAACGTGTTTCGCCTCAATCATTTTAGACACGAGAAGCCCGGAGGGATCAGTCGCGGTGAATGGCGGAGTGAAATACATTCATGAGGCTCGTGTCACGCTGAATCTTTCCGCGATAGATGACGGATCGGGAGTTGGGAAGATGTGTTTTTCCTCGAACGGTATGACTTGGACGGAGGCGGAAGATTACGCGCCGACGAAGGAGTGGACCTTTTCGGCCGGAGACGGTTACAAGAAGGTGTACGTAAAATTCCAGGACAAGTCGGGCCGGTGGTCAATCGCGTCCTGGGTCAGAGTGAGGCTAGACACCCAGATCCCGACGGGCAGTGTCAATATAAACGCGGGCGTGATGTATGCCTCGTCATCCAAAGTGAAACTGCATTTTAAGGGATCAGATAAAGGGAGCGGGGTGTCGGGGGTGAGTTTGTCTTTCGACGGAACGAACTGGGAGGCTCCAATTCGTTTTACATCCTCCACGTACGTGGTCCTGCCTGATGGGGATGGAGTGAAGACGGTTTACGCGAAGTTTTATGACAAGGCGGGGAACGTAAGCCCTGTTTATTCAGATTCGATTATTCTGGATACGCTCCCGCCGACCGGGACCGTGAAAGTGAACGGGGGCGTCCAATTTATTAATCAGCCGACCGTTACTTTAAATCTCAACGCGATGGACGAGGGCTCGGGTCTCAGCAAAATAAGTTTTTCAAACGATGGGATAACCTGGGTGATGGAGACGAGCTATTCGGAGACGAAGAGATGGACCTTTTCGTCCGGGGACGGCGTCAAGAAAGTGTACGTAAAATTTCAGGACAATAGAGGCCGGTGGTCGCCGGTTACATCGGTGACAGTGACCCTGGATACGGTCGCTCCGTCGGGTTCGATGACGATTAATGGCGGCGCGGCGTACACGAACAGTCGTGAGGTGATGCTGAACTTGTCGGGAACGGATAATACGTCCGGGATTGCAGGGATGAGTTTTTCGACAAACGGTAGCACGTGGAGCGCGGCAGAGGCCTATCAAACCACGAAATCCTGCGTACTTCCTTCCGGAGATGGGCAGAAGACGATGTATGTCCGCTATTACGACGCGGCCGGCAATGTAAGCAAGGCGTATTCCAAGTCCATCATCTTGGACACGACTCCGCCGGCGGTGGTCATTGATGTTGAGACGCCAGGTTTGATCAATGTCAAAACGATGATGATCCATTACATGTCGGATGGTATCGCGAAAAGCAAGACATTTACGGATCTCGTGGAAGGAGAGAACACACTTTCGATCATAGAAACCGATTCCGCTGGGAACCAGACCACCGCGATCTGGCAAGTCGTGGTTGACACGGTAGCTCCTTCCGGGATGGTCGTACTGAACGATGGAGAGTTGGAAACGGGGTCCTGTTCTGTGACGGTTCATGTCAATGTTACGGATGATCGGGCGCTGAAAGACATCCGGTTTTCAACTGACGGCGGCGTGACCTGGTCAGAATGGGAGTCGCGCGCTTTTGTGAAGACGATGACGTTACCCGAAGGAGAAGGCGAGAAAGAAGTGCTCTGCCAGGCGCGCGACGAGGCGGGGAATGTCGCTGATTTTAAGGGTACGATCTATTATGTGGTGACTCCCCAGGTGCGATTTTTGTCGGATACGGTAGTGACCGATCCGCTTTATACGCTCCGCTATATGGTGAACGATAAGGAGCGTGAGGAAACATGGTCGCTTCAACCCGGAGAAAACCGGCTAATCGTAAAGGCAGGATCGGGTTCTTCCCCGAGTTTTTTTGAGTATACCGTGACGCTTGACCGGACTGAAGACCTGCTTCCCCCCATGCCGGAGGTCCCGATTCTTTCGGATGATTTGGTTTCCATGACGGCCGTAAACGGGCTGATCTTGAAATATTCCCGGGGGGAGCTTGTCGCGATTGAAAAACCGGGAGCGTACACACTCTATCCGACGGAATTCGATTCCCAAAATGAACTTGTCGACGGACTTCTCGTGTTTAACGACGGCGGTAAACTGCTTTATGAAAACGGTAAGGCTTCTTATCGTTTAAGCGAGATTGGTGAATTGACCACGTACAATGCTGACGGGACCGTCGCGTCCGTCACATTGGCGGGAGGCAAAAAAGTTCGCTTCGCGTATCGGCGTGGCGACGCGGGGGAAATTCTTTCGATCATAAGTTATGACGAAGACGCCACAGGGTTTTATGGAAGCGATTCGAAACCTTTCTGGATTAAAAAGAATGACGGAACGGTCATGACATACCATAAAGGTTTCCTGAAGTCCTACCAGGATCCCGAGGGAAATGTTTTTCACTATCAGGTGTCCTCCCTTTATGAATCGGAACAACTGACGGGGTATCGGTCCGACCTTGCTTTTGTAAGTGAGGCGGGTGAGGGTGAGTTAATTCCGCTGGCGGCAGTCCTTGCCAATCCTGATGACTACGTTTCTATCCGGGCCACGCTGGAAAATGATTTGTCCCTGACGATGGAGTATGACGCGGACGGTGTGATGAAAAAGGTAGTGTCCGGATCGGGAGAGGCGCTTGAACTTCAAAAGGGTTTACCGGTTTCTTTCACGAACCGATCCGGGGAGACTTTGACGGTCCGGACGGATCTTTCGGAAAATCAGGAGCTTCTTTCCATTTCGTTAGAAGGGAGCGATATTCGGCAGGAATATGATGGCGATGGAAACCTGACGGGGATTCGCCTAAACGATGGCACGACCTTCAAAATCCGGGAGCTTGGTCTTGACCGCATCGTTCTTGAGGACGGAAGTGATTTGAGTGAGCTTGTTTGGAACGGGAGCCGTTTGACGGGTTTTCGGAAGACGGATCCGGACGGAAGGGTTGAGATCTACCAGAATTCCAGGATGACGCAACGCGTGGAACCGGACGGCGGTCAGACGTCTTTTGTTGATAACTTCGGCGCCAGGGAGCCTGAGGAAATTCTGACGTCAGATGGCCGGACTTACCAGGTGATCAGATTTCCGAACGCGGAAGGGTTAACTCAGAGATTGGCCCAACTCAAGAGTGTCGATCTTCCCGACGGGACCCGAATCGAAATTGAGAATGGGAAACCGGTACGCTACATTCAGGCCCGACAGGTTCAGATTGAGGCTTTTGAGGTCCCGGAACTTTTGGCGGGGGAATCATTTGTGCCGTTGATCGAACTTCCTGACGCGCGACTCCGGTCTCTTACCGTGAACGCGGACGGTTTTATTTATAGCGGCGAGATCCTTTTTAATGACGGCACTCAATACTTGATTGAAAACAACAAAATCGCCAAACAAATAGCTCCCGACGGACAATTTGTGGAATTTTCGGAAGAAATAACATCCGCGCCGTCTCAGCCGAATGTCCCGCCGGAACCGCTGACGGAACCGGAGATAGACTACCGGAACCATTTGATCGAAGCGCAGATGAGATATTTCGTGGATGGGATCGGGATTCACGCGGCTACGGGTTTTCCGGTGGACAACTATCAGGGAGAAAGTGATCAGCCGTCCGATTATAGCCAGTCTACCTTAATTGGATTTTGGGCGGAAATTCTCGCGGCGATCGCGACGGGAGATTATCAAACTTCCGGGATGACCCAAGCCCAGGCATTTGAACGGCTGGATCAGCTTCTTGTCAACTATCGGGAAGTTCAGAAACAGGTGGGATGGAACGGGATGGTTGCTTTTTTCAAAATAGTGGAAACCGAGGAGCCTGTGCTAGATGCTCTGGGGGAACCCACGGGCGAGACCCGAAACGTGATCCATTATCAAAACTGCTTCAACCAGTACGGGTTTGGAGATTCGGTCAATCTCTCGGTCAGCCTGGCCAGCGTGATCGGCGCCTTGCAAGGGAAGAGTTGGGAACCGGAGAATGCCGCTATCTGCGCCCGGATCCTCTCCTCGGCGAATGAAATCCTCGAGGCGCAAGAACCCGGATACGCGGCATTTTACGATCCCGTGAAAAAGCGATTTCGCGGCGCCTACGCCCAGGATAGCGCGACGGGAACGTGGTCGTTCGTGAAAGATTACTACATCGATCGGGTTTTCAATGAATTCCGGTCCGGCGTGGTTTGGGTCGCGGCGAAGTACCCGCAATATCAGCAAGCCTTTGAAAACCTCGACGTCACGCTTCGCGATTACCGGGCGGGAGACGGGACCCAGACGGAAATTGCCGCGCCTTTTGACGGGGGAGCGTTCCAGATGTTTTGGCCGCTTATTCATGTGGATGAAACCCGGTATCCGGAGTTTGAGACCGCGCTCCGGAATTTCCTTCATGCCCAGGCGGACTTCACGAGCCGGAACGGGATTCCCGGATTGATTTCGGCGGGGGACTGTCCGGGCTCGGGCTACGAAGGAAAAATCGGGCTTCCGTCCGCGGCCGAAGGTGATGACCTGAAGTTTAATGACATCGGTTCTCTCTACGGGACGGCGTCCGCCTTCGGAGTGGCGCCGCATTACACTCTTCAATTTTTAAAAAATATTGAAACGGCATTTCCCGAGATCCTGACCAGCGCGGGTTTTGTGGACGCGATTCGGATGCAAACGGTGACGTCCACGGATCCGGTGACGGGGGAAACAGTCACAAAAGAAGCGCCGGTCTTTTCAACGCAATATTTTGGCGTCGATCAGGCGTCTTTTATCCTTTCTCTTCTTAAGACGAGCCAAAAGTACTTTGATCAATATTTGGACCAGGAGGGGATCAGACGGGAATTTGACGGCCTGTACGAGTCGATCCAGCTTAATCTGAAACCGGCAAATTCCGGAGGCCCTTCCTCTCTGCCGGAGTGGGGGGATGCTTTGACGCGGCTTTATGATGGTGACAGTACCACCCCGGACGGTTTTTCGGCGCCGCTTGTCCGGGAAGCGAGCTTTGTCCCTGCTATTTTTGATCCGGAATTGGGTTCCGGAAGGATATTCAATTATCGCCAGGGGAACGGAGCGTTTCATCACAGCGAGATCGAATTTGGAGAAGGGCCCGGGGCGCGAATCATGGGGATCCAGGAATATCTGCTACTTCCGGGGCGGGCGGACGCCGGCCGGGCTTTGTTGGGAGGGTATCAACCGGATCTTTATAACAAGTCCGACGCTTCGGGTGTTTTCTACACTCCCGACCAAGGTTACGCTGAAAGCATGCTGACGCGCGACCCGGAGCTGGGTGAGGTTCGGCGCGTGATTTTTGATTTCCGGCAACCCGCCCACGCGGTCGGACTTTGGAATGATTACCGGACGAATCAGATAGATCTTGGCCAGTTTGATTTTTTGTCGATCCCGGTGCGCGTGGAAGACGACACCCCCGAGAACCTCCGGCTGAAATTTGAGTTGAAGGGGACGGGAAATATTTTCGTGACGGACACGCTCCGGCATGGCTGGCAATACATCACGATCCCTGTTGTTAAACCTGTGACCGGAAAAGTCTATGAGATTGCCACGGTAATTCAATCGGTCGATGGCCAGCCCGTCAAAGGTGGGCTTTATCTTGGGCCGCTCTCGGGTTTCAGGGTTCGAACGTCCAATGAGCTGGATTGGAGCGTGATGCTTGGGAAAACGGCGAGCGAAATGCAAACTCTTATCCGGAGCAAGATCGCGGCCCAGGCCTTTGGGGCCGGTTTGACAACTGCCGAGGAAATTCTGGAAGATTTCACCCTGGATTCGAAAGGAAATTTGATTGATGGAACCCTCAGGCGGGCCGACGGAGGAATCCAGTATTTCAGGGACGGATTGATGACGAAATGGGTTTTCCGGAATGGCCGGACGGTGCTTTACGAAAATGGAATAGCGAATTTTATCGTGGATCTTTCCCGCGGCAGGCTTGAAACGGGACGGTTCTATTACGATCAGGACCTTAAAGGGAACGTCCATTCCTTTAATATCCAGGACAATGAGCGGAAGCGAACCTTCGGAGAGGACGGGATGCTCCGGACACTTGTCCAGGATGGACAATTTGTGAATTTTGAAAACGGAAAAATGGATTCGATCCGGACTCCCCGGGGAACCTTGACCGATCTGGAATTCGCGGATGATGGAAGTCTTCTTAAGGCTCATGTCGTGATGAATGACGGACGCGTTTTTGATATTGATCAAACGACGGAACAAAGCACGGATATAGGAAACGGAGTTACGTTGCATTACCAGGGATCGATGATCACGGCGATTGAAACTTCCCAGAACGGAAGGACCGACCTGTCCTACACCTGCGACTCGGCGGGGCGACTCGCGGGAGTGGACGCGACATTTACGGATCGTGGACAAACCCGGACACTCTCATTTTTCGAATATATCCAGAGGCCGGAACGTTCAATTGAAAAAAGTTATCTCATGGGAAGCACGTTTGATGTTTTCTCCGTCGCGGGAGTTGGCGGTTTTAGCGTGGGAACCCTGACGAATGGCGAGTTTACCTCGGGAATGGGAGGTAATTACGGGTACGATTCCAAGGCCCTGTACAAGTTCAGATATCTTTCCGAATCCGGCCGGGAGATCGGCATGTACATGAACCATGTCAACTCTCCGCTCCAGACCTCGGACTC
>Ga0116182_1002526_pt1 | contig 17879 bp, 16 predicted proteins | sample AD_UKC077_MetaG_FD_89805 | JGI IMG/M metagenome (GOLD analysis project Ga0116182, IMG submission 89805) | Active sludge microbial communities of municipal wastewater-treating anaerobic digesters from USA - AD_UKC077_MetaG | ecosystem: Engineered > Bioreactor > Anaerobic > Digestate | place: USA...
AACATCATCGTTTAAAAGCGGTTCAAAAGCATCAGTGACAATGCTTTTATTGTCGGAGGTTATATCTTTTAGTAGTATAAGTGCAAATTTCCTCATCAGAGCGTAATTGTCTTCTGTTTGATTTTGAGGATGTTTTAATAGTTTGACATCTCCTTGTGTAAGTGATTCAATTATTTTTTGCTTTTGACCTCTTGTTAGAGATGATATAAGCGATAGTTTCTGTTCAGGGATAGTATCCGAAACAAGACTTTCATATTTTTCTGCGGCTTGATTTTCTTTAAAACGTACTAGGAAAACATTTCCAAATAAATTATACTCAATTCTACCAACACGTCCGATTAGGTTCTTAAACTCAACAGAGGTCATGTTGCTTGTTGCTCTTTTATAGCTCATGACAAAAAGATTGTCTGCAGGTAGGTTAACGCCTTCGACTAATGTACTTGTACAAAATAGAGTTGTTATTTTGCCATCTTTATACAAGGTTTCAATATCAGAACGAATGTAGTTTGGTAAGTATCCTACATGAAATGCCACACCTCTCTTTATTAACTCTGGAAGGTAGTAATCAGTGTGAATTTCATTACTAATCTCATTTGCTAAAGCAACAAGATCAGGATCATCATCTCTGTCTGGTAAATCACTGGCAAATTTTCTTGCAAACTCTATAGCACTTGCTTTTGAATTACAATAGATTATACTCTGTTTTCTGTGGTCATGACCACTTAAGTACTTAATTAAGCCAATGTGATTAGAATCGGAGATAGTTCTAAAAGTAAATAGATTGCTAAAATCATTAGTTAAATCATTGAATATCGATACATTTTTATCTACCAAATCTACTAAATATTGTAGATGACTTACAGGTGAAAATGTGGTTATCAATGATTTAGCTTTTTTATTTTCTACCTGTGGCAAAAGTTTTAGGTACTCTTCAGGATTTGGAATGTTTGGCGATGCAAATACAATATTAGTTTTGTGTTCTCTTTGACTTAACATACTGGTAACTTTGTAATAAAAAGCACTACGTTCATCACCAGATGAAATCTTGTGTGCTTCATCAATGAACAGATAATCAATGTTGATTAGTGGATATGAAATCAAAAGGTAGAGCAACCTTTCAGGTGTTAAGATAAAGATATATTTGTGTTCATCTTTAAGTGCCAGAGCTCCAGATGAGTTAATAACGACATAATTCTTATGATTTAGCATTTCTTTCAAGTCGCTAATCACATTTTTAGTTATTTCACTGATTAAAGCTTTAGTAGGAACAAGTATTGCAAAATTCCCAGTACTATCATTTAATACCTTTTCTTTAATAAACGTTCTCAATAGAAAAGACTTCCCAAGAGAAGTAGGACCTGAGTAACTAAATGACTCTTCATTTAAACGATCATAAATTGCTTTTTGTGGGTGGAAAAAATACTTGCCATCTTGAAATGGAACAGCCAAGTATTGCTTATCAAATTTTGAAAATATATCATCAAGTATTGACAAGTTAGTATATTCAGTTTTAATTAGTTCCAAACCTCGATAATTACCAATTACCTCTAGTATTGACTTAGCATAGAGTTTCACCTTTTCGTTTTCAGGATAGAGGTAATTAAGTAAAGCAATCATTTGTTGAGCTATCTCTCTGTGCTTTTCTGAGTATATAGATTTGGATAATAGATCAGCAAATCTTAAAGTATCACTTATGTTGATTTCTCTTGGTTGTTTATTTGGTAGGTTAAAGACTTTCAAAGTGTAGTTGTAGATAATTGATTCATATAACTCTAATAGATATTCATTTTCTTCAATCCTAGAGAAGATTTCTTCACCTAGTGTTTGGTTACGTGGAGTAATCATTTATTCCACCTCCAATGAAGCGTTCATAATTTTATCCTTGTTATCTTCAGCATCAATTAAAGGTAAGACATAAAAGTAAAATGAATGACTAAGAAGCCCCATATCAGTAATTTTAGTTTGGATATATGGTATTGCTGCAAGAATATCAGTTTGCATTCTAACTTTTAAGAAGTCAATGAAATCCCTATTGTTTAATCCATCGGTCCCATCTAAAGAAATTGAATATCCCAAAAATACGCCAAAAGAAGTATCTGGATATGATAAGGAACCTCTGTTTGGAACAAGGGCTTTTTTTAAAAAATCAGTAGTAGTTCTATCAAACGTAGAATCTAAAATATTAGCATCAATCAGCTCAATTTCATCATCGATATTTGCCAATATTTCTTCAACTTGTATAAATGCATGATCTATTGCGGAAATAAGATCGTTTATAGTTTTTGATGCACCAAAAGCTAATTGATGATTTCTCACACTTAAGTCATTGGATGGAAGTAAATGCACACCCGAGCTTGAACTGTTGAAAGTACCGCTAAGTTTGTTCAACTCGATTTTGCTCAGTACTTTTGGTGCGTTTAGAGCACACTCTAAAAATGAATAAAGCATAATTTCGGAAAAGTGATCTCCTAATGAAAGGGATGGATTAACTCTCTTTAGCTCTTTTATTGCCTCGAAAGCAATTGTTTCGAAGTCTTCATTTACAGTGTACTGATTTCTTTTTGCACGCGAAAAAACATACCTTCCAACATTTTTTAGAATAAAGGTATTTATTTCTCTAAAGCTAAATTCTTTATTTTGAAATTTTAGTGTATATATTTTGATTATTGATTGGTTTGGTGTTGTTAATGCGCCAGGGTGTGTAACTTCAAAAAAAGTCTTTTCAAATGCGTCTTGCCTAGCAGTGAGCACTAATTGACTGTTTACTCTTAAAGTATTATCATTAAAATATATCTCATTTCTTCTAGAGTCAAAAGTATTAAGATATGAGTTGTTGACTTCAGGGGTTGCTTCATTAGGTATTTTTAAGCAATACATTGTAACATTGGCTAACAATGTTGATAGAGAAAATGTAGAGCTAGAAATAATTGAATATTTGGTAAAAGAAGAATTATCTCCAATAATTGTTGCATCTGGTAGAGATGTATCAGAAGATAATAAATCTTGAATAGCTAGTACTATGTTTGCTTGCTTATCAGGCGAGAGTTTTTTAATTAAACCATCTGCATAAAAAGAACTTAGCGATTCAATATTACCATTTGAAGCGGCACCTACTAGGTTTGCAGCAGGATTTGCCCCCTTTTTATAATGTCCAATAGTTCCTTTATCATAGTTATAATCATAATCGTCGTTAAACAAAGGGCCTATAACAGATCTAAAAAGAGTTTCATCATTGACATTTACTTTGGCCTGGAATAATATTTTGTAATATGAACTAAAGCACAGTTTTTTCATATTAATTATCCTCAGTTGATGACATACAAAATAGCGTTAACAACACAAATAATCTTTTAAAAAGGACTTCCAAATTAATCGGGAGTCCTTTTCCGATTTTATATAAAGTATGTTTTACTACTTTAGTGTCTTTCATAAAATTATAGTTAGTGAGTAGCTTTTTTAAGATATTGAAGTTGTAAGCCATACAACACCTCCTCTATTACATTAATTATAACACGTGCCAAAACTATTGTAAAACAGCATTTTTTAAAATATTAAAACTAGGTAAAAATACCAACACTTTGCAACATAATGCCAACAATCTACCAACGATTTATAAAAAAGTCTTTGCTATACTTAAGCAAATAATAGTATTATTTCGTACTTCACAGTTTTAGCTAATCTGTCACAATGAAGTGCAAAACATAATTTAATAAAACAGTTCTGACTATTGTGAAGGAAGACTGCAAAAATTAGAAATGGAATCTACCATTTGATTTTTCAGCATGCCTTCTTGACATCTTTGTTAGTCATGTGCGATGGATCTCCATTTCGGAAATGGAGAAAACACATGACAAACAATGAAAACTTTACTGATTATGAAGTTCCATCAACTGATAGACCATACTATCTAGACATTGATGGAAAGAGGATTTATGTAACTGAAGAAGTGTATCGCTCATATAAACAACCTATATGGGCAGAGAAAAAGAGAAAAGAACGAGAAAGAAGATGTCAAGTTTCAAATGGAAAAGGCGGATTAAAACGTTGTGAAGATGACTGTAGTATGTGTCCATATTTCAAAAGTGGATCCAATTTATCCTTGGATCGATTATATGAAGATTACGAATATGAAGTAGCAGATAAAAGCGATAGTATTATTGATAGTCATATCGAAGAAGAATTCAATCAAAAAATGATGGAAGCAGTAAATGAACTTGGACCGATTGATCAACAGATTATCAGGTCTTTTATGGACGGAGTATCTGAACGTGAAATTGCACGAGACACGGGATTATCTCAAAAGGCTGTAAACAAAAGAAAAAAGAAGCTATTTAACGAATTAAGAGAGAAATTAGAAAAATACCGCTAAATTGGTACTCAGTTTTCACAGAACTGTCCTATTACTCTTGAAAGGGAAACAAACTTTTCAGAAGGAGGACAAGATGTGAAAAAACGAATTGAATCACCACCTGTAATCACTGATAGCGAATTAATAGAAACATTAATCGCTATCAGTATGGTTACAAAAAACCTTGCTAAGAAAGTCATGATGCTTTCGATTAAAAAGGAAAAGCGAGGAGGTGAAAAAGATGAACAAAAACGATGTGATTACTCAAGTAGTAAACAGTCTTGAAAATTGTATCAAGGAACTGAAGTCGATTGTTGAAGAAAAAGAAGCTAAACCCATTACACTTGAACAGGTGCGAAAAGTGCTAGCAGAATTATCTCGTAATGGCTTTACAGAAGACGTGCGAACTTTACTTAAAAAGTATGGATCAGACAAATTATCAGGAATCAAACAAGAAGACTATCAAGCGCTATTAGAAGATGCCAGGGGAATCGAACATGGGAATAAGTAATCATGCAGTACTCTCTGCTTCATCTTCTCATAGATGGTTAAATTGCCCTCCTTCAACAAGGCTATCCATTAGTTTAGAAGAAGCTGTAAGTAGTTTTGCTGCAGAAGGTACGGATGCTCATGCTCTTTGTGAATACAAACTATCGCTTGCTTTAGGGCTCATCAATGACGATGCGCCACCGGTTCTTGAGTGGTTTAATGAAGAGATGGAAGATTGTGCAAATAGCTATGTTGCTTATGTCCTAGAAATCATTGAAGACATAAAGATGAAACATTCTGACCCACTAGTTATGATAGAACAAAAGTTAGATTATTCTAAATACTGTGAAAATGGCTATGGTACAGGAGACTGTGTTATTGCTTCTGATGGACTTTTACATGTTGTGGATTTCAAATATGGTCAAGGAATACAAGTAGATGCCCATGAAAACACTCAAATGATGCTTTATGCACTGGGTGCCATTGAAATGATCGACAGTTTATATGATATTGAAGATATCTACATGACGATCTATCAGCCAAGAAGAGCAAATATTAGTACTTATCATATGAAGAAATCTGCTCTCTACGAGTGGGTTGAAAAAGTTTTGATTCCAACAGCTAAGTTAGCACATGATGGAACGGGTGAGTTTAAAGCGGGAGACTGGTGTCAATTCTGTAAAGTGAAAACAACTTGTAGAGCAAGAGCTAACTATAACATTGAACTTGCGAAGTTAGAATTTGCCCAACCACCCTTGCTGAGTGATGAAGAAATAGAAGAAGTCTTATCCAAAATTGATGGATTGGTGGAATGGGCAAATGACATAAAAGCCTACGCCTTAGAATCTGCTATCAAAGGAAAGAAATGGACTGGATGGAAGCTTGTTGAAGGAAGATCAATTCGCAAGTATACAGATGAAAGTGCTGTAGCAGAAGTTGTGACAGATGCTGGATATGATCCATTTGAAAAGAAACTATTAGGTATTACAGAAATGCAAAAACGAATAGGAAAAACGAAGTTTGATGAGCTACTTAGTAGTTTACTCATCAAACCAATTGGGAAACCAACGCTTGTTCTGGAAAGCGATAAAAGACCAGAATTCAATGCGGCAAAAGCCGACTTTATGACAAATACGGAGGAATAAATATATGTCAATTAAAGAAAAAAATCCAATTAAAGTTATTACCGGAAAAAGTACTCGATGGAGTTACGCAAATGTGTGGGAACCAAAAGCCATCAATGGTGGCACTCCCAAATATTCAGTTTCACTTATCATACCAAAAAGTGATAAGTTGACAGTTGCAAAAATCAAAGCTGCAATTGAAGCAGCGTACAGCGAAGGCGAATCAAAGTTAAAAGGGAATGGAAAAACCATCCCTCAATTAAGCACTCTAAAAACACCGCTTCGTGATGGTGATGTTGAAAGACCAGATGATCCAGCATACAAGAATAGCTACTTTATAAATGCAAACTCAGCAACAGCTCCTGGAATTGTTGATGAGGCATGCAACACCATTATTGATCGTTCAGAAGTTTATAGTGGAGTCTATGGCAGAGCAAGTATTACATTCTATGCCTTTAACTCAAATGGAAACAAAGGGATCGCATGTGGGTTGAATAACTTACAAAAAATAAGTGATGGTGAACCTTTAGGAAGCAGAGTGAGTGCTGAGAATGATTTTGCATCAGATGATGACGAAGACTTCTTATCCTAAGACACTATTTATTGATATTGAAACATTTTCATCAGTTGATCTAGCGAAGTGTGGAGTTTATCGTTATGTTGAAGCACCAGATTTTGAAGTGTTACTCTTTGGTTTTTCAATAGATGGAAGTGATGTGCAGGTGGTAGATTTAGCAAATGGCGAAAGTATACCACCTGCCATTTTATCTTATCTAGAAGATGATGCCATCATTAAGCATGCATTTAATGCTACTTTTGAGAGAATTTGTTTATCTAGATATTTAGGATACAAAACAGGTAAATACCTAAACCCAGATTCTTGGCGCTGTACTCTAGTGTGGGCGGCTTATCTAGGGCTACCTTTATCACTTCAAGGAGTAGGTTCGGTGTTAAAACTTGAGAGGCAAAAGATGACTGAAGGAAAAGATCTAATCAAATATTTTTGTATGCCTTGTTCTCCTACTAAGCAAAATGATGGAAGAACAAGAAACCTACCAGGACATGCTCAAGATAAGTGGATACTATTCAAAACTTACAATAAAAGAGATGTGGAAGTAGAGATATCAATACATGAAAGGCTCTCAAAGTTTCTAGTCCCTGATTTCATTTGGAAAGAGTATCACCTGGATCAACGGATCAATGATACTGGCGTTGCGCTTGATATGAAGTTTGTAAATAAAGCTATCATCATTGATGAAGAATCAAAACTAGAAATCACAAGCGCAATAAAGGATTTGACAGAACTTGATAATCCTAACTCAGTCCTTCAGATGAAAATGTGGCTACTCAAAAATGGAATAGAAACCGAAAAGTTAGGCAAAAAAGATATTATTCAGTTAAAAGAAGACTGCGATGATGAAGGAATAGATGAAGTATTAACACTAAGGCAGCAAATTTCAAAATCATCCATCAAAAAATATCAAGCTATGAAAAATGCAGTATGTGCAGATGGTAGGGCAAGAGGCATGTTTCAGTTTTATGGAGCAAACAGAACAGGTAGATGGTGTCTAACTGGAGATCATGAAATATTAACAGTTGATGGTTGGGTTAGATTTGATGCGTGGAACGGTGGTTATATTGCCTGCTGGAATCCTAAAGGTGAAATCATATCATTCCAACAGTCAAATCTAGTTTCATTTGATTATTGTGGTAGTTTATACGAATACTCTGATATGAGAATTTCCCAACTCAGCACCCCAGAACACAAAATGTTTATTAAGAAAAGGTATGGCGGCAATTGGGGGATTGAGACTGTCGAAAACATGGCTAAATATCGGCCTTGTATCCCATTTACAGGATACAGAAGAAATCACACGAGTTTGGAAAATAACGAATTACGAGTTATTGTTATGATTCAAGGGGATGGTCATTATACTGTAGATGGCAGTATAAAGTTATCTTTTATTAAACTAAGAAAAGTTGAAAGATGTAAGAAACTATTAAGAGCAATTGATATTCCCTACACCATTAATATTACAAATCAAAAAGGAAAAGATCGATTTGATATACACATTTATTCAAGAAATGTGCCAATTTGGCTACGTATGTTTAATCATAAAACTTTTGGATCGTGGCTATTAGATGTGAGTGCTGATGTTTTTTTTGATGAATTATCATACTGGGATGGATATAGATCTGCAAAAAATAGTATTCAATATGTTACGTGTAATAAGCAAAATGCTGATATGGTTCAAGGGCTTGCTCATATAACTGGAAGATGTGCCACTATAAAAGTTAAAGGCATACCAGAGAAAAACCCTAACTGGAGTTTGGCATATGTAGTTAACGTTTGGCTAACCCCTATAAATTGTCATGAAATCAGAAACAAACCAACTATAATACAACATAATGGAAAAGTTTATTGCGCAGAAACCCCCACTGGTTTTTTCTTGATAAGAAGAGACGGGAAGGTTTGGGTCACAGGTAACTCCAGTAGAGTAGTTCAATTACAAAACATGCCTCAAAACCATATCCCTGATTTAGAAGATGCAAGAGAATTGGTTAAGCTTGGGAATGTGTTGGCTTTGAAAATGTTATATGAAAATATACCAGATACGTTATCTCAACTGATACGAACAGCTTTTATTCCATCCAAGGGATGCAAGTTTATCGTTTCAGACTTTTCTGCAATTGAAGCAAGGGTGATTGCTTGGTATGCAGATGAAACATGGCGACTGGATGCTTTTAGACGAGGGGACGACATTTACTGTGCATCTGCATCTCAGATGTTTGGAGTTCCTGTTGAAAAGCATGGCATCAATGGTCATTTAAGGCAAAAAGGTAAAATTGCAGAACTTGCACTTGGCTATGGTGGATCAGTTGGCGCACTGAAGGCTATGGGTGCATTAGAAATGGGACTAACAGAAGAGGAGCTAGAACCACTTGTGAAAATGTGGCGTTATAGCAATCCAAGTATTGTTGCTTTTTGGTGGGATGTTGATCGTGTTGTTTTAGATGTTGTAAGGAATAAGAGTTCAGGAGTTACACATGGATTAAAGTTTGAATATCTTAGTGGAATTCTTCAGATTACTCTACCATCAGGAAGAAAGCTCTCATATATTAAACCAAAAATAGGAATCAACAAGTTTAGTTCAGAGTGTGTTACCTATGAAGGAATCGGGCAAGCCAAAAAGTGGGAGAGAATTGAGTCCTATGGACCAAAGTTTGTAGAAAACATTGTGCAAGGAACTGCTCGTGATATCCTTGCCTTTGCTCTTGAGAATTTAAAAGAACAAAGAATCGTGATGCATATTCACGATGAGGTTGTTATTGAAGCGCCTGTTGATGCAACAGTAGAAGCAATATGCACAGAAATGAAAAAAACGCCACATTGGGCAAAAGGTCTAATCCTTAATGCTGATGGCTACGAAACATACTTTTATCAAAAGGATTAAGGAGGAAAATTATGTTTACTATTTATCATGCTGATTTTGTTGGAGCAACTAATAACTGTTTATATCCTTATGAGGTGGTTATTAAAACCATTGATGACTTAAAGCGAGCTGTTTCTTCAGATTATGTTTGCGCTGAATATAAGGACAATTACAGGAACAATCAAAATTTTATATCAGCAGACTGCTTACCTGTAGACTGTGATAATGATCACTCTGAGGATCCTGCAGCATGGATAACTCCAAAAGATGTAAAAGATGCATTTCCAGGAGTCATGTTTGCTGTCCATTACAGCAGATCTCACAATAAGGAAAAACGAGGGAAAGCGCCAAGACCAAAGTTTCACGTCTTATTTCCCATCGATCGACTTTTAGACGCGAAGGAGTATGCAGCTTTGAAAAGAAAGATCAACACAATCTTCCCTTACTTTGATGAAGCTGCACTCGATTCAGCAAGATTCTTTTTTGGAACTAATAATCCGGAAGTTGAAATTATCGAAGGTGATATTAACTTATCTGAGTATCTTGGAGCAGATGATTTCGACAAGAGCTTCACTACCATTAAAGAAGGATCAAGAAACAAAACCATGTCACACTTTGCTTCAAAAGTCATCAAGAAATATGGTGATACTGATGAAGCTTATAACCGATTTTTAGACAAATCAAAAGAATGTAGTCCACCGCTTGAAGATAGTGAATTAAATACGATTTGGCATAGTGCAAGAAAGTTCTATTCCCGAATTGTAAAAGAAGGTGGATACATCCCACCAGAAGAATATAACAGTGGAAGTACCTATAAACCAAATGATTATTCAGACGTTGGTCAAGCAGAGGTGCTAGCTAAAAACTTTGAAAATGAACTAAGATACTCACCAGCTACTCACTACATCAGATACAAAGAAAACTACTGGCAAGAAAGTGAGCCTGGTGCGCAAGCCGTAGCTCAAGAATTAACAAGAAGACAACTTCAAGAGTCTACCATTTTAGTTGTTAAAACGATGAAAGAAATGGAATCAAATGGAGCTCTCAATATTCTATCAAGCGCACCAAAAACAAAAGTTGAGGGCTTGATGAATGATGCTCAGCTAGATTCATATCACAGATATCTGGATGCAAAGCTGTATCAGAGTTTTTCTATCAAGCGAAGAGAATCAAAGAATATTACTGCAACTTTAAAAGAAGCAAGACCAATTCTAGAGATTTCACTCAGTGAACTAGATTCTAATCCATTCTTGCTTTGTACACCGAATGCCACTTATGACATTAGAAAAGGTCTAGAGGGTGCAAGGGAGCATAGAGCAGATGACTATATCACAAAGATTACCAGCGTGTCAGTGAGTGAAAAAGGGAAACAAATATGGCTTGATGCACTCAGCTTGATTTTTCAAAATGACCAAGAATTAATTAACTATGTGCAAATGATATGTGGGCTTGCAGCTATCGGGAAAGTCTATGTTGAAGCACTCATCATTGCATATGGTGAGGGTAGGAATGGCAAGTCAACATTTTGGAACACTATCTCCAGAGTGCTAGGCCTTTATAGTGGAAACCTATCTGCTGATACATTAACCGTAGGTTGTAAAAGAAATATTAAACCAGAAATGGCTGAGATGAAAGGAAAGAGATTGCTGCTTGCTGCTGAAAGTCAAGAAGGTGCAAGGCTAAATGATTCAATAATAAAGCAGCTATGTTCGACCGATGATGTGTTTGCAGAAAAGAAATACAAGGATCCGTTTAGTTTCAAGCCATGTCATACCTTAGTCCTTTATACTAACCATCTACCAAGGGTCAGTGCAAATGATGATGGTATATGGAGAAGATTAATCGTGATTCCATTTAATGCAAAAATAACAGGAAATGATGACATCAAAAACTACAGTGAGCACTTATTCGATAATGCAGCAGAAAGCGTTCTAGGATGGATCATTGAAGGTGCAAAAAAGGTAATAGACGCAAACTACAAGTTGAAAGTCCCTCGATGTGTTGCGGACGCGATACAAGCGTATAGAGAGCAAAACGATTGGTTCCATCATTTCTTTGAAGATTGCTTAATAGCTGATGCCATGAGTAATGAAAGTTCAAGTAAGCTTTATACAAGATATAGAAATTATTGTCTTCAGATGAATGAATTTATCAGAAGCACTACCGACTTTTACTTTGCTTTGGAAAAAGCAGGGTATGAAAGATTTGTGAAACACAATAGCAGATTTTTTAAAGGAATTAGAATTAAAGATGATGTTGAAAGTGATTTTATATGAAAAGGGTAACCTCGGGTAAACTCATATCTTAAACTTCTCTATAGACTATTTTTTTCCTCTTAAGAAGACTTATAGTATTGACCTTACCCGAGGTTACCCTCTATCAAAATCGTTGGTGAAATAATGAAAGAAAAAGGAATAGAACAGAAGTTTGTTGATGAAGTAAAAAGAATCAATGGATTTGCAATTAAGCTTGTAAGTCCAGGCTTTTCAGGACTTCCGGACAGATTGGTTTTGATCCCTGATGGTAAGATTGGATTTGTCGAAGTTAAAGCACCAGGCAAGAAACCAAGACGGTTGCAAAGATCAAGACATGATCAATTAAGAAAATTAGGATTTAAAGTGTTTGTTTTAGACAACATCAACCAGATTGGAGGAATCATTGATGAAATACGAACCACATAATTATCAAACTTACGCAGTAGAATTCATAAAGAACAACCCTATATCTGCATTGTTGTTGGATATGGGCTTAGGGAAAACAAGCATAACTCTTACTGCAGTAGCTGACTTATTGTTTGATTCATTTGAAGTACATAAGGTATTAGTCATTGCTCCATTACGAGTTGCAAGAGATACTTGGCCACAAGAGTTGAATAAGTGGAATCATCTGGATCACCTGATCTATTCTGTCGCAGTAGGAAGCTCTCAAGAACGAGTAACAGCACTAAGTAAGAAAGCAGATATTTATATCATAAATCGAGAAAATGTTCAGTGGTTGATGGAAGAGAGCGGTATTAAGTTTGACTTCGACATGGTGATTATTGATGAACTATCATCATTTAAGAATGGAAGGTCAAAGAGGTTTCAATGCTTCTTGAAAGCTAGACCACTCGTTCAAAGAATAGTGGGTTTAACAGGCACTCCTGCTGGAAATGGACTAATGGATCTATGGGCAGAGTTTAGACTTCTTGATTTTGGAAAACGGCTAGGAAGATTTATTTCACATTACAGGGATACATACTTCATTCCTGACAAAAGAAATGGAATGGTGATATTCTCATATAAACCGAAGATTGGTGCAGAAGAAGCAATATACAATAAACTTGCTGATATCACCATATCCATGAAATCAAAAGACTACATCCAAATGCCTGATTTGATAAATAGTGAATATAAGGTTTACTTGAGTGATGATGAAAGAAAACTATATGAAGAAATGGAAGAAGAATTCATACTTGAGTTAACTGAAGAAGAAATAACCGCAGCAAATGCAGCAGTCTTATCAAGTAAGCTGTGTCAACTTGCAAATGGAGCAATTTACTCAAGTGACATGAAGATCATATCCATTCACGAAAGAAAACTTGATGCACTTGAAGATATTATTGAGTCAGCCAATGGAAAGCCTATCTTAATTGCTTATTGGTTTAGACATGACTTAAAACGAATCGAAGAAAGACTAAACAAGTTAAAGATTAACTATAAGAGACTAGATTCAAAGTTGAGTATTGAGGAATGGAATAGTGGACAGCTAGAAGTAGCATTGATTCATCCTGCTTCAGCTGGTCATGGACTCAATCTTCAAGATGGTGGATCAACCCTTGTCTGGTATGGCCTCACATGGAGTTTGGAGTTATATCAACAAACAATAGCACGAATTTGGCGGCAAGGACAATCAGCAAATACAGTAGTTGTTCAGCACATTATTACTTCAAACACAATTGATGAAGATATCGTGAAGGCACTAACTAGAAAAGAACATACGCAAACAGCTTTAATTGAAGCGGTGAAAGCTAATATTAGGAGGTAAGAAATGACAGCTAAAGAGTACTTGAGCCAAATTCATTATTTGAACTTGAAAATCAATTATCTAAAAAAGCAAATTGAGGATTATCAAGTTCAAATGAGACGTATTTCTTCCGCCGATTTTGATAGTATCCGTATTGACAAATCTCCCTCATTAGAAGCACCCTTTATCAAGCCAATGGAAAAATTATCAGAAGCTGAAGACAAATTGAAAGTAGAACTGATTAATCTAAAAAATTTGAAAAATGAAATTATTAAAACAATAAATAAAGTGGAAGATGAAGAATATCGTATTCTATTGAAGTATAGATATATTCACCATTGTTCCTTTAGAGAAATAGCAATTAAAATGTATGTGTCTGAAACATCTATTAGGAGAAGACACAATGAAGCATTAAGTATGATAATATTTACGAAACCACTTTGATCACACAAAAAGAGTAAAAAAACCAAAAATTGAATTATTTTCTCTATAAAATATGATATAATGTAATTGTTAAGTAAATGAATGCTATAGCACACGTTTAACTTACTTCAATTAAAAAATATTTTTATTTAGGGGGTATTATGAAAAAGGGGTTAGTTGTTTTATTTGGATTAATTATAATCATTTTTTCAGTAGGTTGTACTTTTGGGGAGCAAGAAAATGTTTTTATGAATGGTAATGTATCTATTAATATTGAAGTTGATGATCCGTTTAATGATCCGGGTATAACAACACCTGAAGGATATACAATAATAAAAAACGGAATTGTAGATACTTCATCTTTAGGACAATACATTATCAATTACACCATTTTAGATGAATCAGGAGAAACTATCAAAGAATTGACTAGGATAATAAATGTTATTGATAATACAAAGCCATCTATCACACTATCAGAAAATAAAACGTTATTTTTAGGGCCGGATTTTGATATTAAAAATCTGTATACAGTAAGCGACAATTATTATGATGCTGAAGATCTTATTATTTCCGACAATTATGAAGAAATCAATCCCAATAATTTACCTGGTGTTTATTCTTTGACAATTACTGCTGAGGATCCAAGTGAAAATTTGATTTTACAAGATGTAGAATTTCAAATAGAAATGGACTATTATTACATTGTAGAAAATTTGGAAACCATTTCAAACGGTATTTCTGAAATAGAGTATGATGAGAATACAGGGCCCAATCAAGGAGATTCATACTGGATTAGATTTTTTAATGAAGCAAACTTTAATATTAACTCGAAGGGTGATTTCTGGATTGCAATGACTTACAGCCAAAGTGATCATTATGGAATTCTGTTTTTTTCTGGTAATTATGAAAACTTATCTTCCACAAAGATATCATTGTCAATTAAAAACAGTCTTTCACTTTCAACATCATGGCTAAGACTTAATGAATTTGATGCTTCTTTTGATTATGATGAATTAGATTTATCGGAAAGCACTTTTGAGAATCCTGCAGTTATAGACTATAATACCGCTTTGTCGATTTTTAATGATAGAGGATTAATAGCTATTGAAAAAGTAAAAGCGATATATGAGAACATATTTTGTCTTAGCTTCAATTAAGCTAATTAATATGATGATTATAAAGTTGAATTTGATAATATTGATAAGTTAGAGCCACTTATGGATCTAATTAGGCAATCGTGGAAAAAGAATAAATAATGGCGCATTTGGCGCATTTGGCTTCTTGTGCATTAGTAGCATGTGTGGTATGATATAATTGAAAGAAAATATAGATATTTAAGACCTTCTGGTAATTCCAAGAGGTCTTTTATTATTAATAGAGGACTTTTCATGCCAAGAAAACCATTAGGACCTTGTTCTTATCCAGGATGCCCTGAACTAGTAGAAGATCAGTATTGCAAAGAACACATGAAGAAAAGAAACAATGAATACAACAAATTTGAACGTGATGATTTCAGTAAAAACTTTTACAATACTCCAGCTTGGAGAATTACTAGAAGAAAGCAATTAGAATCTTATCCTTTTTGCTCTGAATGTTTAAAGATTGGTAAAAGAAGCAAAGCAATCATTGTGGATCATATTGTTCCAGTTAAACAGGGCGGAGATAGGTTTGATTCCTCTAACCTTCAAAGTCTATGCTGGAGTTGTCATTCACGAAAAAGTATAAAAGAAGGCTCTAGATATGGGAAAAAGATTTATTAAGTGCGGGTAGGGGGGTCTAAATCTCTACACCTTTTCCCTCCAGAGCGGGCGCGCACTCAAACGCGCATTTTTTTCTATTCAAAGGGGGTATTAACCCTAGTTCAAAGTGGAGGAATGAAAAATAAATTTAAATAATTGTATTTTTATGTATAGTATGTTACTATAATAATATATGGAGGTGAAAAATTTATGTATGGATTAAATAATTTAAAAAAAAGAATCGAGATAACAGATGAAGAGGTTGTTTGTCCTGTTTGTTCCTGTAGCAAACGAATTCCCAGACAAAGAAAAACATTTAAACTTAGCAAAAACTTTTATTGTGAGAATCACGAAATATATGTTAGTCCAACAGCTTTTGCTTACAGTAACGAGACAAAAAATTTGTTGTGGCATTCAGAAGTTGATAACAAACTCCTTAATGAAATCAAGAAAGTTAAGAGAGAAAGTAGAATGAATTATAATAATAGTGAAGACGCGCTTACTTGGAATGTCTTTAGATATTTAGAAAATTCAAATCTTTTAGATTTATATTTTTCAAAAACATTAAATAAAGACATCAAAGATATTGAGGTGATTTACTGGTCCTATTCAAATCAATCAGAAGATAAAGTATTTAATCCTTTGAAGATTGCCAGAAACAAATTTGAATTTGGAAAAGGCTCTGAACCTGATATCATGCTTATCGGTAAAGACACGATCATTTTTATTGAAGCAAAATTTGGGGCGTCAAATAATGTTCAAAAGAAAAACCATTATGAAGCAATGGTTCAAAAATATTCCTTATCAGAAAATAGACTTTGGGATACTCTGTTCACAAAAGATTTTGAAACTATTGCAGTGAAAGAAAAAAAATATGAATTAGCTAGATTTTGGTTATTAGGAAATTGGATCGCTACAAATAGTAAAACGAATTCTAAAAGTTTTTCGTTAGTAAATTTAGTAAGGGATGTAGCAGAAAAAGATATTGAAAGTAAGTTTTCTCCTTTAATCAAACAAAATGAATCGAGAGTTTTCAAAAGAATAACTTGGGAATCTATGTATTACTTCATTCGTGAGCACGCTACTGATGACAAATCCCAAAAAATTATATTAGATTATTTTGAAAATAAAACTCTTGGATATAGCGGAAATGGAAATATAAGAAAAGCATTTAACATTTAAATTAAATAACAATAAGCCTTTAGAAATATCTAAGGGTTTTTTTAATGCTTAAAAGGGTGGATTTTACAGCAAAGGAACTATGGGAATTTAAATTTATTTGACTGTTTGCGTAACACCGAACGAAAGCAATCACGTGAATTATATTTCTATTTAAAGTGGAGGACCAAATGGCAAAAGACGGAACAAATCGTGGAGGAGCAAGACCTGGTTCTGGTCCAAAGAAAAAATCACTTACCACAAAAATTATTGAAGGAAAAGTAAAGAATGAAGCACCTTCCTTATTACCAGAACCAGTTGTTTTTGAAGGGGTTGATGTTCCACCTATAAAAGACTATTTAAAGGCATCACAAAAAAGCGGTAAGGACTTATACGCTGAAGATATATTCAAGGAGACTTGGATCTGGCTAAAGGAAAGAGGTTGTGAAAAACTTGTTAGTACACAGTTGATAGAACAATATGCGATGAGTGTTTCAAGATGGATCCAATGTGAAGAATGTATTTCTGATTATGGCTTTCTTGCAAAACACCCAACAACAGGTAATGCAATAGCATCACCATATGTTTCCATGAGCCAAACTTATATGAAACAGGTTAATCAAACATGGTTTCAGATTTTTCAGATAGTGAAAGAAAACAGTATATCTGAGTATGGTGGATTGAATCCGCAAGATGATGTTATGGAAAGATTGCTGAAAGCAAGAAGCAAAAGATAAAAAAAGGAGAAATATAATTATGTCAAAATCGTATTTAACAGCAGAAAGCGTATGTGCAGGTCATCCAGATAAGTTATGCGACTTTATTGCAGATAGCATTTTGGATGAATGTCTAAATCTTGATCCTTTATCAAGAGTAGCTTGTGAAGTGCTTGCAACGAAAGGTCACATTATTGTAGCTGGTGAGATAACCTGCTCAGTTGATGTTGATTTTCATTTGATAGTTGAAGAAGCTCTTAAAAGTAGAAGTTATAATGCCAAAGACTTCATTATTGACATTTATCTTCATACGCAAAGTGCTGATATTGCGAGTGGTGTAAACAATGCTTTAGAAATTAGAGATGGCAAAGAATTACTATCAACTCTTGGAGCAGGAGATCAAGGAACTGTGTATGGATACGCAACCAATGAAACGGAGGAAT
>Ga0116182_1002531_pt1 | contig 17846 bp, 10 predicted proteins | sample AD_UKC077_MetaG_FD_89805 | JGI IMG/M metagenome (GOLD analysis project Ga0116182, IMG submission 89805) | Active sludge microbial communities of municipal wastewater-treating anaerobic digesters from USA - AD_UKC077_MetaG | ecosystem: Engineered > Bioreactor > Anaerobic > Digestate | place: USA...
CTTGCGTAGTTACTGGTATTCTCATCAATGTTGCAGTAGCTAATCCTAGCTTCGCTGTTATTTGATGTCTCGGTAAAGTTAAGGTAAACCTCTGTGTCGGTTGCTTCGGTTGCGTTATTCCTAACTATATTATTGGTTAGGGTGAAGTAGGTGAACGGATTTGTCCCTTTGATGTAAATGGCTGCACCCTTATTGTTGCTGGAGTGTGTGTTAAGCCTGTTGTTTACAATGGTGTTGTTGGTAAGGCGGCAGCTTCGGCCTGCAATGTAAATAGCACCACCTTCCACGTTTGCGCTGTTTCCATATATCACGTTGCGTACAACATTTACAGTGGGCAGCGTACCAAGCGATAGTCCAAGTGCTCCACCTCTGTTGGCGGTGCCTCCCGTAATGGTGTTGCCAATAATTTTAAGTTCGCTCTTGTAAACGGTTGAGTAAATAGCACCTCCATATCCGGCGGCGTTGTTATTTGTGAAGGTGCTGCTGTCTATTTGTATGCTCCGTCCCTCGTTAGACATTTGTAGGTATATGGCACCGCCAAAGCCCTCGTAGCTGGTGTTGTTGGTGAATGTGCTCTTTGTTATTCTTGCGTCACCATCAATAATGTAAATGCCACCGCCGCTGTTGTTCTCAAAAACAGCATGCTCAATGGTAGTGTTATACCCCGAAATCCTTACCGATTGGGTGTTAAAACCATCCTGAATGGTAATCCCAATGAGCTTAAGGGTGTAGGTGCGTACGCCAGAAACATCAATAATAGCCTTTGCTTCATATTGCGTGGCAGCGCTTTTAAGTATTGTGGCACTAATGTGATTTGTTTCAAGCGTGTTTATGTATGTCGAGGCAATAACCAGGTTCTTGTTCCTGATGCTGATGTTTTCGGTATAGGTGCCGTTGGCAAGTAGAATTGTGTCGCCACTTTGTGCGGCATCAATGGCCGCTTGTATTGTTCCATGGTCTGCGGGTACATTTATTACCGTTGCGCGGGATGTAATAAACGTAAGCACTAAGACTATAGATAAAATTAGTTGTGTATAGGTTCGCATGGTAATTGGTTTTAGGTTAAGGTAAAGCACCACTAGCATGGCTAATGGTGCTTTTTGACTGTTAGCTGTCGGCTCCAGTATCTCCTAGAGTGTTGTTGGAGAATGTGTTGTTGCTTAGCGTTGGTGTGGCGTATCCAGAGCTTGATTTACGCTTGTAGATACCCCAATTCTTTGAGTTGCTAATTGTACAGTTTGATATTGTTGGGTTACCCTCTCCGCAGCTATAAACAAGGACGTTTGCCTTTGAATCGCCAGCGTAGTTAACGTTGCAATACGATAGCTCGCTTCCTGCAAGGGTGTAGATGCTAAACTCAATCCCCTTCCAGTCGCCTTTTTGTGGCGATGCGCTTGCTGTGGTGAATACAATGGGTTTTTCCTGTGTGCCACGTGCAACTAACTTTCCGTTTCCGTTGCTTGGTACACCCACTAGTAGCTTGGTTCCATTGTAAAAGCAGAACTCTGCGCCTTCCTGTATTGTAACGGTGGCCTCTTTTCTGATGTAGATATCATCTTCAACATAGTAGGGAACGTTGTGGCTTCTCCAGTAGTCATCGGCATCAACGTAAGCATAGCCAGTGCCTGCACCTGTAATGCGAATGCCATAGTTGGCGGCAGCATGGAATGTGTTGCCTGTTCCTATATCTCCAACGTGATGCCCTTTTAGTGACATTAGGTGCTGGCCTGGGGTTCCGTAAACCTTATTGTCTTGGAATGCAACAAAACCGTTTCCAACGCTCTCCGCTTCAACGGCTACGTACTTTGCATTGCTTATTTTGCAGTTCTTTACGCTTAGTAGGGCAGTTCCCTGAACGTTAATCATTCCAAGTGATGTTGATGAGCCGCCGTAGTTAACGCTGCAGTACTGCAGCTCGCAATCTATTGCGCCATCTTCAAAATCAAGCGATTTCCAATCGCCAATTTGTGGCGATGCGCTAGCCGATGTAAAGTAGATGCTATCCTTTTCGGTTCCTTTGGCAACAAGGGTTCCGTTTTCGTTGCTGTACCCAACTCTGATGCCTTTGGTAGCCATAAACTTAATGATGTTTCCTGCCTCAATGGTTAGGGTTGCACCTCCTTTAACAATGGTTTCCTTCTCAACATAGTAAGGCACGTTAATCTTTCTCCATGTTCCTGTTGTGGTGATATACACATAGCCAGCACCATTGTCGGTAACAAGAATACCATAGTTTTCGGGGGTAGTAAATGTGTTTCCCTCACCAATGGATGCAATGTTACGCCCGTGTAGTTCCATGGCATGTGTGGTGGTGCTGATTACGGTGTTATTGGTGAACGATACAAACCCGTTACCATCATCGGCAATCACCGAGTAGTTCTTTGCATTTGATAGGTTACAGCTATTTACAGAAACAAGTGCATTGCTGCTAACATCTACCATTCCTGTTGTTGTGCTGCTACCGCCATACTCAATATTGCAGAACTCCAGCTTTGAGTCAATGGCTCCCTGTTTAAAGGCTATGCTACGCCAATCGCCAGTTTGCTTTGAGGCAGCGTTGCTGGTAAAAAGGATGGGTTTCTCAATGGTTCCAACAGCAAGTAGCTTGGCGTTGGTTCCACCAATTTCTAAGTAACCATCGGCATCAAACTTAACAACCACGCCTGGTTCAATGGTAAGTGTTCCGCTGCTTACCTTTACGTAGCTTTTTATTACATGTGGGTTGTTTGCAGCTTTCCAAATGGTATCCTTTGTTATTAGCTCCATTTGGTGTGTGTGTGGCACTACTGGTTCTTCGGTCTCATCTTTTTCGCAGCTAGCAAGGGCGAATAGCGCCGCCGTTGCAAATAGAAATAATCTTTTCATGGTTAATTGATTTGTTTGTGATTAATAATTATTGGGTTATTGCTGTTAAACTTTTCTGAAGGGCAATGCCCGTTGGTACTCTAAATACCGTTGAGTCTATGGTGCAGTTCTCGCAGAATGATGTGGCCGTTTCAACAACCCGCTCGCCCAGAACTACCGATTCCGTTTTAAGGGCAATCCCTTTGTACACCCACACCGTGTTGTCCCACACCGTGTACACTCGGCAGGGCAGATTAATAAGGGTGTCGTATCTTAAAAATGTTCCGTCGTTTTGCTTAATGGTGTAATCCGTATAAATGGGGAGCAGGGAGTAGGTTGCGTTGCTGTTCTCTTTGCTAGGGAGGTGGGCGCTAACGCCCTTCTTCTTTGATAGGTCAATCTTATAAATGGTGTTATCTCTTATAATATCTAGTGTGCAGATTTCGGAGCTGGTGTTGTATCCAAGCGGAGAGTAGTTGGTTTGTGTGCAGCATTGTATGGCTATGCTCTCCCCAAATTGGTCAATCCATACCTTTTTTGATATCGATTTAATGGTTCCAAATGATTTTGTTACCTGCGAGAACTCTATTGCCGCAGAGCGGAACCCATATGCTGTGGTGCCGTTTGTTCCTGCTTTATTGGAACAGCCTGTGGTGGCTACTGCCAAAATAAGTAGAGTTAAGCTTAGGGCTGCAACGTTTTTCATCTGCATAAATTTGTTATGCAAATAAAATGTAAGTTGTTGCTAACTACATTATTTGGTGGTATGACAATGCTATGACACGATGAAGTTTTGTGCCAAAAGTGCTATGGAAAAGGATTTACTCGGTGATAGACTTTTCTAAAAAGTCTTTTATTGACTCGTCGGCTGTTATGTTCAGCTTCTTTCTTAGCCTGTTTCTGCTCTTGTCAACCGCAGCGGTGGTGTTGTTGTTGATATTGGCAATCTCCTTAGTTGATAGGTTCAGCTTAATAAATGCGCAAAGTCGTTCCTCGTGTGGTGTAAGTGCAGGGAATTGCTCCTTTAGGCGCTTAAAGAAGTTGGGGTGCACCTCTTCAAAGTGCAATCTAAATGAGTCCCAGTCGCTGCTGCTCTTTATCTTCTGGTCTATCTCCCTGATGGTGTCGTTTAGGTTTCCTCCTGTTTCAACCTTTTCACTAAGCTTATGCTTTAGGTCGGTTAAGAACTCCTGCTTGCTTGCCATTTGTAGCGCAACCGATGATAGCTCCCTATTCTTCTGGTCAAGCTCTAAGCGCAGCTTCTCCTGTGTTATGTGCGATATCTCTCGTTGCTTTGCAAACAGCTCCTTTTGTTGGTTAATTACTTTGCGGCGTAATCGCATTACAAATATTACCATGGCAAGAAGTAGCAGCGATGAGCCAAGCAGTAGGTAAAGCGTGCGACGAACCTTCTTGTTCCAAGCATCCCTGAGCGTAAGAAGCTTAATTTGCTGTTCCTTTTTCTCCGTTTCGTACTTTGTTTCCAGCTCTGCCACTGTGTTTTTTACCATCACTCCCTTAATGGAGTCGCTAAGTGCAGTATGCTTCTCGTAGTTGTCTAAAGCCTTTTCAAAATCCCTGGTGCTTTTGTAGGTTCGGTATAGCCCTTTGTATGCTTGCGCCAGCTCAGACTTAAAGGATTTCTCCTTTGCCAAATCAATGGCTCGGTTAAAGTACGGAATTGCCTTGTGCGGTTGGTTTAGGTCGAGGTATAGTTCCCCAATGGATGTAGTTTGTGAGATAATGTGGTAAACCTTTTCAATTTTTTCTGATAGTACCAGTGCCTTCTGTGCTGCTTCTAGTGCCTCTTGCTTTAGGTTAAGCTGCTTTAGCACAGGTACTAGGTTGCTAAGGCTAACCGACATCCCGTTTATATACCCTTCCTTCTCACATAGCGCATACATTTGCTTGTATGATTCTTTGGCCTTTTCCAGTTCCCCATCGTACTCGTGCAGTCCGCCCATGTCGTTTAGGATGGAGATTCGCGTGTAGAAGTTAGCGTAATCCTCACTTGTACGTGCTAACGAATCGGCGGTTAAAAAGTACTCCCGCCACTTCTCTTTCTGGTCCAGCTGCTTGTAAACCTCGCCTATGCGCTGGTAGTAAACGGCTATGTTAGTGTAGCTTTTAATTTGCTCTCTTAGCTTTAGTGCGGTTAGTTCCTCGCTAAGCGCATCCTCGTATTTTCCTAAATCGTTGTACTCCATGCCAATGTTTATAAGCATGTCGGCAGCTTTTGTTGTATCTCCCGTTTCAAGGTAACCCGTGTGTATTCTGCGGTAAATTGCTATGGCATCATCGTGGTTTCCTGTATCAGCCACAAATGCTGCTTTAAAGGTGAGTATCGATATCTCTGCCTTTTTGCTTTTTGCCTTAATGGCGTAGCAAAGAGCGCTATCTAGCGTTGGGCTTAGGTTTGGTATATCGCCATACTTGTCGTAGTACTTCACTAGGGCAAAGTATGCCCTTGCAATGCCAAGGGTATCGTTGGTTTGTTTGCAGCTATCAACTGCATGCAGAAGGTTTTGTACTTGCGTTGTTTGCTCCGATGCTTGCGCCTTAAAGGCAAATAGCAGAATGATGGAAAAAAGGGTAAGCGTCTTTTTCATTCGTGATATGAAACTAAAACACTAAGATATAGTTTTTAGTTGATATGCTATGTTCTTTAGTATCTGTTGATATTGAATTTCTACAGCATTAATTGCTTCAGGCATAAAGCAAGGGACGACCTTATGCACTAAAAATTTATTTCTTACATTTACCCCTCTCAACACCATTTATATAGTTCATGTACGCAATTGTAGATATCGAAACCACAGGGGGAAATCCCGAACGCGATAAGATAACCGAAATAGCCGTTTACGTTTTTGATGGCACAAGAATAGTTGATGAGCTGGTTACCCTTGTTAATCCCGAACGCCCCATCCCAAGTTACATCACCCGCCTAACGGGTATTTCTGATGATATGGTTGCTGGCGCACCCTGTTTCTACGAAATTGCAAAAACCTTGGTAGAAAAGACCGACGGGATGATTTTTGTTGCGCATAACGCCCCATTCGACTACCGATTTATTCAAAGCGAGTTTAAGCAGCTTGGCTACACCTTCGATAGAAAAACTTTGTGTACCGTTAAGCTCAGCCGGAGGCTCATTCCCGGTAAGGCATCCTACAGCCTAGGAAACCTTTGTGCGGAGCTGGGCATTAGCCTAACCGACCGCCACCGGGCATCGGGCGATGCGTTTGCTACCGTTAAGCTGTTTCAGCTGCTACTGTCGGTTGGAAACCAGATAAGCCCATCAATTTTTGATGATGATATTGATACAAAGGGCCTGCACCCCAGCTTTAACCCCAAGCAAATCTACGATTTACCAGAGGAGACTGGTATTTACTACATGTACGATGAGCGCGGCGTAATTATTTACATCGGTAAAAGTATCAACATAAGGAAAAGGGTTTTACAGCATTTTACGGGAGCCAAAAAGCGCAAGGCCGATGAGATGCGCAGCCGGGTTGTTGATATTAGCTACGAGTTAACAGGCAGTGAGCTCATTGCCCTTGTTAAGGAGTTGGCGGAGATTGGCGAGCATAAACCCGTGTTTAATAGGGTGGGGCGGCGCAACATGTCTCGGTATGGCATATTTACTTCTACTGATAAGCGTGGCTATATCTGCTTTAACGTTGATAAGCTAAATGGCGATGACGATACGCCTTTAACCTCATTCACGGCAAAGGCCGATGCTGTTGCGGTTATGGAACAGGCGCTTGAGGAGTTTGGGTTATGCCAAAAGTTGTGCGGGCTATACCAGAGTCAGGGTGGTTGCTTCCATTACGAGATAAGGCAGTGCAAGGGTGCTTGCCTTGGCATTGAGCCACCCGAGTCCTATAATATTAGGGCGCAACGTGCTCTCGATAGTTTTGGCCTAGGGTCGGATAGCTTTCTGCTATTGGATAAAGGGCGTTCGGCAGAGGAGCGCTCGGTGCTAAAGGTTCTGCATGGCAAGGTTATAGGTTACGGCTTTTTCGACCCAACGTACGTGTCGGGCGATATGTCGTTAATTGACGACTGCCTCACAACCTGCCCCGATAACAGAGCGGTTCACCAGTTAGTGAAATCGTTTAAGCGGAAAGCGCCTCGCGGAAGCGTAGTTCCTATTAATGGGGGATTCCAGGAATACTAATGCCCTGTATGGTTCGGTAAAATTCTAGGGCGTACACATCGGTCATCCCCGATACAAAGTCGAGCATCGACATATACCGCTGGTAGTAGCTTCCCTCTTTTAGGTTGTACTGAGCAGGAACTATGCTAAAAATCTTTTTGGAGAGAGTTTTCTCAGGGTTGTTTATAGCATCGGTTAGCGCATCAAGTAGTGTTCCCATAATCTTAAAGCCCGCAATCTCAATCTCAACAACCGAGCGGTAGCTGTAAACCTGAGCAACTGCCGTTTTTGCAATTTTACCCATTGCTTTGCTTGCAACAGGGCTAAGCTGGTCGGCTAGCGCAGAAACTTTCTCTCCGCGCATAATTGCCTCGTAGCTATTTCGGAAGGCTTCGGTGCACTCACCCACCAGTTTTCCAATAACTAGGGCGCGTAGAAAGGCAATTTGCTCATTCTTATCGGTAACCTCCGTAAGCGTTTCCTCTATTTGCTTAATTCTAGATGCTTCCAGCTCCTTATCAAAGAATCCAAGGAACAGCTCCATCACAAACTCATGCGACAGGATGCTTAGCTTGTGGGCATCCTCAATGTCCATTATTTGGTAGCAGATGTCATCGGCAGCCTCTACAAGGTAAACAAGCGGATGGCGGGCGTATATGTTCTTTGTTGCATCGGTGGCAACTAAACCTGTGCTGGTAGCAATATCAATAAAGGTCTCTTGCTCCGATTGGAAATAGCCAAACTTTTTCCTGTCGGTTACGCTTGATGGGTAGGGATACTTAAGAATTGTGGCAAGAATGGCTTTGCTTAGTCTAAAACCACCCTCTCTTCGCCCTTCTAGTTTTTGGGTTAAAAGCCTTAGTGCATTGGCGTTTCCTTCAAATCGGATAAGGTCTGTCCACTCCGTTTCGCAAACCTGTGCTTGCAGCTTGTGGGCATGCTCCTTAAAAAAGGTTCTAATGGCATCTTCCCCGCTATGCCCAAAAGGGGGATTCCCCATGTCGTGTGCAAGACAAGCGGTAGATACAATGGTTGGAATCTCCTCAATAAGGTGATTATGGATATTACCCTCCTTCTCGCGGATAACCTTTACTATGTTATTGCCTAGCGAACGGCCAACGCTTGCTACTTCTAGGCTATGGGTTAGCCTATTGTGAACAAACACGCTGCCTGGAAGTGGGAATACCTGCGTTTTATTCTGCAACCGCCTAAATGGCGATGAGAATATAAGCCTGTCGTAGTCGCGCTGAAAGTGTGTTCTTGTTTCGTCTAACGACTCTACCTTTTGCGGAGTGCTACCCCATCTGTTGGGGCAAAGTAGAGTTTCCCATTTCATTCTTTGCATTTCACTAGGTTTTGCGTGGTGTAAATATAGCTTTTTTAGTTGGAGGGAGAAGAAGAGGAGGGAGTGAAGGGAGTAGTAGATGGAGTTTTCGGAAGACTCGGAAGTTAGCGGAATGCGAGGAAGAGTAAGAATAGGGATACTCGGAAGTCATCGGAATATTGTAACTCGTAACCAGTAACATGTCACAAATTGAAGAAGTAGAGGAAGTTTTCCTTCTGTGTAAATTCGTAAAATCCGTGTTATCTGTGTTCCATGTAACCAGTAACATGTCACAAATAGAAGGAATGTGAGGAATATGAAGAAGTAGAGGAAGTTTTCCTTCTGTGCTAATTCGTTAAATCTGTGTTATTCGTGTTCCTCGTAACTCGTAACCTGTAACCTGTCACAAATAGAAGGAATTTGATGGAGTAAGAGGAAGGCTCTCTATTTGTGCTAATTTGTAAAACCCGTGTTATCTGTGTTCTATCCTAAAAATAACTAGACGTTAGATTCTTGTCCAAAATCTAACGTCTAGCGTCTAAAATCTATCTTAATGGATAAGGTTTGTAATGTTATTGGCAATCTTTAGCACCTTGTACACAGAACCCATATCGTCCCTAATTGGGGTGTAGGTCTCTTCAAAGGTGAACGACTTGCCATTTATGGTAAACTTAGATGTTTGCTTACGGGTAATGCCATTTCGTAGATCTTGCCAGAAATTGTCGTACTCCTTTTGCATTGATGGATCCATTTCCATTCCCTCAGAGTGGTGAGTACCCAAAACATCCTCGCGGTGTAGAGACAGCAAATCAAGGTATGCGTTGTTAATTGAGGTAATATATCCCATGGGGTCGTACTCAATAACAAAACACGACTGGTTCAATGCATCAATAAACCCTTGCATTTCGCCACCCTTTCGTGCCGATTCTTCTTGTGTTGCTTGTAGCTCTTCCATGTTCTGGCGCATTTCCTCTTCCTGTGCAGCCATTTCTTCCGCTTGTTGCTGCGTTTTTTCTAGAAGCATAGCGGTTCTTATATTTATTTTAACCGCCATAAGGGTTGAGGCTATGCTTTGCGTTAGCTTCTCTATAAACTCAATTTGGTATGGCTCAAACTCGTTGAACGAGGCCAGCTCCAGAACGCCTAGCACTACATCCTCATTTAGCAATGGTGCTATTAGTAGCGATGTGGGTTTTGCCGCGCCAAGTCCCGATGTAATTTCAACGTAGCTATCGGGTATCTCCTTTAGGTAAATGGTTTGTTTCTCTATAGCACATGTTCCAACTAGCCCTTCGCCAGGAATTATCTTTTTGGTAATAAACTTCTGTCTATTATAGGCGTAAGCAGCTATTAGCTCAAAGTGAATGTCGGAGCTATCGTCATCATTGTATAGGAACAAACCACCCTGATTGGCATTTAGGTAGTGTACAATGTTCTTAACAATTTCAGAGCCTAGCACTTCTATGTTATTGTTGTTCTGACGAAGAAGATCGCTGAATTTAGCAATCCCTTCATTAGCCCATTGGCGTTTTTTGTCCTCTATTTTTCTATGTTCTTCTGCTTCTTTGGCCTCGCTTAAGCTTTCGCGCATGGTAATAAGTGCTTGTCCAAGGCTATCGTCGTCGCTTAGCAGGTCAAAGTCCGATTCTAGGTTACCCTTACCTATATTAAGAGCAAAATCAGCCTTGCTAAGCAACCCTTTAATGGAAACGTTTAGCGCATTACCCATTTGCCCAATCTCGTCGCTTTCCTTAACGTCAATAAGCATGTCGGTGCCAATGTGTCCTAACGATAATTTGTTAAGGGCAACGGTAATTTTGTTTATTGGATTGATAAGGTACTTAGAGGCAAAGTAAATTACTGCCGAGAGGATTAAAAGCCCAATTATACCTATAACAAACGATAGGATAAGTGTTGTGTTGGCTTCTTGCATAATTACTTTGGTGGGAACCACAACTACAAGGGACCAAGCCCATTCTGTATCGCCAACAATTATTGGGCTAAAAGTAAAGTACGATTCAACCCCATTGATATCTTTAGTAATTAACGAGGCCTCTTCGCCGTTCGTAATCTTATCAAGAATTTTGTTCTTGTAAAATATGTTCTCGTAATCGTCGAGAATGCTTTCGCCAATTAGCTGCTTGTCGGGGTGAGCAACATACTTAAGGTCATGCGATACAAGGAATGCGTAGCTATCCTCAAACGGTTTTATTTGGTTAATGATTGGGTGGTAGCTGTCAAGGATTATGTCAACCCCAACTGCGCCAATGAACTTGTTGTTTTGGATTATTGGCGATATTAAGCTAGTCATTAGCTTGTTGTCCTCCTCCTTGCCTGTGTAGCTGTAAAAGTAAGGATTCTCAAGGCTTACCTTTGCTTCTGCCTTTACACGGGCATAATCGGTTGGGTCGCCGGTCATGCTTTTAAAGGTTTCCGATTGCTTAATGTTGCCGTTATCTCGGTAAAACTCAATAACCAAGCGCCCGTAATCCTTTTTGTAGGTAGAGTCTATGTATCGCAATTCCCAAGAATCCCAAATGGCAAAGAATTGAGGGTTTTGCTTAAAAACCTCGAAGTACATCTTGGAAATAATCTCTTTCCACTTGTTAGAGGGGAGATCCTTGTAAATTAAAACGGATTCTGAAAGGGTTTTTACAGTAACCAAATCTTTCTCAAGCAGTATTCGTACCTGCTGAGCATGTTTGTTGGCTGTTTCGTTGGTTAGGGTAATTGCGCTGTTAAACGAGGTTTTGCGAGCCTTTGCGCTAATGTAACCAATGGCAAGAATATAAATAATAACAGAAATGCTAATTACAAGGGTTTGTATTTTAGCTTGTAGGCTTATATTTCGAAACATAGTAACCGCATTTAAAAAGAAATAGCCGAACCAAGTTCGGCATTATTAATAAACCTAGTAGAAACTTTGGTATTTGCGTGCTCTAGGGTTGATACACATGATGGGAACCGATGTTCCATCCTTATTCTCCGATACGTAGTTGTTGTACTTATCGGCCATTATAAGAATTAGGTCGGCATCAATGTTTTCTGCAAACTTAAACACCTCATCTTTAAAGCTATTCTTTTTCTTAGCTGTTTTAATACCGTAAATAATTTTGCTACCATCAAGCATCTTCTTTGTAAAGTAGATGTTGTTAGCCATATCCTTCTTTTTGCCCTCGTCGCTTATAAAGGGCTTAATGAGGTTGATGTTGCACTTGTAGTACTTGGAAAGATAAATAATCCAGTGTAGAATTTCCTTGTACTTTTTGTCGTGATCAAGAGGTACAACTATCTCTATGTAGTGAGAGTGTAGCGGGGCTGCCTTTGTAATTATAAAGGGAACGGCAAATTTTTGGGAGTAGAGGTTTTTTAGGAAGATGGATGATTCTATGGGTTTTTTATCGTAGTTGTATAGCCTGTTAGCAACAACAAGGTTTACGTTTGCGTCGGCAACCATTTCTTTTAGAACATGGTTAACCCTGCCCTCAATAACTAGTGTTTGAGGCCTAAATCCATGTTTCTTTTCAATATCAATTGCTGCCTCCTCCAACTTGTGGCGGGCAGTTTCAATCTCCTTATTCGAGTCCTTGTTACCAAAGTACTTGTAAAAGAATGAGCGAGGGATAATATGCAGGAGCATAATATCGTTATCGGCAGCATTCGCAAGTTGCTTTGCATGAAGAATGGCATTTTCTGCTCCTTCAGAAAAGTCCCATGGAACAAGAATCGTTTTTTTAGTCGTTTCCATAAGGATCCGTTTTGTTATTTCGACAAAAACCCCGTTAAATGTAGCAATTATAATTTATACCGTCCATAAATCGCCACGAAAATATCACTTATTTTTTTCCATCCACGCTTTAATGTTACTTAACTGGGTATTTTTATTAACATTTCTTAATTGTTGGGCTGTTTTGGTAAAGTACTGGTGTTGCTCAATGAATTTAATTTGTAGCTCATTCCAATCTTGCAGCGTGCCAAGTCGCCCATGTTCATGTAGTTCCTTGTACAGATTATTAGAAACAGGAATAAAATCAGAACGACCTAGGTAATCAAGGTCTGCGTCGCAAATAATCATCTCCAGCAGGTTCTTGGGTCTAGGGGGTAGCTTGGTGGCCATTATTATCTCACAAATGGAGTCTATTTGTTTGTAAGAGTATAAGTACTCTGGTAAAATCTCCTTTGCAAGTTTTGCGCTCATCTCTTCGTGTGTGTCGTAATCTATTAAATGCCCGGCATCGTGGAAAAGGGCTGCGGTTCTAATTATTAAGAGCTCTTCGTCCGTTAGATTTTCGGCACGGCCAATTAGCTCTACCTGTGTGTAAACGTCAACGGTGTGTTTAAGGTTATGGTAGTAGAGGTTTTTTGGCAGACCTTTGTCCAGTTTTTCTAGTATAAACTCTTCTAAATCACCCAGTCTAAGCAGCTGTAGCTGTACTAAAAAATCGTGATTGGGTATTACCCCCTCAAGGTTCTGCGATAAGTTGGGCTGGATTCCTTCTACAAAGTACATTTGGATGTCGCCCTTATTCTTTACGGGCATTTTACCGCGATAGCTGCAAATAAAGTAATCCTTTACAAACATATAGGTGTTCTCCGATATGTTTATTTTGCCTGGTTCACCGCTGGACTCCATCCTGCTGGCTGTGTTAACTGTGCTGCCCCAAATATCATAGGTGAGCTTGTTGCGCCCAACAACTCCAGCAATAACAGGTCCTGTGTCTATGCCAATTCGTAGGTCCCAGATGTTGCTCTTGTTGGTACTCTTGTCCTTCAGATGTTTCATGTAGTGCATCATCTCTATAGCAGCCAGCACAACCTCTACAGGGTTTGTTCTGTTTTTCTTAGGGATTCCCCCAGCACACATGTATGCATCGCCAATGGTTTTTATCTTCTCAATTTTGTACTTATCAACAACAGTATCAAAGTTGAGGAAGAACTTATCCAGCTGATCTATTAGCTCCTCTGGATTGGTTTCGTCGGTAATCCTTGTGAATCCTTGTATGTCGGAGAACAGAACTGTAACCGTTTTAAAGCGCTGCGTATTCACTTTTCCAGTCTCTTTTAGTTCGGTAGCAGTCTCCTTTGGCAGAACTCGGGTAAGTAGGTTGTCCGTTTTCTCTTTCTCTTTTACAAGTTCCTCTGTTCTTCGGCTTATAATGCTCTCCAGCTTATGCTTCTCCTTGGCGTGCCTATATTTTCGCCATGCAATAAGTGTTAGCACAGTTAGAGCCAGAAGTATGGCTAAGGATATTTGTACCAGAGTGTTTTGGTAAAGGGCTGGGGGTATTACTATAACCTCTGTTAGCTCAACCGATTTGCCTCCCATAACATCAATAGCTCTAACTCTAAAAGTGTACTCACCAACGTTAAGGTTAGAGTACTTAAAGTGATTGTTGGTGCTCCAGTTGGACCAGTTGCTGCTGTACCCCTCTAGTTTCGCGCTATAGGCTACGTTGTTAAAGCCTGTTAGCGAGGAGCTACCCACAACAAACACTACAGAATTTTTCTGCTTTACCTGTATTGTACTCTCAATTATCTTGTTGTTTATAGTTTTTCCAATAATGTGTTGGGTCTCTTCGTCATCTTTTATGCTATAAATTTTGTTGATGTAAATTGATGGTTGGTTAAACTGAGTTTTAGCAAAGGTGGATGGCTCGGAAATAAGTCCTTTATCGGTGGCAATAACAACAGTTGAGTCGGGAAGTAGTAGCGCATTTTCAATTCTGTAGCCAGGCGGTACAATGCCAATAGTTTTGCCCGTTTCGGCTATTTTAACCGATTGAATTCCCCCAAGGGTTGTGTCCTGCATGGAAACGAGAATGTCATTGTTGGGTAAAATGCCAACAGGTTGTATGGTTCGCTGCGCTTCTTTATCGAATACTCGTGTAAAGTGGTTGTTGTTGGAGTATGTGTACCACGATTTGTTTGAGAATATAAATGACTGCTGTCCAAATTGCTTTATGCTTGAAAGAAATTCTGGTTTAAGCTCTTGGTTTGATATTAGTTCCCATTCCGCAGTAAAATCCTTTGTGCTGGTTTTTAGCTTATACCTTTTACCCTCAAGTGTTTCAATAATAATTAGGTTGTTTAGCTGGGCCCACGATATTATGGGGCTTTTGTTTGGAGTGGCGTACGTGTTGGCTATTATGGTTTTGTTGTGCTCGTGTACCACTGCTATATCGTGCTGTTTTATGAAAACGGCTATTACGGGAGCGCTGTTAACAATTGCCAATCCTTGGGCATTGGTGGTATATATTGGTTCTTCTACCTTCTTGGAGCCAATATTTACAGGGTAAATGCCACTTTTGCTAAATGCAAGTAAGCCGCTGTTGGCCTGAATAATTTTATCAAAAGCAACTACATTGCCTTTTAGGGGTTCAAATAGGTTAAACCCTTTGTGTTTTAAAGAGTATTGCGAGGTTAGCATCCCTGTTGATGTGGCAACTACAAGGTGTGATCCGCTAAAAACCATGTGGTTTATGTCACCTTTTAATCCATCGTCGAAGGAGTAAAGGAGCATACTTTGAGGGAATAGCATGTGCAACAGGGACTCATTGGTAATGGCATAAAGTATTGCTCCTTTTTTTGTTACAATCTCCTTGATACTGTTTATGGGAACCTTGTTGCTACTTCTTATTGTTCCTATAATTTCCCACTGGCTGTTAACTATAACCAGTTTGGATGGGGTGGCAATTATTAGGTTTGTACCGTATCTCCAGGCGTTTAGCAACGGTTCGTTAAGGTTGGGTATGGAAAAAGGAACCATGTTGCCACTGCTTAGCTTATGCCACTGGTTGTTGGTGCTTATAATAATGAGGTTGTTGTCTATGGATATAATCTTGCTAATATCTTTTTGGGTATAAGATGCTCCGTGTTCAATGGGAGCCAACTTTTTGTCTTCTGCGGTGTACAGCCCTCTCTCTTTGCTGTGGATTATGGATTGGTTGTTTACGTTGAATATTTTAATTGGGTATTCCGATGAGTCTATGGCCGTGAGGTTCGTGTTAAATAGCCACAGCTTGTTGCCAGTGGAAAAAAGTGTGTTCCCATTATTGTCGGCACCAATGTGTGTAATCTGCCCAAAGTTGAGGGTGGAGTCACTAAGTATAGTATTAAAAAAATACCTTCCAGCGCCAATGGGAACCAGCTTGGCCAAAAACGATTTTCCCCCAATAAGAATCCCTGTGCTGCTTGTAGCCAAAACGGGATGCCCTGGCGTTTCTATGCTGTTCCATGTGTGTCCATCGAAGGTGTAAACAGCGTTAGAGCCAGCAATTATTGCCCTATACTCAGAGTCTATAATTAGCTGGTTAAATGCGCCAGGTGTTATGCCGCTATAGGTGTACGATGCAATGCAAACAGGTTGTCCTCCACTGGTATTAACTTCCTGAAAGCCTAGCACCGACAGGGGGGATAACAGAGAGAATAGTAAAAAAAGGATATGGTGTTTGTACAAAAATCTTAGAAAATTCATACCTTAGACAAATTTTAGTGCAACGGCTTTCAAGCTTGCATAAAGTTCAGAAAAAATCGGCTTAAACAAAATATTTTATGCAGCGAACAGGAATTTTGTTGTGCCAATTAGTAATTTAGGGCGTGTATAAAATTCATTGTGAGTTACATCAGGTTTTAATAAATTTTTGTACAGATGAAGAGTATAGATAAAACGATACTGGTTCCTACCGATTTCTCGGTTGTGGCAGATTACGCTTTGCAGCATGCAATTAGGGTTTCAGGAGTTGTAGGCGAGCCGGTAGCGCTTCTTCACATAGTTGACTCACCCGATAAAGTTAGCGCCGCAAAGGAACGGATTGAGGCTATTGCTGCTGCTGCTGAGCAAAAGCATGGTATTCGCCCATCAACAATAGTTAAGGCGGGATCCATTTTTACCGATATTGCCGAAACCGCACGCGCGCTAAACTGTAGCCTTGTTATAATGGGTTCCCATACCGTTAGAGGAAAAGATGAGCTTACGGGTACAAACACCCTTAGGGTTATTACCAGCTCTCCTGTGCCCTTTATCACCATTCAGGAGCCTCCCGTTAATAAGCGTTACGACGATATTGTTTTTCCTGTAGATTTTACCCTTGAGAATAAGGAGAAGCACACCTGGATTTCGTATTTCTGCGATTACTACGTTTCTCGGTTCCACCTAATAAAGCCTTTGGTTACCGATCCCGAACAGCTTGCAAAGGTTGATTTAAATATGGCATCGGCAATTCGATTCTTGGACGAGCGTGGAGCAAAGTACGAGGTGTACACCGTTCCTGGCAAGAAGCAGTATGCCGAGGAGGTTCTTGACGCTGCGGTTAATATTCGTGCCGATCTTATTGTTATTATGACTACTAAAGCCTCGGCAAATGGTGAGTACACCATGCAGCCACAGGAGCAGTACATCATAGGAAATGCTAGGCATATTCCCATTATGAGCATTAACCCCAGGTAGAAAATGCAGCACAAACTTGTTTTTGCAACCAATAACCTCCATAAACTACAGGAGGTTAAGCCTTTGCTTGCTAATAAGTTTAACCTTTTATCGCTTGCTGATATTGGTTTTACCGAGGAGATACCCGAGGATTTCGACACTCTAGAGCTAAATGCATCGCAAAAGGCGTGGCACATTTACAATAGGTTTGGTATAGATTGCTTTGCCGATGATACTGGCCTTGAGGTTGATGCGCTTAATGGCGCGCCAGGAGTTTACTCGGCGCGCTATGCGGGTGAACAAAAGAATCCTCAGGATAATATTGTGAAACTGCTGGCCGAGCTTAATGGTGTTGGTAATCGTAAAGCGCGCTTTAGAACAGTTATTTCTCTTGTTATTGGTGGCAATGAGACCCTTTTTGAGGGCGTAGTTGAGGGGGTAATCCTAACCGAGAAGCATGGCGAGGCTGGGTTTGGATACGATCCCATTTTTATGCCCGATGGCTACAACGTTTCCTTTGCCCAAATGGAGCTGGATGAAAAAAATGCCATAAGCCACAGAGGAAGAGCTGTTAGCAAGTTGGTGTCGTTCCTTAACTCTAAATAGCAACAGGCTATACTATTCGTCCGTTTTAGGAGTTATACTTATCAATCCTAGTTTTATTTGAATGGTTTGGTGTGCCTATATCAACTGTAGTTTTGCTTTTGAATTGCATTTGTGTATTTGAATAAAATGCTGGTTATGAACAATCAAATTCAAAATTTTGAGATTTACCAGAAACTTGTTGATTCTATAGGTATTGCCATAGAGAACGCCCGGCAACGAGCCATTCAAACAGTAAACAATGAATTGCTAAGGGCTAATTGGGAGGTTGGTAAATACATTGTTGAATACGAGCAAAATGGTAACGAAAAGGCTGAGTATGGTAGTTCTTTACTCACGAATCTATCCAAGGATCTAAAATCGCGATTTGGCAAAGGGTTTAGTAAAAGCAACATCTATTTGATGCGGCAATTTTACTTGAAATATCAGATTTTCCAGTCAGTGACTGGAAAGTTGACGTGGACACATTACGCTGAACTGTTAAGTGTTTCGGA
>Ga0116182_1002535_pt1 | contig 17835 bp, 14 predicted proteins | sample AD_UKC077_MetaG_FD_89805 | JGI IMG/M metagenome (GOLD analysis project Ga0116182, IMG submission 89805) | Active sludge microbial communities of municipal wastewater-treating anaerobic digesters from USA - AD_UKC077_MetaG | ecosystem: Engineered > Bioreactor > Anaerobic > Digestate | place: USA...
TCTTAGATAATGGTGTTAGATATAATACCTTTGAATATAAAGGACACACTTATAAAATTCATTGTCCTTTACAGATAATGGACCAAAAGTTAGAAATGTATTTAAAAAGTGAAAGTGAAGATAAAGGTTGGGTATCATCCAGACATGGTGATAAACACAAAAAAGATTTATTTGTAATATTCAAGAATATTAATTTTGATCTATTTAAGAAAGGTAAAAATTCACAAACTATTTAATTATAGTATCATGATGTCGCATAAAAATTAATAAATAATATAAAAGTATGACAGGATCATTAGAAGAAGCAATACAAAAAATTATAAAATTAGCAAAAGAACAATTCATCTTGGAAGACCATAACATACATGGGTTTGACCATTGGAATGAAGTAGAGCAAAATGGAATTATGTTGGCAAATCAACCAGGTGTTGATTTAACAGTTGTTAGATTATTTGCTTATATCCATGATTGTAAAAGATTGGATGATTTCCAAGACCCTGAGCATGGTGATAGGTCAGCAGACTATGTTAAAGAAATTGAAGATGAACTAGCCACTTTCTTAACTAAGACTCAAATAAATCAGTTATGGGAAGCTTGTAAGTATCATCATAAAGGAGTAGTAAATAAAGAAGATATTACAATAGGAGCTTGTTTTGATGCTGATAGAATAGAATTAATTAGATGTGGTTATGTTCCAAGACCAGATTTGATGAATACTCCAATTGGAATAAGAATTGCTGAAAAAATGCAAACTTTATATAATTATTAAAAACTATTATGGATTGTCTGTAATCAAAGACAATCCATAATAGTTTTATTCATGTGTTTACAAATATCATCCAACCACATATTATTAATTGCTGTTTGATAAGCAGATATTGAATTTTTTTGAAATCTTGATCTCATATTATATTTCAATGCTTCTTCTTCACATCTTTCTTTAGTCCAATAACCCTTTGGTTTATTAATTCTTTTTATCATATGTTTAGTTACTTCATCTAAAAATTTTTTTTTCTTACAGAAAGAATATGCACCAGGACTTTCTTTAATGAAATCTTTAAGACTCTTATAATTTAAGGCATTCTCTATACATCTTTCTTTAGTCCAAAAATTACTTGGTTTTTTAGTTCTATTCATATGAGTACATATATCATCCAACCATTTATTTCTTACTGCTGCTCTATAGGAGAGACTACCTTTTTTATAAGAACCAATATCATTATATTTCAATGCTTCCTCTTGACATTTTTCTTTAGTCCATTTTGTTTTACCTCCACCTAAAGCACCTGTTTTTACACTATTTAATATCTTCCAACCATTTTCAATATAATATTCTAAAAATTCTCTCTCTTTTATAACAGCAAATTCATCTGATATATAATCAGTCAATATATTAAATATTGGTAAAATACCTGTTTTTAAGATATGTCTTCTAACAGGTCCTCTTTTATCATGTTGTTTTTTACGTTCTTCTATATTATATGTTAGTCCAACATATACATAATTATCATCAAATTCATAAGAGTATATACATCTATTATAATGATTGCCTATAATAGTCATATGACTACAAATATCCTCTAACCATTTTAATTCATATGCACTACTATAGGCCGATACACTACCTCTATTAAAATCACTTCTTGTTTTATACTTTAATGCTTCCCTATGGCACCTTTCTTTTGTCCAATATCCTTTAGGCCTTTTAACAAAAATCATATGACTACAAATATCCTCTAACCATTTTTCCTTCAATGCTCTACCATATGCACTAGGAGAATATTTAGAAAACTCACCTCTTTTATTATACTTTAATGCTTTTTATGGCAATTTTCTTTATCCCATCTTTTTTTAACTATATCAATCAAAATATATTTCATTATTGTACTAATTTTATTTTATATATTAAATAAATATGATTACCTTTGTAGAAAATATTAAGATATGAAATTCCCAAATTATAAATTCATTTTCCCACCAAGGCCAAAAAATTCAGTTAGTCCAACAGAATTAAATTATTTTGAAAATCAAGGATTATTGAGCCAACCTAAAATTAATGGATCTAACACACTATTGTTTTTGAATAAAGAGCAATTAATTGTAATGAATAGACATGGACAGAGATTAACTGGATTTAGTATAAATACTGATGAAATTTTATCACTTTATAAAGGGACTGGTGGTTGGTTGGTATTAAATGCAGAATATCTAAATAAGTCTCAAACTGATGAAACAGGTAGAGTTTTTAACCACAAATTGGTTATATTTGATATTTTGGTATATGATAGTAATTATCTTGTAGGTTCTACTTTTGAAAGTAGAGTTAAATTACTTGATGAATTATATGAAAATAAAGAGTGTGATAAAGAATACCTCTATAATATATCAGAAAATGTTTATAGAGTCAAAACATATACTGAAAATTTTGAAAATTTATTCAATAATTTGATAAAAATAGGTATGTATGAAGGCTTGGTATTTAAGAGAATGTCAGGTAAATTAGAAATGGGATTACGAGAATTAAACACTAGCTCTAGTCAATTTAAGATAAGAAAGCCCACACGTAATTACAAATATTAATATATAATATATAAAAATAAATAAAATAAAATGGATAAGTTTTCAAAGATGAAACCTAAAAATGAATTTGAAGAAGGTAAAGAAAAAGTTCTTTACTCTGATGAAGCTATAAAAGTTATAGACTTTGAAGATTGGTCAATTATAAAAGAAAGAGACTTAGTTGTTTGTATTCCTTATTTGATTGAGAAAAATGAATTCATTTTAAGATATGAATATATTCCAACTTATAAATATGTTGATGGTCAAGAATACCATGCAACTGTAGTTGGTGGACAAGTAGAAACTGGTGAAGCAATTGAAACAGCTATGTTAAGAGAGCTTGAAGAAGAAGCTGGTATAGTAGTTAATGAGAATTATAAATTAGATGCTTTAAAACCTTTGTATATCTCTAAGGGAATGACATCAAAGTATCATCCTTTTATCATTCCATTAAATGAGAGAGAATATAATACTATTACTCCAACTGGTGATGGTTCACAAGTTGAGAAAATGAGTAAGTCTGTTAATGTAAATTGTAAACATATTGATTCAATCAAAACATCAGACTTAATAACAGATTATATGTTATTAAAATTAAAAGAATATATGAACTTACAGAAATAAAAAAATCCTTCTTATGAAGGATTTTTTATGTTTTTTATACCAAGTTTATTATTTAGTATCCAAGTAACATCAGCATTAAAGTCTTTTGAATCAACTGAACCATAATCAGAGAAACTAGGTTCAAACTTAAAAGTTCCTAAGTGAGCCTGACAATATTCTCTAAAAACATCATAAAGTGATTCATTTTCTAAGAAGTCATAGTCAAATTCTTCAATCCATTTATTATCATATTTTATCTTATAAAATGTCTGTACCTCTGGATAAGTATGAGTTTCTTTTGTACCATCTTCTTTAGTATAACTTTTTTTAACTTCTACTTCTTTATCATATTTAGAATATGATAATTCTGCACCATAACTTCTATCACCAACAATATTATCAAACTCATTAACAAGATCTTTATAATTTTCTTCTTGATGAGCACTTGATGCATGATCAGAGTAAGTTTGTTTAATATCCTGTATTAAATCAGAATCTTTACATAAATCAGTTAATGTACTATAAAATCTTTCTTTAAGTAAATATTCAATAACTTCATCTTCTGTTAATCCTTCAAGTTTATCATTATCTGCTTCTTTAACTAATTCTTCTAATCCACCATATTCTTTTATTAAAGCTTTAATTGTCAATACTTCATTTTCTTTATTTAAGTCATAATTAAATAATGAATTTGTTTCTGGATAATAATCTGAACCCCAGTAGTGGTCACCATCTATACCATCAATTAATTGATTTTTAAGACTTTCATCTTTACTACCTAATAATATATCAGCTAAATCTTCCATACCAACAACAATATAAATATCATTACCTTCTATAAAAGTATCTTTATCATTTTCAGATAACCAACCATAATATTCACAAAGTTCTTTAGAGTCAATATTAACTTCTTTTTTATCCATTATGAATAACCCTAAATCACCTTCAATTTGTATATCCTTTGTTATATCACCACTTTCATCTTTTAAAAAGAATCCACCTTTTATCAATAATTCATCTATACTTATCTCACTTTTATTTTCATATAATTTAACATCAAAACCAAGGTCTTCAAAATAATCAATTGCAGTTAAAACAACATCAGTAATATCTTCATTTGATGGTTTCTCATCATATATTGTTACCCAGTATGCAGGATTAACTTTACCTTTAACTAACTTTTGACCAAATATTTCTTTATCATTATGGTATTTACCATTACTATAACTCCATTGTAATTCTACAAAACCTCTTTCAACTTCTGTTGTATATCCTTCATCTAACATTTCAACAAATAACTCTTCAATCTTATCATCTTCAAGTCTATATGTTTTTACTTCCTCAACAGGTTTCATTACTTCATCCATAGGGAATAAAGACAATTGTTGTTCTTTAATAAATTGTAAATATCTTTTTATCATAACTTATATATAAAAAAAAGAGAGTTAAAAACTCTCTTTTTATATAGCTGTTATTATTTTTTAATTATATTTTAGAAAGTAATTCTTCTTTCTTTGTTGTAAATTCTTCTTCTGTTAAAATTCCTGCTTTATGAAGTTCACCAAGTTTCTCTAAAAGAACAATACTATCAAGTGATATTGTAGTACTTTTTTTAATTTCTTTTGTTTCAACAGGTTTTCTACTATCTGGTAGTAATTGAACTATAGTTGATGCAATGTAATAGTTATCAAAGTCCATATCAACAGTTTCAAACTTTTGTTTAGATTTTGAACCTTTTTCAACTCTACCTGTTTCAATTGTACTTGAATATGATGATTGAATAGAATTGTTAATTGGTATAGAATCAATTGTACTTGAATAATATGCAGTATTATTGGATGATTTAAGATTACTTAGATCAACTGCACTATTTGAACAATAAACATCATTTGTATTTATTGTATTTGTAACTAAACCACTACCTATTGTAGTATTACAATTAGCTGTTGTAATGCCATTAACATAATAAACTGTATAAGGATTTGTTGTACCCCAAGGATAAGTAGGATAAACCCAGTAAGGGTATGTTCTACCAGTTAGAATACGATTAAATTTATTATTCCAGTTTTCTAATGTAACAACAGATTCTTTATAGAAGAAAACTTCTAATAAACCATTTTTTGCAATTGCATTAGCTACTTCTGTAGTGTCTTCAACTTCATAAGTATTGAAAATGAATTTCTTTTTATCATCAATAAAACAATCTAAATAAAATCTTTGACCTGGATTTAATACCAAACCTGTTTGTGAAATTGATTTACCATTTAATTTGATGTCTGCTAGTACACAGTCTTGTAAAGGATTAAACAACTCAATTTCAAATTCAAATTTATCACTTAGATAAACCTTACCATTTTTAACAGACTTTCTTCCTCTATCTGTTGAATTTACTATCCAGGCACTTGGACTCTTTTTTTCTTTTTTAACATTTTTCATTTTTATAAAATTTATTTTTATAGACTTATACTTTTTTCATTACTAAAAAAATTAACATATTGTTATGTACAAATCTTATTGTAACTCCATATGAAACCATATGCAGTTTTTCTTTTACCAAGACAACAACTTGATATACTTCCTTGACTTATATTTAAAATTTTACCAACCTGACCAGTAGAGTCCCACTCTCTAACAAGATTATAGTCTTTAGTATATTGAAATACTTTTTTGGAATTTTTATTATTTGAACCACTATTGGAAATAGACATAAGTTTTTTTGTTTTATCATTATGTTTCTTACCAGACATTGGTCCTTCTTTACCATAGTTTGGATTATTTTCACCACTTTTCTTTATAGACATTATAGATTTTGTCTCATCACTATGTTCTTTTCCATAAAAAGGATTTTTATCTCCACTTAAACTTAAACTAATTTTGTTCTTAGTTTCTATTGACATTTTATGACCTCTACTACTACCTGCAACTCTTAGTATATTATATCCATTTTTTTCAAAAGTATCATTATCTAAATTGGCATCTAAGTAGGTGTCTAAGTAATGTTGCTCTCTAATTAGAAGAACTTCCACATCAGAATATTCAATTATATTAAATATAAAATTTTCCTCAGAATATTTATTCCAGGAATTTTGAATTTTTTTATTTGGATGTTTATTATTTCTTAATTGTCTTAGGTGTTCAGACAATCTTCTATCTATATCATTTGCAGAACCAATATAGATTTTACTATTTAAAGTATTTAGTATAGAGTATATACCTGATTTCATATTTCATATTCTATTTTTATTTGTCATATTAAAGACCTCTAAGTCCAAAGCAATATTAAATTACTTGACATGACAATGTGAACATTTCTATAACTATATATTAGATTTTTATCCTTTTGTTTGGAATAAATAATAATTTGTATTATCTTTGTTAAAATAAATCTAAATAATGACAAAATCTACACAATTTATACCAGAAGTTTTCATTGAACTTACAAACAATACATATCCTCATGGAACTGAGAATATTATTGCAGATAAGATGTTCAAACTTGGTTTATTCCCAGAAGGAATAGATATGGATGAACATGGTAATTACTTTTGTAAAATTGGTGAGTCAAGAACAATCTTTGCTTCTCACCTTGATACAGTGTCTAAAGTTCATGAACCTGTTACTCATGTACTTGATGGATTTATAATTAAAACAGATGGTACTACTACTTTAGGTGCAGATGATAAAGCAGGTGTTGCAATTCTTACTTGGATGATGAAAAATAAAATTCCAGGTTTATATTACTTTTTTATTGGTGAAGAGTGTGGTTGTATTGGTTCAAGTGCTGCTGCAAAGTCTGGTGACTTCAAAGATTATGATAGAATAATTTCATTTGATAGAAGAGCCACTACTTCAATTATTACACACCAATCTTGGTCAAGATGTTGTTCAGATGTATTTGCAGATGCATTTTGTGATGAATTAAATAAATCAGGTCTTTCTTATGTAAAAGATGATGGTGGAGTTTATACAGACTCTGCTGAGTTTGTTGATATTATTCCTGAATGTACAAATGTTTCTGTAGGATATTACAAAGAACACACTTTCAATGAAAGTCAAGATATAGAACACTTAGTTAAATTAGCAGATGCTTGTTTAAAAGTTGATTGGGAAAACTTACCAACTAAAAGAGATCCATTAGTTTATGAAGCTAAAGGTTATACAAAAACAAACTATGCAGGTGTTTATAGTGGTAGTAGATTTGATGAATGGGATGATGAAGAGGAAGACTGGCATGGTTCAAGAAGAAGTGTTGGAAGTTATCCAGCAACAGGTACTGGTTGGAGTAGAACTGGTGGTGTTACAAAAACAAGAGATTATAATTATTATGAAGATTGGTTAGATGAAGAAGATGAAGATGGTAATTATACACATTATACAGAAAGAAATGATTTATTAGCAGATGATTTCTTTGATAAACCAAAGAAAACAAGAAGAGGTAAGAAATCAAAAACTTATTTTGATAATGGTGGTAATCTAATTGAACTTGATAGTGAGTTTGGTGTAAAACATTATGATTGGATAATGACTAAGTTTTCAAGTAATAAACTTACACAAAAAGAACTTGAAATTGTTAGAGAACAATATTTAGATATGGAAAATGACTATGATAGATACTTCTATGAGAATTTAGTAGATGAACTATTAGGTGATGATAACTATCACTTTTTCACATAAAAAAAACCCATCTTATGATGGGTTTTTTAATTTATCTATTATATCAGATGATTTAATTGTTTCATCTGGTGCATTTTTTATTTCTGATTGACTAATGTTATGACTTACTTTATATTTTGTCTTAGAAAGCTTCTCTACTATCTTAACAGGTGTTATCATATCATTGTACCAGTATTCTATTAATACAATATCTCCAACATTAAAAAATGATTTAAACTCTAATATAAATTTCATATTCTATATATTAAATTTCAATACTATTTTTTAGGTTGATTTTCTTCCCAAGAATCAAATTCATCTTCAATCATCATTACTATTGGATTTCTTACAATATCTTTAGTTGTAAATTCCATAGTACCAATATTTGGCTTGCCTGCAAATATAGAAACAACTGTATCTAATGAAGACAACCTTTTATTTTTTATATCAATTTGTTTAGTGTCACCAGTAATAATCATTTTTGAATTATCACCAATTCTTGTTAAAGTACTTCTCATATTTTTAAGAGAGATATTCTGTGCCTCATCTACAATAATAATTGAGTTATCAATACTTCTACCTCTAATATAAGCAAGTGGTAAAACTTCAATTAATCCTTCATTTAACATAGCAGTTGTATTATCTTCACCAATTAATTTATAGAAATTATCTAAAAAAGAGATTGTAAAAGGAAACATTTTCTCTTTTAAATCTCCTTTTAAAAATCCAACATCCTCACCTTCAAGTACAGTAACACTTTTTACTAAGAGTATTTTTGTAAATCTCTTATCACTTTTTAAAAGTTTCAAAGCTTGAGCACATGCAAGATAAGTTTTTCCTGTTCCTGCAGGACCAGCACTTATAGTAATATCATTATTATTTATTAGGTTGACTAATTTTTTTTGAGAAGAATTCTTACATTTCAACTCAAATGATATTTTTTGAAGATTAAACTTAGGAACCTCAGGTTGTAAAATGGTTTTAGGTGCACTTACAACTTCATCATCCTTTTTAGAATACTTTTTCCCTCTCATAAATAGTTTTTCCTTTTATATATTCATTTAGTTTATTTCTCTGTTTATATTTATAGAGCTTATATTATTTAATATATAACTATGAAAAAAATTTTTTTGTTGTGAAGAAAACAGACGATTTAATTTATGATTTAATATTTTCAAAGGAAACTTACTTTTTAATTGATATTTCAGATTATATAGAAGACATATATCAATATGAAGATTTCATAATTAAACTTAGAGAAATATTAAAAAAATCAAAAGTTTATATTGTAAAGAATGAAGTCTTAGTTGACAGCAAAACAGTTATATGGGAATTAAAAGTAAGAAAGTAATTTATGTGGATATTTAACAAAGATTATAACAAATGGGTTATAACAGAGGATCAATTAACTAAAAGTAATTTTGATTACTTAAAACAAGAACTTGTATCTACAAGATACTACTCAAAGTGTCTTAGTGGTGCTACTTATCTACCAATCAATAGTGTAGATAATATCTATGATATTTTAGGTGAGTATGAACCAAGAAACTGGTATATAGATAGTTCAGGTTCTCAATATTCATATACTGCAATTCCACAAAATGCAAGTCCAATTAATGGAATAACTTCAAATGATTATTATACAAAATACTTATCTGAATATGGATTAACATTAAAGAACTTATTTACACCAGATAGATTAATAAAGGATTCTGTACATTATTTATATGTTGATATTGCAACAACTGAACAAATCAATCTAAATGCAAAATATACAAATCTTATTATTGATGGAGTTAAATTACTTAATGGTCATAGACTTTTAGTTAAAGACCAAATTTCAACTGAAACTTTAGCATTTGATGTAGATCCTAATACATACTTTAAAGGTAATTATACTTTAGTACAAGATTATGGTACTACAATAGAATATAACTATTATAATTCAGAAAATGGAATATATTTATTTAATAATGGTTATTTAACAAAGACTGATGACTTATCATTATATGAAGATTGTATTAGATATAGTGTATCAATTAAATTAGGTACTATAAATACACAAAGACAATTTCATTTAAGTAGGTTGTTAAGTGGATATTATCCAACATCATCTTTAAATGAACCTGTTGAGTTTACTGAAAAACATAACTGGTTACTAAGAAATAAAGTAGATTATAATAATTTATTTGAAATAAACTATTATGATGTACTAAAACATGGTTCACAAACTTATAGTATTAATTCAACTACTTATAGTATTCCTGAGAGAACTATTGCAATTGGTGAATTTGGTATTATATTAAATACTCAAGGTGGTATCTCAAATATAATTCCTAATAAATATAAAGTTAATTTAAGAAGTATTACACAAACTGATTTATATTACTGGGTTTGTGGTGATGATGGGACTTTACTAAAAATTAGAAAACATGATTTTATCATAAAGAAGATTAATGTTAATATAACAAAGAATTTTAAATCAGTATCTTTTTATAATAACTTAAAAGGTGTTGTAGTTGGAGACTTAAATACAATATTAATCACAAATGATGGTGGTGAAAACTGGCATAGTATAATAGTAGATGATTTTGAATCTTACTACTATAATAAAGCTCTTTTCCAAATGCAAGACAAAATTTATATTGTTGGTAATACCGGTGTATTTATTGAATTGGAAGAAGATATTTCAGGATGGTCTGCTTATAAAAGAAGAATTTCAAGATTTATAGATGATTATGAAGAATATTTATTAGTTGATAATATCAATGATATTATTTATACTAATATTTCTTGGGGATTAACTTATAGTTTTTCAACAGAATCAATAGTAAATAATAAAGAATTATTGTTATTAGTTACTAATGATGGTAAAATAATTGCAAATGACTTAAAATCAACTACTAAGTTTGACTTTCTTTATTTAGATTTTTCTATTAAATATGACAACATAACTAATATTATTCAACAAGGAACATCAAGTAATTTTTATTTCTCTGGTGATAATGGTATACTTAGTTTTAATTTAAACAATTTTGAAATAATTGGAGTTAATAATGATTATTCAAATACAATATTATTCAATAATATTGCACAAAACTATTCAGAATTATCTGTAAATAATTTATCTGACTATAATAATGAATTACTTATATGTGGTAATACTTCATTATTAAAATCTGCTACTTATAGTAATCCATTAAATTTTACTTTGTTAGATGATACTTTTGAATCAAGATTAAAATCTAAAATGTTATTTGTGGATTATGATGTTGCAAGTAAATTAAACTTCTTTACTGATGCAGGTGATTATAGATTACCAAACTCAACATCATTTAATTTAATCACATCATCAGATGATATTACTTACTCAAATAATAATCCTTATACTATAAATCCTAATTCTAGTGGTTCAATAGTATCTACTATAAATGTTGATAATGAAAGTGTTAATCCTAATAATATTGAGGTTATACTTAATTTATCTAATCCTGTAGGAATAACTAATCTATTGGTTAATCTAAGATCACCTAATGGTCATGTAATAAACTTAAAAAGAGTCAATTCTGGAACTGGAACAACACTTACAAATGTAAAATTTTCAACATCAACTGAATATAATTACTTTAGAAATTCCTTAACACCTTACACTAATCATACATATCAAATGGATAAAATAATACCATTTAATTCATTCTTGTCATTTACTCCAATTTTAGATGAGGTTGATAATTTTGGATATATTGCAAATAGTAATACTCTATCAGAATTATTAAATACCAATCTTAGTTTTACTGGTAATTGGGATTTATATATTGAATGGACAGGAATGGAAATATTTGGTAGACCTATTATTCCAATTAGCTATCCAAATGGAACCTTATTAAGTTGGGATTTAACATTTGTTTACTCAAGAATAGATGAGATAGATTTGAATTGTTTATCATTTACACCTTTGGTTTATGGACCAACTGCACCAAGTTTTATGACACAATCAGAAACTAATTGGTTAACATATTGGAAAGATAGACAAAAAACATTTGAGTATTATTCTGATACACCTTTAGATGAAAGTACTAAAGTTGAAATATCAACAGATTTTTGTAAATTTACAACATCTTCTATTAAAGATGTATATAGTATAACCAATGAATTAGGTGATATATCAAGGTTAGCACCTTCATTATTAGATACAACACAAAGTAGATTTAATGGTTATGGTCTTACTGCAATATCAGGACCTAATCAATTATATGATGTTTATTTTTATGATTATTTAATGATAGTTAGAGTTAGTAGTAGTTTTCCTGTTAGTGTAGGTGATGTTCTACAATTAAATAGTTCTGTTGTAGATAGTCAGTTTATAGTTAATAAAATTGAGATTATAACTAATTTTACACATTTAGATCCAGTTTTAAGAGCTGCAAATAGAACAAGTAAGTATCTTTATATGTATATGGATTTTAATGATAATATCATTACTGAGTTAATGAGAACTCAAAATCCTATTACTATTACTAACTTAAACAAATTTCAAAATATAGACCAGTTAGAAGAAAGGTTTAATATACATCCAATTTCACATGGGTATGAATTAACATATAGTGATTCAACTATTACAATTGATAGTAAGTTTAATAATATAACATCTTATTATAATTTAGCCACTCAAGTAATTGTAGATGGATTTAATGATGTAAGTGTTCCTATTACTATAACAAAAGAAATGATATATACTGATGGTTTCCTAAAATTTGGATATACACCAACTTATAATTTATTGGATTATTTAGAAGGTTTAAATGATAATACAAATTTAGCAACTGCAAAATTTACAGCTGATAAAGAATACTATGCAATGCCACACTATAAAGCTATTCCACTACAAGGATCTCTTAGTGCAAATTCATCAGGTATTTATTTTAATTATAATGGTATTTCATATGGTCCAAGTAGTTCAAGTACAAAAACAAGTAATATATTACAATTTGGTATAGATTTGAAATTAGAATGGCAAAGTATATTTATAAACACATTTGTTGATATAATAATGTACACTGACAGTGATTACTACAATCCTAATATTAATACAACCTATAGTACAGAAAGACTATTAGTAATGAAAAAATATTACAATAGTGCTGATAATACTTATGATATTGAATTTGGAAAAAGTATAAAACTCCCACTTGGTAATTCAAATTTACATTTTGTTGATATTTTATCAAGAAGAACATTATTACAAATAAGTGATGACTTACAAGAATTAAATAATATACAAAGACCTATATTTAACAATAGAGTTATTGATAATAGTGATATTAATGATCATGGTTATGATAATAACTTTTATAATTATGACAGAACAACAAATTATAAAATATCAACCGATTCTTATACTAAGATTTTATTATCTGATGTAGATACAATTAAGGAATTATCTGCAATTATCTATACTGATTATAAGAATGAGTTAGCAATGAACATAACAAGACTTGCTAGAGAATATAATATTAAAATAACTGACACAGATTCATATAATGGTAAATTACTTATTATATGTGGTGAAAAACATGAACTTAAAAATGATGATGGTGTAGTATTTGAATTTAATGGAGGAACATATTCATCTGAAATATTAAATCAACAATATTTTGGTTATCATACAATTAATGTAGTTGATGATTATAAAGTATGGGTAGATATTAATTATATTAATAATACTATTGTTAATGATATTGGATATTTGAAATATACTAAAAGCGATCCTTTCTTTAATTATCAACCAGTTGATATAATTGATGTTGGTGTGAATAAGAAAGGAAAAATTGCAATTGAGTTAAGTATTGATAATTTAAAACTAACTAATGATGTTTATAGTTTAGTAAATGTTGATTATAACAAATATAGATTTAGATTAATTGATGGTTTAAATATAGAGACTTTATCTCTTAAATATCCTTGGATGTTAGAAGCAGAAGTTTCTGGAGCATTGATAGGTCTTGATACAAATGGTTTAGTTTGGTATAAAGGTTATTGGGAATGTGGTAGATGGTTTGGTGGTACTTGGATATCTGGTACTTGGAAGTCAGGTGATTGGTATGCAGGTACTTGGAATTCTAAAAGGATTACTGATAACTTAATATCTGTTGAAGTTGATAATAGTGTATCAGACACAATACAATCAACTTGGTTTGGTGGTAGATGGTATGATGGTACTTGGAATAATGGAACTTGGGTAGATGGTAGATGGTATGGTGGTACTTGGAATAGTGGTGAGTGGTACAAAGGTATATGGAATGATGGTACTTGGAATACAGGTATTATGTCGGGTGGTGTATGGGTAACTGGTACTTGGAATGGTGGTGTTTTTAACTGTGATAATGATCCTGCATTTTGGATTGATGGTAAATGGAATGGTGGAGACTTTGAGAATGGTATCTGGTATAATGGTATCTTTGAAGAAAAGAACTCACTTGCAAGATTTGGTACAAAGGCTTATAATAGTAGAACTGCAAACTGGAGAGCAGGTAAATGGTTAAGTGGAAGTTTCTACTCAAGAATGATAACTGATAATAGTGGACTTTCTGTAGTTTCAACATCTCATAAATACTCAATTTGGAAAACAGGTACTTGGTATACTGGTGATTGGTATGGTGGTATTGCATATCATATGGATTTTCAATCAGGAAATTGGTATGGTGGTATATTAGAAGATATACAGATTATTGGAATTTCTTCTGACTATATAACATTAAATGGTGAGTTCAACTTCAAATTGGGAGATGATATAAATATTTTGAATACATTAGGTTCCACATCAAGTATTCCAGGTAAATATAAAGTTATATCAAGTGATGTAGATACTATTAATAAGAAAACTAAACTTACTATTAATATTACTCCAAATTATACTACTAATTCTGATACTGAAACAGGATTAAGAGTTGTTAGTAGATTTAGAGGTGCAAATTGGAAATCAGGTATCTGGACAAGTGGTATCTATGAAAGTGGATTATGGGAAGGTGGTATCTGGTACAATGGAATCTTTAAAGATGGTGCAAATTGGATGTAAAAAATTAATATATAGAATATGATAAAAAGATATACACAATTTGTAAATGAGGCAGAAGATGCCAATATTGATGAGACACCAGGTGTTAAATCATTAGATTCAAGTAAGTTTACTGAACTTAAAGAAGAAGTTAAAAAGATGATTGATAATACAATTTCTAAAAGTGGTGGTGAGTTTGCTTCTTTTGTTGAATCATTAGAGAAAAATCCAGAAGATGTTAAAGTTGAAGGGTTTATAAATGATGCTGATGTATATGACTTTTATCTTAAATATAGAAATGATATAGATGAGGTTCTTAATGGAGTTAAGTTTTATGACCAAGCACCTGTAGATTCAAATGCATATGGACTTTATGAATATACAATAAAGGGTACAGAGAAAGCATTTATGGAAATTGTGAAGTTAATATGATAGTTAAAAAGTATTGGACATTTGAGAAATGTAAAGAAGAAGCATTAAAATTTAATAGTAGAACCGAATTTCAAAATAATTCACCATCTGCTTGGGGTAAGTGTAGAAAGAATAATTGGTTAGATGAGGTTTGTTCTCATATGATAGAATTACGTAAACCTAAGGGATATTGGACATTTGAGAAATGTAAAGAAGAAGCATTAAAATTTAATAGTAGATTAGAATTTAAACTTAATTCATCATCTATTTGGGGAATATGTAGAAAGAATAATTGGTTAGATGAGGTTTGTAGTCATATGAAATTAATAGGTAATAAATATAAAAGATGTATATACTCTTATGAATTTTTGGATAATTCTGTTTATGTTGGATTAACAAAAAATTTAGATAAAAGAAACCAAGAACACATTAATAATAAAAATTCTATAATTAGTAAAAAAATATTAAAAAGTATTAATTATAGTTTTAAACAATTAACTGAGTATATTGATATTGAAGATGCATCAAACATGGAGAAATATTATGTTGATTTCTATAAAAATAATAATTTTAAGATATTAAATAAAAAAAAAGCTGGTGGTTTAGGTGGTAATTTTTTAAAATGGACAGAAGAAAATAGTAAGAAAGAGGCATTGAAATATACTAGTAAGAAAGAGTTCAAATTAAAATCTCCTGGAGCTTATGAGTTGTGTAGAAAGAATAACTATTTAGATGAGGTTTGTCAACATATGAAAAAATGGACATTTGAAAAGTGTAAACAACTATCATTAGAATGTAGTAGTAGAAATGAATTTAAAAATAAATTTATTATGGCATACAGAAATTCTAATAAAAATGGATGGATGGATTATTTCTATCCAAAAACTAAAGTTAAATAATAAAATATCCTCATTAGAGGATATTTTTATTTTTATATATACATTAAAATATATGTAAATTATGTCTTGTCCCTTGTATAAATCACTAAAAACTAACGGTACTTCTTTCTATGCATTTCCAAGTGCAGCAGAAGATATATCAGCAGCATATCAGAACTCAAACTATAAAATGTATTTTTCTAAATATGTTTTACTTAACTTACCTAAACAAAACTTAAACACAGGATCAGGAACTGCCTCAAAACCAGTTTACTTTGACTTTGATAGTGATTTTAAAAAATCAGTTACTGCAACATTACCTGCCAATTTCAAAGACCAAATAATTGAGTCTTTAAGAAACTATGTTGCTAACCAGGAAATTGTTATAAGAGAATCAAGATTGAATAATACTAACTATTATTATGATAATAATGCACTTGAAACTACAACAGAGAAGATTTTCTACAAATGGGCAAAAAAATTAAATCTAATTGACTTTGAACCTGCAATTCCAGATGATGAGTATTTCAGTTCAATTGCAGAGTTTCAATCTGCAAACATTAATGATCCTGAATACTTTCCTGAATATCTATGGAAAGAAAGAGAATTAACTGCTTGGGACACACCTACATTTAGAAATGATGGTAATAACTTGTTACAAATAGAATTTAATGGAACTACAAACTTTAGAGTTGGTGATATTGTTAATATTTATAATATATCCAATTCAAGTATTAGTGGTGAAATAGGTAAAGATATTAATGTAAAGGTTACTGCAGTTATACCACCAGATGGTACTTTAGGACAATTGGTTACATTCAATGTAGAATATCTTTCTGATACTCAAACTGAAACTTCTGGTAAGGCTAAATTAGTTTATAATAGATTAGTTCAATATATTGGTGAGGTAAATGGTATTAGTAATGTTCAAGAAGCAAATCGTTCTTATACAGAAGTTTATGCACATATTCCTGATCATACTGGTCAAACACCTGATATTCTATTTAGAACAATGCAAGATGTTAATTATAAACCAAACTTATCATTTCCTATAATAGCATCACAATATCAAGCTGAGATTATGGGAGCTGGTGAAAATCAAGGTTTTAGTTCACCAATTGTTAGTTCACCATTAAATTATCCAGGTTCTTACTTAGGACAATTTGATACATTAGATTGGACTTATGAAACTGCAGGTGGTGATTCAATAAGAAGAAGTGGTTCATATTATGGTGTTTCTGGTGATACAAATACACCAGTTGTACATGGTAATACTATTGATGGTATTACAATGGATTTTAATTCAGCTCACTATGTTAAAATGAATATATTGGGTAGAAACTTAACTAACTTTGACCAATTTAATGCACTTACTGTTAATAATTTACCACCATCAGATTTTGAGTTTAATGCAATATTATGGTATTATACTGTTGAAGATTCTGCAGGTAATCAAAAATCTAACTTATATGGTATTTCTTTCTTAGATAACCCAGATAATAATGTTATTGAAGAAGAAAGAGGATTAAGATTTCCAAGTTATAAAAAGTTTGTAACTAATGGTAATCAAGATGGTACATCATTTGCATTTAGTTTAAACTTAAACTTTAATATAATTAATGAGAATCCAGTTGATAGTTATAATCCTGAGGCAATTAATTCAATGTTTAGTATGAA
>Ga0116182_1002536_pt1 | contig 17825 bp, 13 predicted proteins | sample AD_UKC077_MetaG_FD_89805 | JGI IMG/M metagenome (GOLD analysis project Ga0116182, IMG submission 89805) | Active sludge microbial communities of municipal wastewater-treating anaerobic digesters from USA - AD_UKC077_MetaG | ecosystem: Engineered > Bioreactor > Anaerobic > Digestate | place: USA...
ATCTTAATCGTAATCCTAATCGTAATCCTAATCCGCTAACCGCCGGTCGTCGGTCTCATATTCGGCCCGTTCCTCATGGATACGATCAGCGGACGTGCTGCGGATCAAGCCCACCAGCATCGATCAAGATTATGATTACGAGCAAGATTACGATTACGAATCACGGACCCCAACAGAACTGCCATGCGCCCATCGGATACGCCCAGTGTGCCCCAAGCTTGAATTGCGTTGAACGGTGAGTATACTGATGCTTCGTTCAGCGCCGCAGACCTTGTCCGCAGCGCGACATTCTCTGCGTTTCATGAGAAAGGGGGCTCTGTGTTTTCTCATACCCGTTTGCGTTTGTTGGTCCTCGGTGTCGTGCTGTGCACGCGCGTCTGCGAGGCGCAGCAAGGCGGACCCGAAACCGCTCTCCAGGCCTGTGCCGACGCCGCGTGGCACGCGAGCTGGAGCCGCTTTTACAAGCCTGAGACGCATCTTTTCTACGATTATCTCACCAGCTACGAGCGCGGCAAGGAGCTGGCGCACCTGCCCACGGCCGACGAGGTGCGCCGGCAGTATCCCAACACCTGCGGCTACGGCACCGGCATGGAGGACGGCATGATTTCGGCCGGCGTCATGCTGGACATGACGGTCGACCGCTATGCCGTGACCGGCGAGACGAATCTGCCGGCGTGCGCGCGCGAGATCGTGAAGGGCATCCGCCTCTGCACGCTCGGCCACGGCTTCACCGGCTTCGTCGCGCGCGCGGTCTGCCACGAGGATCTGACGAGCATCTACATCTCCTCGTCGCGCGATCAGTACACGCACGCGGTGCACGGACTGTGGCGCTACGCGCGCAGCCCGCTCGCGGGCGTGGCGGACCGCAAGCAAGCCGCGGAACTCCTGGCGGCGATCGCCGACCGCATGCTGCGCAACGTGACTCCTGAAAACGGCTACGATTCGCTGCGCGCCGACGGCACGCGCGATGACCGCGGCATCAGCACCATGTGGAACGTGCAGGGCCACGAAGCGGCGCGCCTGCCGATGATCTACGCTGCGGCCTGGGATCTGACGCGGCGTCCGGCCTATCACGAAGCCTACCGGCGCTACGTGGCGCCGGCGGTCGAGCAGTCGCTGGCGTTCGAGGCCAAGCACGCGAACCATCCCTCGTGGGTGCTGCCGCAGATGCAGGGCTCGCTGGAGCTGTTGGACGCGCTGGAGACGGACCCCGCGCTCAAAAAACAGATCGCCGAGGCGATGCGCCGCGTGTCGGTCCGTTGCGCCGCGCGGGCGTCCGCCGCCGTCAAGCGCGCCGACACCCTCGATCTTCAGGCCGTCGCGCCCGACTGGCGCGTGAGCGGCGGGCTGGTCAATCCCTATCGTCTCTCCTGGTATGCCGTGCGCGAGGTCGGCGAGGCGCTGATCGGGATGCTGATGGACGCCCGCCGCCCGCTGCCTGAGTCGGCACAGCGCGACCTGGCCGCGATGCTGCACAAACTCGACTACGACCGTGTGTCGACCTGCGGTATCTTTCACTTGCAGTGCGCCTACTGGAAAGCGCGCCGCCGCGGACTGTTCCAGCAGGGCCCCACCCCGGTGCAGCAACAGGCGATGCAGGAGACGCTGGAACGTTTCTGGCAGCGCTTGAACACGCAGTACTACAGTCCCAAGACGCACCTTTTCTATGCGTCGCCGGTCGACCGTGTGGCGCCCGCGCGGCTTTTCACCGGCGGCTTTCTGGACCCCGACACGGCCCAGGTCGGGTACGGTCCCGGCATGGCCGACTGCGCCATTTTCAACGGCGTGCTGCTCTCGATGCTGGTCGACCGTCACGCGGCCACACAGGACCCGGCGCTGGCCGCGACCGCGCGCGACGTGTTCGAAGGCCTGCGCGGCTGCGCCACTGTTCACGGCGTGCCGGGGTTCGTCGCGCGCGGCATCTGCGCGGAAGACGGCCGCGGCGTCTGTCTCACGTCGTCGCGCGACCAGGTCACGCACTTCGTGCACGGGCTGTGGCGCTACGCGCGCAGTCCGCTATGCAGCGACACAACCCGCGACGAGATCCGCGGCCTGATGCGCGCGGTGGCCGACCGCATGCTGCGCAACGTGACGCCCGGGAACGACTACGATTTCCTGCGCGCCGACGGCACGCGCGACCCGCGCGGCATCTGCCGCATGTGGGCGGTGCGCCCGCACGAGGCGGCGCGCCTGCCGATGGTTTACGCCGCCGCCTGGGACCTCTGCTGCGACGACACCTATCAGGCCGCGTACCGGCGTTACCTGGCGCCGGCCGTCGAGCAATCGCTGGCGGTGGCCGCAATGCCGCCGGCGGAGGTCAGCCGCTGGATGCCTTGTTACACGCTGCTACAGATGCAATCGTCGCTGGAACTGCTGCACGAGTTGGAAAGCGACTCGACGCTCAAAAACAAGCTGGCCGAGGCCATGCAGGTAATCGCCGCGATGGCTGAGAAACGTGCCGCAGGGCTGAACGGGTTCGACGATGCGGGATCGATCTGCGCGAGCGGCGAGACCGCGCTGGCCCAGTTGATGACGCCGGGCTTCGCCTATGCGCCGCATCAGCGCGCCCTTTTGATGACGATGATCACCGGCGAGGCGCACCGCTCGCCCGGCGCCGCCCGCATCATCCATGTCACGGCCGCCTACTGGCGCGCACGGCGGCTCGGCGTGCTGACGCCCCCCTGAACGCGCGTCTTCAGTTGGCGATGCGTCCGGGCCAGGGGATTTCCGGCCCGCTGACCGAAGCCACCGCATTCTTACCAGCATCGGGGCCGACAGCATGCGCACCGAGGCAGAGCGTCAGCAGCAGCACCACCACGGCAGCGGCCACCGCGCAAATGACGGCGAAGGTTGTAAAGAACGACGACTCCTCTTTCGCCGCAAAATCCATCGAGCCGATGGGCATCATCTGCACGCCATCCGGAAAACCGTCGCCGCCGGCCGCCGCGTCACCTTCGGTCGCCGCGTCGGGCTTGGCACCCGGGCGCTTGATCTTCAACGTCTTTTTCTGCGTGACCGCCGCGCTGTCGCCGCCGTCCTCGACAGAGGGAAGCGCCGAGTCCGGAATGCGCGAGGTCTTGCGGGCCGAAGCCGACGACAGCGGCGAAGCGGAGACCGTGGGCGTCGCGGACGGAGCGGTCAGATCGGACGGCCGCTTCAGGCGGATGGTCTTCGGGCCTTCCTTCTCGGGCGCCACGCCGATGGCCGAGTCCAGCGAAATGCGCGACGTCTTGGACTTGGCAGCCTGAACCTGGGCCACGGAAGGCGGCTTGGGGCCATCCGGCAACGGATGGGCGCCGGGGGTCGGGGGATGCTGCGGCTGGGGCTGTGCAGGAGAGATCGCGGCGATCGGCGCGATCGGCGCCGTGGCCGAAAGCTCGACCTGAGTGATCGCCTGAGTGGCGCCGGGCGTGGACTGCGGCCCCGTCTCGTGTGCAGCGCCGGGCATAGCGACCGGGCGCAGGCGCACGGTCGCGGGGCGGATCGCCGCAGGCGTCGCGGCGGCCATCACCTCGGGCACCGGCACGCGCGCGGTCGCCTTCGGGTTGGCAGGCGGCTGCGGCGCGGCGGCCGCGGGCGCCTGTGCGCCTGCGGCAGGCGCGACGGGTTTCAGGCGCACGGTGATCGGTCGCGGCGCACCGCCGGCGGGGGTCACTGCCGCCTGACCTTCCGGTTTGGCAAAGGGTGACACTTTGGGGGGAATGGTTCCCTTGTTAACATCGTCCTGCTCAGCCATGACTCGTGCCTCCGTGACATGCAACAGCCGTTTACACGGCCATTACTTCCGCTTCCTTGTTTTTCAGTTCGCCGTCAATTTTCGCGATGTGGGCGTCCGTGGCTTTTTGCACCTCGTCCAGCCCCCGGTCGCGTTCGTCTTCCGTGATCTTGCCATCCTTCTGCAGCGCCTTGATCGCGTCGTTGCCGTCGCGGCGCACGTTGCGCACCGCGATGCGGGCCTCCTCGGACTGGCGCTTGGCCACCTTCACGATCTCTTTGCGGCGCTCTTCGTTCAGCTCCGGGATCGGGACGCGGATCACGCGGCCGTCGTTGCGAGGGGTCACGCCGAGGTTGGCCGCGAGAATCGCTTTCTCAATCTCAGGCAGCGCCGTGGGGTCATACGGACTGATCACGATCAGGCGCGGCTCAGGGGTCGAGATATTCGCGAGGTCGCGCAGGCGGGTCGGGGTGCCGTAGTAGGTGACCTGCACGCCGTCCACCAGCGCGGGCGACGCCTTGCCGGTGCGCAGGCCGGCGAACTGGCCCTTCAGCACCTTGAGCGAATTTTCCATCTTGTCGATGGTGTCCAGCAATACATCATCCAGCGTATCCATCGTCATCTCTCCTGACCTAACTGAGCTGCGTCGTGTCGCCCACCAGCGTGCCGATGGTTTCACCGCAGACGATCCGGTCCAGCGCGTCTTCGTCGTAAAAATCAAACACCACGATCGGGATCCGGTTGTCCATGCACAGCGCGAAGGCCGCCGAGTCCATTACCTTGAGGCGCTTGTGCAGGGCGTCCTCGTAGGTCACTTTGTCGTAGCGCGTCGCGTTGGGGTCCAAATTCGGATCCGCCGTGTAAATCCCGTCCACTTTGGTGGCCTTCAGCAGCACCTCCGCCCCGATCTCGCTGGCGCGCAACGCCGCCGCCGAATCGGTGCTGAAGTAGGGATTGCCGGTGCCACCCGCAAAAATCACCACGCGGCCCTTGTCCAGATGCCGGACCGCCTTGCGCTGAATGAAAGGCTCTGCCACCTGATGCATCTCGATGGCGGTCTGCAGGCGCGTCTCCAGGCCCAGATGCTCAAGCGCGTTCTGCATCGCCAGCCCGTTGATGATCGTGGCCAGCATGCCCATGTTGTCGCCGGTGGTGCGGTTCACGCCCTTGGACTCGCCTTTAAGTCCGCGGAAGATATTGCCGCCGCCCAGCACGATGCCGATCTGCACGCCCAGCTCCACCACCCGCGCCACGCGGCGCGCCATCGAGGCCAGCGCGTCCGGATCGATGCACTCTCCCGACGAGCGGTTCCCGAGAACCTCGCCGCTCAGCTTCAACACAATCCGCCGGTACTTGACCCTGCCACTCCGTCGCGTTTCCAGAAACGCCCCCTTTCAACGCATGATTCGAAACGGAAACAGCTTACCGGATCATTCCCGGAAGGTAAACCGCTTTTTTAGTCGTTCACGCGCTCGATGCCGGCCCCCAGCCGCCGCAACTCCAGCTCGACCGACTCATAGCCGCGGTCGATGCTGCCGGCGTTCAGGATCACGGTCTCGTTCTTGGCGCACAGCGCCGCCACCAGCAGCGCCATGCCGGCCCGGATGTCCGGGCTCGCCACGCGCGTGCCGTGGAGCTGCGTCGGGCCGGTCACCACCACGCGGTGCGGGTCGCACTGCACGATGCGCGCGCCCATGCCGATCAAGTGGTCCACGAAGTACATGCGGCTCTCGAACATCTTTTCGAAAAAGAGCGTGGTGCCGCGCGTCTGGGTGGCCAGCACGATCAGCACGCTCATCAGGTCCGAGGGGAACATCGGCCACGGCCCGTCCTCGATCTTGGGAATCGCGTCACCCAGGTCGTAAGCGGTCTTGAGCCGCTGGCGCGCGGGCAGCCGCAGGCTCCGCGCCTCGCGGTCGAAGGCCCACCTGACCCCGAGCCGCTTGAACGGCCGCTCCAGCGCCTCGAAATCGGCCGGCTCGACCCCCTCGACCGTCAGCTCGCCGCCGGTGACCAGCGCCGCCGCCATGTAGCTGCCCGCGTCGATATAGTCCGGCCCCACCCGCTGCTCGGTGCCGTGCAGCGACTCGACCCCCTCGATCGTCAGCAGGTTCGTGCCGATGCCGCCGATGCGTCCGCCCATCGCGTTGATCATGCGGCAGAGGTCCTGCACGTGCGGCTCGCAGGCCGCGTTGTACAGGAGCGTCGTGCCCTTGGCCAGCACCGCCGCCATGACGAGGTTCTCGGTCGCGGTCACGCTCGCCTCGTCAAGCAGAATACGCTGCGCCTCGAGGCGCTTCGCGGCCTTGAAGAGATAGGTGCCGCCGGTACGGACCGAGGCCCCGAGCCGCCGGAAACCGTCGAGATGGGTGTCGATGCGGCGGCGCCCGATCACGTCGCCGCCCGGCGGATAGAGCTTGGCGCAGCCGCAGCGCGCCAGCAGCGGCCCGGCGAAGAGGATCGAGGAGCGGACCTTGCCGCACAGCGCTTTGCTCAGGTGCGTGCTCTTGACGCGCCGCGCGCAGATGCGCACAGTCCGCCGCTCGCCGTCCAGCTCGACCTGAGCGCCCAGCTCGGCGAGCAGATCGATCATGGTGCGCACATCCGCGATCAGCGGCAGGTTGCTGAGCACCACCGGCTCGGCGGTCAGCAGGCTCGCGGCCAACATGGGCAGCGCGGCATTCTTGTTGCCCGGCACGCAGTGCACACCGCTCACGGGCCGGCCACCTTTAATGACAAATCGTGACATGGAGAATCAGACAGTTGAGAGGTTCATCCGAAACAACACACCCTAACGGTGCTAAAGCAGATACCCCCCATAGCAAAGCATAAAACCGCGCCGAAGAGAATGCAAAAAAGGGGCTTTACTTGTGTCCTCATGATGAAGACACAAATTCCCGCGCCCAGAGCGAGACTGGCTAGCAGATCAAACTCAATTGAACGCCCTCGCACAGTCCACGAGAGTTGGTTACGCAGGTCTTTTGAGAGAGGGCATGGGCCCTAAGCCTTTACATAACGAACGGGGCGACCTGTCTTACGGACTTTTTTGTCAGCCAGCGCTTTCTTTAACCAAGCGTCCAACTGAGGCTTTGACACATCCAGCCGTTTGGCCAAATCCGCGACGGCGGAGGGTTTTTGCAGCGCGGTTAGGAGAACCGGGAGAACGGCGTCGTAAATCGAAACGGTCTCCTGCACGATTGACGGCGGAGCGACTGCGGGTTTATCGAGCGGGACCGGAGGCTCTCTCACTGCGGTAGCCAACGTGCCTGATGCGAAAGGCGTGTCAAAGAGCGACAGCTCGACTGCCTGTTCCTGTTGCGGCTGACCGGCGGACGTTTGCTTGAGCAGGGAATCCGGGTCGGAAGATGCGCACAGAGCCGGAAACCGGATCGCGCCCAGTTTGACCAGTTCTTTGTTGCCCTTCGGGACAGACCCGGTCATACGGACAAAAACGGGGCGGCCGGGTTTGCGGCGCAACTCCTCTTGCGCTCCTTCCCAGGTCCCGCCTTTCTTAAAGTCGGCGCTGACGACAAGGCCGTAATCGGCCAGCGCATAGATGAGCTTGTTGCGGCCCATCGCTGTACCCACGCTGAAACCGGCTTCAGGATAATAGGGCGAGATCAGGAGCAGGCGCCCGTCCGACAAGGCGTGGCGGGCATCGCGTGTCACGCTGGTCCGCAACAGGCTGTCCGCAAGGACACCGATCACGGTGCCGCCCGATTGAAGAGCGGATGACATGGCAATCTGGTCGACTCCGCGCGCGCCGCCGGAAACGACAGGGAACTTTCCGCGGGCGCACCATTCAGCAACATCGCGCGTAAACGACTCGCCTTCGGCGTCCACGTTGCGCGAGCCGACGATCGCCAAGCCGCCGCCCTGAAGGAGGGATTTGTCGCCTGCACCGTAAAGGATCGGCGGCGCCTTGCCCTTGAGATGGTTTCGATAACGGGCGGGGTATTCTATGTCGCTCCGGCAGATAACCCAGATGCCGCTGCGGTTCCACTGCTCGACAGCGAAGCCGAGTTTCACGCCGCGTTTGAGCAGTCCGGTCAGGCGCTGTTCGGGTAGAGCGGATGCCGCTGCCACCGAACAAACGTTGTCCGGTTGCAGAAGATCGGAGGGGCGCATTTTCTTTTCAAGAAGGCATTTGACGATCTGCGTGTATTCCTGCTGGCTGAGCGGATCGAAGTCTGAAGCGCCGCCGAAATGGCCGCACAACAGGAGTATCGCTTTCGCATCTTCACTCATCGCATTCATGTCAAACTCCAATCAGTCCATTCTGGGTGAGTTCAAGGCCAGCGCGAGGGGGAACACGGCCTGACAGCCCTCGCGGCGCAGAAGCGCTGCGGCGACTGTGAAGGTCCAGCCAGAATCGGTCATGTCATCAATCAAGAAACAGGGGGTTGCGCTTACGTTTGCGGGATCAACCGAGAAGACGCCATCGAGATTATGCGCCTGCTGGTAACTGTTAGCCTGCGTCTTCTGCTCAGGATTGTCCACCACTTTACTCAACGCCGGCTTGAATTCAAGACCCAACGCAACCGCCAAGCGGCGGGCAAAGTCCGGGACGAGGTCAGGGTGTTTCAGCGACGGTATGCACGTGACCCACTGGGGGTAAGGTTGCGCGCGCCATTCCCGTATCATGGTCACGCAGGCCGTGACCAGGGAGTCGTCAAAGCGCCCATGCACGTACTTGCCGTCGGCCACCAGGCGACCCCATCCGGCGTCGCGCCACAGACTTAAAGCGCGGCCTTCCTGAGCAATGAATGCATCACCTATCATTCCGGTGAATCCGTAAATAGGCAGGGGACCGTAACTCGGCCATTTTTTCTTCGGCGACAAAGGTTGAAAATTGCGCTTTATAAAAATAGCTGCTCTGTTTGTCAGTTCGCGGTTGTATTCAGGTGACAGCAGGGGGCGGCCTTGGCATCCAGCGCATTTGCCACAATCGCGCACATCTGGATCATCCAGGGCTTCTCCTAGGAAACGCATGAGACAACCTTGGTGCCGCATGTAGGTCTGCATCTGCCGCTGTTCCAGATGGCGTATCGTGGCGATCTCTTCGACCAAAGACTGATCGAACATGTATCCTTTTGCCGCAGGTGTAGCGACCCATTTGTTGTCGATCTTTGTCACGGGTGAGGGTGATTCCGCGGAAAGGAATTTGAGCGTCTGTTTGATTTGCCCACTTGATAGGTTCAGGCATTTTTCCATTTGACGAGTCGACAGGCCGCCCTCCGATCTGTCAAGGGCCTCCAGTATTTGTGACACATTCTTTTGGGGAGGGAAGGCATTCTTAATGAAGTAAGCGGCGATCGCGTCATCTTCCTCGCCGTGAAACAGAACGCCATAAGCTTCTTCGACTGCGCGCCCGGCGCGGCCGACCTGCTGGTAATAGTGAACCACAGAGGACGGCCGTTGAAAATGGATCACAAAGCAAAGGTCGGGTTTGTCAAAGCCCATGCCCAGCGCCACTGTGGAGACGAGAGCTTTTACACGGTTGGCCAGCAGCTCCTCTTCCAGCACTTCGCGAAACAGAGCGCTCTTAACATCTTCGTCGTACAGATTGAACTGCTCTACGGCTATGCCTCTTTGCTTTAACGCGTTGTCGACCAAGGCACCGTCACTCGGTCTCGGCAAAACACCACTATAGTAGGCACGTGCGCTGATACCGACTATGCGGAGCCACTCGGCCACGCGTTCGGCATCCCGTTTGGTCAGCACATAGACAATTCCAGTGTTAGGTAACGTCGGAATGGTTTCGGCCAGCCAGGCCATACGAGCCGCAGGGCTTGGCATCGTGATGTTCTGGAGTTTCAGGCTCTCACGGAGCAAAGGGCCGCGCACCAAGGTGATGTCTTTTCCGAGTTGCGCCATGACATCGCGAACGACGCGATCATTGGCGGTGGCCGTTGTCGCAAGAACGGGAATGTTCGACGGCAAGGCCTGGAGCACCCGGACAATGCGTCGATAGTCGGGACGGAAGTCATGGCCCCAATCGGATATACAGTGGGCTTCGTCCACGACGAACAGACCCACGCGGTCGGCGATGGGTGACAAGACATTCTGGACGAAGGCGTCGTCGGCCAGACGTTCCGGTGAGACGAGCAAGATGTCGACCTGATTGTCACGGAGCGCTTGTTCTATTCGGGCACGGTCCTGAGGGTTCGAACTGTTGATGGTTTCAGCTTTGACGCCAATGCGCGCGGCCGCCTCCAGCTGGTTGCGCATCAGGGCAAGCAATGGGGAAATCAACAGGCTGGGGCCTGCCCCGGCATTCCGTAACAGACGGGTGGCCAGGAAATAGACCATGCTTTTGCCCCATCCCGTCCGCTCAACAACCAGCAGGCGCTTGCTTTCCAGAATGGCTTGGATACTCTCCCATTGCCCAGGCCGGAAGTCGGCCGTCGGCTGGTTCAGTGCGCCGCGAAGATACCGAAGGGCGGTCGCTCTCATCCGTTTGAGCCTTTCTGCCGGCAATCGGACAGTACGGATTGGCCTTTGGATGTGAGGCGGTATTTCTGGCGGCGGCTTGTAGGCTTGCCGGGTACGCCCACAACAATGTACCCGCCGCCCAGATTATGGAAGTCGTTCGCAAACTCGCACAGGGTGTGCAGGACATCCAAGGGGTTCCAACCCTCCTTGAACTCCAGCCGCTCCCATTCTACGGCCTTGCCGTTCAGGAGCGAATCTATGGGAATTGGCAACTTCATAACTCGGTAGAGATCCTAGCCTAAACACACTAAGACATTTCTTGTAATGATCGCATCGGCATAGTCGATGCGGGCGGCGACCATCGGAACCTGATTAAGACACAACGACATCTCGTCCAGCATCAGTGTCCGGCTGCTGTGAGGGCCGTTTGTTCCGTACTTGAATCCGGCTGTAATTGCGGATTCTGAAAAAGACATACAGGCGTCGGGCATAGCGTCCTCGATTTCGTGCTTCGGTACAATTCTTCCCTGGTCCCGCCGTGTAAGAACTTCACCGAACGTGTGTCTGTCTATGCCAGTCGATACACGTTCAACTCTGCTTTTTTTAAAACTGTACCATCACAGTGGGGGAAGTGCGAGTGCAAAACGGCTAGAAATAGAATAAAAACAGGATGTTTCTCACACGAAGGCACGAAGAGGAATGGTTTGTCATGAAATACCTTTGTGTCCTTTGTGTGAGATTGAATTGGGCTGCGGGCGAGCCCGCGTTAGTTGAAACTGAATCACACCCCGGGGCGCGAACATCACGCGAAACCGGTTGACTTCGGTCCGGGGCGCGCCATAATGGGTGCCATCATGAAGGTGAGTCATCCTGATTCCGCCGGGACTCGTGCGGGCGCGCCCGCGGGCCGGCGCGCGTTCCTGCAAGCCGCGCTGACCGGCTCTGCCGCGGCGGCGGCCCTGCCGCGCCTGACCGGTTGCGCCACGCCGCCCCCGGCCTGCGGGCTGCGCGGCGGCGTGCTGCGCGAGCCTGTTCGCGAACTCCCCTTGCGCGACGACGCCGACGTGATCGTCTGCGGCGCGGGTCCGGCCGGCGTGGCCGCCGCCGTCAGTGCGGCGCGGGCCGGCGCGCGCACGCGCCTCTTTGACCGCCACGGCTGCCTCGGCGGCGTCTGGACCGCCGGGTTGCTCACCTGGATCTTCGACTTCAAGAAAGAGGGGCTCACGCGCGAGATCGCAGACCGTCTCGACGCGCGCGGCGCCCGGCACGGCACGCAGGCCGCCATGTTCGTCTATGAGCCGGAGGAGATGAAGATCCTGCTCGAAGAGCTGTGCGAAGAGGCCGGCGTGCGCGTGCGCCTGCAGACCGGCGTGACGGCCGCCTACCGCGACGGCGGACGGCTCGGCGCCATCGTCACGGAGTCCAAGTCCGGCCGCGAGGCGTGGCGCGCCCCGGTCTTCATCGACGCTACCGGCGACGGCGACCTTGGCGCGCTGGCCGGCTGCGGCTGGGATTTCGGCAACCCCGAAACCGGCGAGGCCCAGCCGCTGACCCTCAACGTGCTGGCCACCGTGCGCGATGTCGCGCTGCTGCGCGATCTGCTCTCGCAGGACGACCTCAAAGGCCATGTCGCCGCCGTGCAGCGCGTCAAGGCGGAAATCCGGCGCGCCGGCATCGATCCCTCCTACGGCATGCCGACGATCTTCCCGGTGCGCGACCACGTGGTGCTGCTGATGTTCAACCACGAGTACGGCGTGAAGCCCTACGACGCCGACGCCATGACCGCCGCCACGCTGCGCGCGCACAAGGAGATCTTCGCGATCATGCGCGGCCTGCGCGCGCTCGGCGGCCGGTGGGACGGCCTCCAGATCGTCGCCACGCCTGAGCAGATCGGCGTGCGCGAGGGCCGCCGCATCCACGGGCGCTACACCGTCGCCAAGAACGACCTCGTCACCGGCGCGCGTCACGACGACGCCGTCGCGCGCGTCACCTTCGGCGTGGACATCCACGCCGCGACGCGTGCCAAAAACGAGAAACAGACCATCGAGCGCGGTGGTGTTGCGCGGACGCTGCCGTATGACATCCCGCTGCGCGCGCTGATCGCCAAAGACGTGGACGGCCTGATGATGGCCGGCCGCTGCATCAGCGGCGATTTCGTGGCGCACGCCAGCTACCGCGTCACCGGGAACGCCGTCGCGACCGGCGAGGGCGCGGGGCACGTGGCCGCGCTCGCTGCCCGGCGCGGCTGTCTGCCGCACGAGGTGGACTGGACAGAGGCAAAGAAAGGAATGCAGGAATGACTGTTTCACGCAGACGTTTCATGAAACAGGCGGCCGGATCGCTGGCCGCCGTCACCCTGGCGTCCCGCGGCCGGGCGGCCGCCGCGCCGCCGGCCCTCCGCGTCGGCGCGTGCGTGCTGGGGCTTGAGGCCGCCAAACAGGCGGGCCTCGACGGCGTCGAGGTCGGCGCCGGCGACGCCGCCGACACGCTCAACATCTTTCAGGCCGAGACGCGCGAGCGCCTCCGCCGTCAGACGCAGGCCACGGGGCTGCCGGTCTGCTCAATCATGATGGGCCTGCTGAACCACTATCCGCTGGCGAGCGACCCGCGCGCGACGGCCTGGCTGGAGCAGTGCGTCGACGCCGCGCACGACATCGGCGCCCGGACGGTCCTGGTGGCGTTTTTCGGCAAAGGCGACCTGCAGAGCGGCAAGCAAATCAAGGAGCCCGAGTTCAACGCGGCCGTGGTGCGCCTCAAGGCGGCCGCGCCGCGTGCCGCCGACGCGGGGGTCACGCTCGCCGTGGAGAACATGCTCAGCGCCGAGCAGAACCTGCGGCTGCTGGAGGCGGTGGGACACGATGCCGTGCGCATCTATTACGACGTGTACAATCTCGGCAAGTCGCAGGGGTATGACGCGGCCGCCGAGATCCGCGCGCTGAAAGGGCGCATCGCTCAGATCCATTTCAAGAACGGGCCGCAGTACCTCGACGACGACAAACCGTTCTTCGCGCGCATGGCCGGCGCGATCATCGAGACCGGCTACTCGGGCTGGATCGTGCTGGAGACCTCCAGCCCCTCGAAGAACGGCGTGGCCGACGCCAAACGCAATGCCGATTATGTCCGTTCGCTGTTCGGGACGCAGCCTGGCTAATCGGCTGGTGGCCGGGGTGTGCGAGTCGAGCGCGTGTTTTTGCGGAGCACAGTCGGGAGCGCGGGCGTCCCCGCCCGCAAGTTGAAAGGTTCGACCGCGATGACGGAGATCTCGAAACCGTGCGGCTCGGCGGCCGCCTGCGGGTAGAGCCATTTGCCGAAGCAGACGTTGACCGTCGCCAGGCGCGAGAGCCGCAGGTGCGGGCCGGCCCGGCCGGCCATCGCGCTGTCCCACTGCGTGAAGAGCTTCAGCGCACGCAGCGGGATGCGGTGTGTCTGCCAAGCGACGGTCAGCGGGACATTCGTTCCCCACGCCACGCCGTCGTCCTCGACCAACGCCAGCTCGAAGGCGGTCGTCCGGGGCTGCGCCGCCCGCGCGCGGACGACCAGCACCGCGTCGGCGCCCTCGGTGCGCCACAGCCGCGCGCAGGTACGGCCGTCGCACGGCACGCGCAGCGACAGGCTGTGATGCTCGCCGTCGAACCGTTCCGCGCCCAGATGCACGGCGGGGCGGCCCTCGTCATCGCTCAGCCCCCAGCGCCGCAAGGGTGCCTGCCAAAGCGGCACGCGCAGCCAGGCGGCGGTGTCGAACAGGCTCCAGGCCCCGTCCTCGGCCACCGCGTCCAGCCGCAGAGCCGGCGTCAGCGCCACCCACTCCAGCGCGGCGAGATCGATACTCACGCCGTGCGCCGGCGGGCCCTCCGGGAACAGCCATGCGCCGGTCAGCACGCTGAGGCGCTCGACCTCGCTCCAGCGGAAAGCGTCGCGCGCGGGCAGTCCCCACAGCGGGAGCAGCTCGGCGGCCGGGATGACCGTCTCGCTCCAGCCGGTGCCGACGCGCAGGTTGCAGCCCAATCCCAGACCGTTCTTCATGCGAAAGCCCAGCTCGGCGCGCGCGCCGGAAGCGCCGCCGCGAGCGACGATACGCAGGCCCCAGCCCAGCGGCACGGGCACGCCGTTGCGGTCCGCCGGCCGGAGCGCGGCGGGGTCCGCCGCGAACGGCAGCGAATAGCCGGCGGCGGCCCGGCCGGCGCCCACGTCCGCGACCGTCAGCCGCAGCGCATGCCGTGCGCCGTCCTGGACCGACGCGACCGAGGCGTCGCCGGTGCCGTGACCGGCGGCGCGCGGCGGCTGTTCCGGCAGGCGGATGAGCGCAACCGTCCGGGGCGGTTCCGTCGGGAACCAGCTCGCGCCGGCGGTCGCGGCGTCCGGATACTCGGTCACGCCACCCGCACCGGACGCGCGGAAGGTGATGCCCCACGCGCCGGGCGCGAGCGCGTCGCCCGGCAGCGTACCCGTGAAGCGGCGGGACGCGTTGGCCGGCGGTCGCGCGCGCGCCAGCACCACCTCCACGCACCGGCCGCCGGCCGACACCAGCCGCGCGGTGACCTGCGTGGCGAGCGCCGCCTCGGCGTGCAGCTCCAGCGGCAGGCCGGCGCGCCACTGCGGCCGCGCGGCCGCACGCAACAGCGGGCCGACGGTCTCGGGGGCGGGCGGCGGCGCGACCCAGCGCGGGGCCAGCGCCGCCGCGCGGCTCATGGTCTCGGCAGATGGCGCGGCGTCGTCACGGATCAGCAGGTAATCGCCGGGATCGACCGCGAACGCGCCGTCCCGGGCGACCGCGAGGCGCTCCCCGGCGCGGCCGCCGGCGAACGCCCGCACGGCAAAGCGCGTTCCCAGATCCGGCAGGCGCAGCGTCAGGGCGGGACGCCCCGGCAGCACCCGCACCTTGGGTTCCGGCGTGCCGGTAAAGGGGTCGGCCACGGTAAAGACATCGGGATAGAGCTGTAAGCGCCAGACGCCAGGCGCCGCGCGGTCCAGGAAATAGGCCCCGCTGCCGCACGACGCAACCAGCGGCGAGACGCCGCAGCCCCACACCCGCTCCAGCCGTTCGGGGGCGGGCGGCGGCGTGCGCGTCGCGTTGCTGTGGAGGTAGCGCGTTTCGGTCACCAGCTCCGAAAGATCCTCTGCGGCCGAGACGCGGAACGGCGGGAAACGCATCTCGGTGTCAGCCGGCGTGAACGGTGCGCCGCGCGGCACGCGGGCAAAGACCTCGGCGGCGATGGCCAGCGAAAGCGCCTTGTTCGGCGTGTAGACCAGATTCAGGTGGTGGGTCTGCCAGTTGCGGTTCACGTCCGCCAGCGGCAGGGGGTCGTACTGGAACTGGGAGGCAACCTGCACCCCTTCGGAGCGAAACAGGAGGGCGATCGCCGGGTACATGTAGGAGCCGTTCATATCGGCGGCATCGAACTCGTAGACCATACGCGACTTGCGCGCGATCGAGGCGTCGGGCTGGAGCGAGGAGGCGCGGACGCGACTGAGCTGCGGACCTTCCAGCTCGCGCCCCGCGACCAGTCCCGTGGGATAGGTGACGCAGGTGACGCCATCGGCGCGCGAGGCGCCGGCGGCGGCGTTGCGTCCCTGCCAGGCGTTGTAATAGACCGGCTTGGCGGTGCCGCTGGCGCGCAGGGCGTCCGTCAGCGTGTTGATGTAGTCGGTCACCAGACTGTCCGGCGTGTCCGGCGGATAGAGCGGTTCGTTGATGCATTCGAAGGCCAGCACGCAGGGGTCGTCGGCATAGCGGCGTCCGGTAATGCGGTTGACATGCTCCGCGAACTGCTTGAGGAAGCGGGCCTGGGCCGGCCAGGTGGCGCGGTCGGCGGTCAGTCGGCGCATCGGATAGACGTCCGAGAAGCCCTGCGTGCGTTCGGTCCAGACGCCGCCGCCCCACCAGGCGATCGGCGTAAGCACGGTGTAGAGCCCCTGCTCGCGGCAGACATCGATCAGCTCATCCAGCAGCGCTAGGTGCTCGTTGTCGAGCAGGTTGCCCTCGCGGTCGCTGAACTGGCGCTCGAAGCAATGGACGCGGATGCAGCCCAAGCCGAGGCGGCGGAAATGGGCCACGTCGTCGCGCATGACCTGCCGGTGGTCAAGGCCCAGCCGCTTGAGCGCCGCGTGGTCGATGGTAAACGGCGTGTAGTAGTTGACCCCCAGCAGCGCGACCTCGCCGCCGGTGTCGGTCCAGCGCAGCACGCCCTCGGCGTCGACCCGCGCCAGGCGGTCGGCCCCGGCCAGCACGGCCTGAGTCAGCAGCAGACCTGCCACGGCAATCCCCGTCCGTTTCATCATTTTGGGTTCCCCTTTATCCGTGCATCCCCTATTGTTGCGAATGGCGGAATATTATATACTTTGGCCCTTTACGATCAAAGACAAACCCAGTGGACACGCGCATGAGTGAACGAACATTGACAGCAAAAATCACCGGCGTCGGCAAGGCGCTGCCTGAGAAGCGGCTGACCAACGCCGATCTGGAGAAGATGGTCGAGACCAGCGACGCCTGGATCCAGCAGCGTGTGGGCATCCGCGAGCGGCGCATCGCCGCGCCGGGCGAGTACACCTCTGACCTTGCCGCGCGGGCGGCTGCCGCGGCCTTGGCCCAGGCGGGCCTGACGGCGGACCAGATCGACCTGATCCTGGTCGCGACCTCCACGCCTGACACGATCTATCCGTCGGTGGCCTGCCTGGTGCAGAAAGCCTTGGGCGCGGTTCACGCGGGTGTGCTGGACATCAGCGCCGCCTGCACTGGTTTCGTCTACGGCGCGAGCCTCGCCTGGGGCATGATCCGGTCCGGCCTGATGAAGAACGTCCTGGTCATCGGTGCCGAGGTGAACAGCGCGATCGTCAACTGGAAGGACCGCGACACCTGCATCCTGTTCGGCGACGGCGCGGGCGCCGCCGTGTTCAGCGCACACCACTCGGACACGGAGGGCGTGCTCTCCGCGAAGCTGGGCGGCGACGGCAACCTCACCGACCTGCTGGAGCTGGCCAACAGCGGCATCCGCCCCAACCCGAATGTGCCGGGACGCTACATCACCATGCAGGGCAACGAAGTCTTCAAGCAGGCGGTGCGCAACATGTCGGAGTGCGCCGTGTGCGCGCTCGACCGCGCCGGGCTCACCCCGCACGATGTTTCGCTGCTGATTGCCCACCAGGCCAACACCCGCATCATCGAGGCCGTGGCCAAGCGCCTCGACCTGCCCTCCGAAAAGGTCTTCATCAACATCGCCGACTACGGCAACACCTCGGCCGCCACGATCCCGATCGCGCTCTGCGAGGCGCTGGAACAGGGCCGCGTCAAGAAGGACGACGTGCTGGTGCTGGTCGCCTTCGGCGCGGGCCTGACGTGGGGCGCCCTGACGCTGCGCTGGGCCTAGTCGTCTGTAAAACCACATGAAAGCCGCCGTTCTCTGTCTGGCGCTCTGCGCCGCAGGCGCCGGACCGGCGCAGGCCGACGGCACGCCGGACACGGCGCGTCTGGCGGTTGACCGCTGCCTGCGGCACCTCCGCGCCTGCCAGCTCCCGGACGGCGCGTTCGCGCAGGTCAGCCCGCAGGGCCGTCCCGGTGCGCCGGTCTGGGTCGTGCCCTACTTCTCCCATTTCGCCGCGCTGGCCCTGCTGGCGCACGTCGAGGCGGGCGGTCCGGCGGACGACCGCGCGCGCGCCGGACGCTGGCTCGACTGGTGCG
>Ga0116182_1002539_pt1 | contig 17814 bp, 13 predicted proteins | sample AD_UKC077_MetaG_FD_89805 | JGI IMG/M metagenome (GOLD analysis project Ga0116182, IMG submission 89805) | Active sludge microbial communities of municipal wastewater-treating anaerobic digesters from USA - AD_UKC077_MetaG | ecosystem: Engineered > Bioreactor > Anaerobic > Digestate | place: USA...
CGCTCTGAATTCCCGACGTTGCAAAATCTCGATATTCCGCATCAGCGCAATATTGCTTAACGGCATGATTGTTCTTTCATGCCTTTTTTCAATGCTGCACAGTTTCCCAGGTCGCATGCTTTTTGGGCGTTCCGGCAACCAAATACGTTGTTGCCTGTTTCAAAAAATAACAAGGCTTTGTTTATATAAGCCTGGGTATAATTTGGATTCCGTCGAATAGCTTCGTTATAATCCTGAATCGCCTGCTGATGCCGGCCGATCTTATTATAAGCAACGCCCCGGTTGTGATACGCTTTCACATAGTCAGGATCCAGATCAATCGCCTTGTTGTAATTGGTGATGGCCTCGTCAAACTGGCCGAGTTTTCCGTAAGCATTGCCGCGATTGTAATATGCTTTAGCATCATTTGGATTATGCCGCAGGGATTCATTGTAGTCATGAACGGCATTCCGGTAGCGGCCCGTTATGTAAGAGATATTGCCGCGATTGTAGTATGTTTCAGCGTTTCCCGGTGCCAGGTGGAGCGCCATGTTGTAATCTTTTAATGCATTGTGATACTGGCCGAGTTCGGCATAGGCATTGCCTCGATTGGAGTAGGCTTTGGCATAATCGGGCCTTATCCGGATGGCTTCATTGTAGTTTTCGATGGCCGCCTGATACTGCTTAAGCTTTGCATAAGTATTCCCGCGATTATAGTGTGCTTCTGCATAATCGGGTTCTAGAAAAATTGCTTTGGTAAAATCCGCACAGGCATCCTGATACCGGCCAAGTTCGTCATAGGCGCTTCCTCTGTTGAGATAGAACAGCGCATGATCCGGTTGAAGGCGCACGGCTTTGTTGAAATGATCCAGGGCTTCCGCCGTTTTTCCTTTTTCGAGTATTGCTGAGCCGAAGTTGCAATGAGCCATAAAATTGTTCCTGGTTACTTTCAGGGTATGCTGCCAGAGCGCAACACTGTTTTCCCAGTAACCGCATTGTTTCCATGAAAGAAGAGACAGAAATGCAAGACAAACTATTGTCACGGGGAATAAAATATTTTTGCGCGGGTATTTGCCGGCAAACAAGAGCGGGGTGCCCCAGGCCAGCATCACGCCGATGCCGATGGAAGGCAGATACGTATAGTTGTCGTGCATCGAGTGCGCGGTCGCTCTGATGATGCCGATTACGGGCGTAAGAGTGATTGCATACCAGAACCAACCGACAAACAAAAAGGGCAAGCGTTTCAACGTGACAATCACCGCGATACTGATGACCATGATCAGTAATGTCGATCCTGCGATCTGCCAGACGGGCAATTGATCGGAAAACGGATAGAAAACGGCCAGGTCATGAGGCCAGAATGTCTTTGCCAGGTAAGTCATGAACGCGACGGGAGCATTGGCAAATCGTGAGCCAACGGAAAAATGACTGACAAATAAGAACCGTTGAGCATAAATCGTGATGATGGAAAATGCAGCGGACAAGATGAAGAAAAATGCTTTTTCCTTTAACTGCCACGCAAACAAATTACCATTTCTCGATTCAAAGCGCTTCAGCGGCCAGTAATCCATCAACATCATGACGGCCGGCAGTGTGACGGCCATGGGTTTGCTCATCAGAGCACAGCTAAAAGCCAGTGCAACCAGGGCATATCTTTTAATAACAGGTTTCTCCGCATAATAGACATACAGGCATAAGGTGAGCATCCAGAAGAAAGCGCTTAAGACATCTTTGCGTTCGGAAACCCAGGCAACGGATTCCACATGCAGGGGATGCAAAGCAAAGAAAGCGGCGACAAAGGCGCTCTTCCAGAGGGCTCCCGTCATCCGGTGAAAGAGCCAGAACAACAACAAGGTGCTGAGGATATGAAAGATGATGTTGGTGACATGGTATCCTCCGGCATGAAGACCGTAAAGCTCATAATCGGCCATCAGGGACAGCCAGGTCAAAGGATGCCAGAATTCCGCGTAGGTAGTCGTCAATGCCCAGCGGATACTCGCCAGAGTGATGCCGGACTGGACATGATGGTTGTCGGTAATATAAACATTATCATCAAAATTGATGAAGTCAAATTGTCCCACCTGACCATAAACAGCCAGTGAGACAACCGTCAAAAAAATATATATAAAAACCTTTTGTCTCTGAAGACCGGTATCCATCGTATTTAATATATCGGATTATTTTTGCCGTACTTGTACTACATGTTCAATCAGAATTCAGTAGTTTTTTAGTAATGCTTAATTTATGAGCCAAAGGATGAATCGAGGCATCCATCTTATATGGATGGGGGCATCATGTGACCACTTGATTAATCTTCCGGTTTTGTAGCTCCAACAGATAGAAATCAATGCTATTAGGCTGACAATACTTAAGAACAAACCGACGAAGAAACTGCGAAAGAAGTAACGAAGGGTAATGTCGTAAACGCCGGGTTTGTCCAGACGCAATGCAATCAAACCACCCTTATTGAAAATCCTTCCGTGCTCCGAATGCCAATTCCTTTCATAGTTTTGATTGATCACAAGCATGTCCGGTTTTCGCAGGTTCACCTGAACCATGATGGAATTTGGCCGAAAAGTGGCTTTGGCTGTGTTTGCGGGGTCGGCAAAGTGGGCTTCTCCTTTGTATCCGGGATTGGGGATAAGTGTGCCTTCCGCATCAACGAAGTATTTTGGGACGGCTTTTTCGCCATAATGTGTGACGCTGTCAATGATGCCGACATTACGAATGACGTTTGTATATATAACGGAATTCAGCGGTTTTGCCCGAAAGCGTGGAATTCCCAGGCCCTGTATATTATAAAACTCATTTTGCCTGACGAGAAATTCTTCCGGGATATCGTAAGTATATGTGTTTTTCTGAATGGCATCGAACCGCGGATACAAAAACCATACGCTCAAAAGGATTAATGCGGCAGCCAATGCATGTTCCAGCCACTTTGAACGTATTTTTGACAATAACCAGAAGAATTGTCCGGCGACAATAATCAAAGAGAAGACTATTGGAAAAGCGTAATACTTATGTTTAGTGATTATATTAAACACGGGGAGGTGCCAAAGCAGCTTTGACAGGTCCACGGGAGCATTGTAGGCCAGCATCAACCATGTAAATAAAAAAATGGTAACGGCCCAGGGAAATGCCTTTGGGGGAAATATAAACAAAACGCTTAAAGCAAGAAGCACGGGGATTAATCCGATCGTTGCGATGTTAAGAATATCTTTATAGCCGATTAAATTATGCCATAACTCCTGCAACGTAACAACCCCGCTGGGGCTGTAAGTGATGGGCTTGAACCAAAGAAAGTTGCTTTGTAACCCTCCCATTGTTTCTATCATATCCAATACGGGTAAAATACGCAGCATACCGACAAAAAAGGTTATCGTCAGCGCCAGGAAAAGCACTTTTAAAGGTTTAATGTTCATCTTATTTAAATTTTTTGTCGCAAAAATGTTAAATGAGGGAATGATATCCAGCAAACATAGAATTCCGAGATAAAGAAAAATCATCAAAGCGATAAGCTTGCCGTCCGAAAGCATGGTATAAAAAACAAAAGCCAGGATGAAGACGGCTGTCTTTCTTCCGCGGCATGCCAGTCCGATAAGCAGCATGCATAACGGGAGAAAAGCGACGTAAACCTCGTTAGTATTGCCGTCATATACCCGGAGGGGGACAAACAAGCTTAAACCAAAAACCAGTCCGCAGAAAAGCGATCCCCACTTGGTGTAGCCGAGAATATGTCTTGCCAGTAAATAACTGCTCAACCCCCCGACGAGCAACGCCATAAAAGTAATGATCTTTAGAGCCATAACAGATCCAAAAACAATGGTGATCAAAGTCAACGGGTTTAGTGCAGGGTCTTCCGGGTTGCCGAGAGAAGGATAACCGCCTCCTATCCAGAGCGAGCGAGTCGGAAAAGTATGATGTTCGAGGACAGCTTGTCTGACCGATTCGTGCATTCCGGCGTAATAAAAGAAATCATCATTAAAGTTAACTTTACTCCCCGATGAAAGCGGTGAGATCGACGGCAGTGCGATGACCGCCGCGATCAGAATGAGGGCGGCAATATCTGATTTTCTTCTTAAAAATTGTATCAGAAAACCAGATGCGTTCTGGAGTTGTGATATGGATTTTCCGGCCATATGAGACGGTATAGGAAAAACATGTTTGCCTGTCAATGATAAACTCGCTGTTGAATCCGGCAGCGAGCGTATCCAACGATACCTGCGGCGGGGTCGGCGAGCGACATTAGGTAAGTACGTCATTTCCTATGGATCGAAGACTTTCCAGCGTGCGCTGTGAAAAGCTTCCATTTATTACGTTCGGTTTGCCGGATGATGTTTGGCGGGCTTTTAGTCTTGAGCGAATGGAGGAGCGTCGGGGATGATCAAGCCAGGCAATTCATATCAGAAGATATCAGGAAAAAATTTTTTGAACATCGATAATTCTATATTGAATTTGAAAAACAGGTTCTTTAAACGCCAGCGGGCAACAGGACGATAACACTTTGCCAGAAAAACCAAAAGTTTGTTTTTGGAAAAGTCAGAAACTTTATCGTCATCGAGCAGGCTGGTTAAAAACAGCGACTGAAAAAAATGCGTATCTTTTAGATAATCGGCGAAGCTGTTTGTGTGTTCTCTTTCCCATCCCACCTGACCCCATTCTTCCAGTGATTCGGGACCGGGGAAAACATCCTTGTACTGTTCATACAGCGGTGTTCCGGAAAAAGGGATGTACATATAGAAGGGGCTGTTGCGGACATTTGGGTTGATGTGCTGCAACCGGAAAATCAGTTTGATTGATGCGCGGAGATCATCGAGGGTTTCTCCGGGCAAACTGATAATATAGCTGCACCAGATCAGAATTTTTGTCCCGCTCAATCTGGCCATAATCTGTTCGATATCGGCCGGGCTTCCCTGTTTGCCGATTAACGTTCGCATCTTCTTCGACGCCGATTCAACCCCAATGGTGAGTCTTGTCAAACCGCACGTTTCAAGACGTTTGAAGTCGCTTTCGGTGTAGTCTTTCAGCGCAATGATATCGCTTCCCTGAACCGCCCAGCGCAGGCCAAGCTCGCCCAGCCCCTTTCCGAGATTCATCACATAGTCCTTGCCCATTGCGAATATGTTGTCGTCAACAAAAAAGATTCCCGTGAAAGAAGCGTATCTCTCAGCCAGAGTTTTGATTTCTGAAATGATTTTATCCGCAGATTTTGCACGGAATTTCCCTTTGTTGAAAACATGATTATAGCAGTACCGGCAATGTCGCGGACACCCCCGCGATGCCTGGTAATAAGCGTATTTGTGACCGTTGTAATATTGCACGTAATTGTTGAAATCCACCAGATCGTATGGAATGACAGGGGCGGCCTGTAAATCTATTAAATCTCTGTCTCCTCCGTAAGCAATCTTTCCCTGCTTTTTGATCCAGACGCCTCTGACGGGCGGCATATTCTGGCCGTATTGGACAAGCCTGTCGGAAAATTCGGGAAGGGTGAGTTCTCCTTCTCCCTGGATGACATAATCTATATACTGATTTTCCAGTGTTTGTTCCGGTAATAAAGACGGGTGGATGCCTCCCCAGACAACGGGGACGGATGATTGCTCTTTAATATACCGGCTGATTTCCAGAGCAAATTTAATCATCCCGCCGCTGTAAACGGACAGTCCGGCATAGAGAGGCTGATTTTGCAGCACATTGTAAAGTTTTGCGTAAAAAGAGTCGTCGGAAGCAAAAAGACGCTGATCCAGAATGATTATCTCGTAGGTATCTTTCAAAAACGACACGGCAGCGAGGATTCCCAGCGGCGGTGCAGGTTTGCTGCGTTGGGCATCCATGTATCCTAATCGAGGGTAGATAAAAAGTATTTTACGCACCGACAGCTCGCTCTCTTTTCAAAACCGGTTTTAACCTTGCATAACAGCAACCGTCGCAGATTGCAAAGAGACTTCTTTTTTTTAATTGGTTTCTAAACCGAATATTTTCCGGCGACGTAAGAACCTGGGCAAGCGATTGTTTCTTTAAATCCCCTATTCTGACGGACAAGCAGGGGTAGGCTTCTCCGGTGGAACTTATGACCATTCCTGACCACGGCATACGGCAAGCGGAATATCTTTTTTGGATTGCAGACGTTTCAAAATAGTTTTTCAGATCTTCCGCCTGTTTCATCTGCGGATATGTTCTGAGTCTGGTCCGGGAAGTTCTGGCTATGGAGAATAATTCCTTATAAATGTCTTCGATGTTTTCCGGGAAGCGGTAGTTCCCGTTTGATACGGGTTCGCAATCAAGCACTGCGATGTCGTGCAGACAGTCGTTGAACTGAAAATCATTTTTTTTGGGGAAGGACACTGTGAATGAATCAGCGCCATGATCGGCAGCCTGCTGGTAAAGAAGCGGGAGGCGGCTGACATTTTCGGGAAAAACCGTTACTTTCCAGTCAAATGCCGGAAACGAACTTTTGGCTTTTTTCTTGTGATAGGCCAGACGGTCTACATTATCCATCACAACAGCATAATTGCCCCGCCCCTTTATTTTTTCATAATAGTATTTATCACCGTCAATCGCGATGCCGATATTCAGCAATCTGTTTTGAATCATTTCGCAAATGATATCGTCGTTCAACAGCAGTCCATTTGTTAAAAGCGCTGTTTTTCTCTTTAGACGGCGGGTTTCTTGCAATAGCTGAGTAAAATCGTCCCGGCAAAGAGGTTCTCCTCCGGAGAACACGATAACCGCATATCGCGGTAATTTCTTAATAATGCCGGCTATGTCTTCAAAGGATAGTTCAGGCCGATTCCGGGTCAGGCTCGTCTTCTGACAGCAGTAGTAACAGTTTAAATTGCATTGATTGGTGATATTAAAAAGATAGAGGAATGGTTTTAATGCAGTTTGAAGCTGCGGGATGTCATACGGAAAACGCGGCCAGATGTTGCATGCTAATCCATACAGGTTTGATAAATCGAACAAAGAATTCATAATATTACTTATTTTCGAAGGACAAAATTATTAAACATTAGATTCAATTTATATACGATGAATAAAATCTCTCATCGTACTGCTTACACCAGGGACGTATCTTCTTCTTTGAGTCGACGGAAAGATACCACGTTATTCAGGCGCGTCCACGCGCTTGCAGGAATATCGGCAAGGGTCGGCCTGTCTTGCGCTATACGCCAGAGGCGCACCGGATTGAAATAGAAACCGTAATACGCCCAGCGGTAAAGCATCCGATAGCGCCGGTCTGAAACATCGCTTCCGTTGAAAGGCGCTCCGTAATATTCATAGTCAATGCTTGTGGACGTTGAAGGGAGTTTGCCCGTATCGACGAAAAGATCATAGAGCGCTGTATTGCGGAAAGGATTGGGCGTAAAAAACAGTGCCATGTGCAATCTGGAGGCATGCGCAAAACGGATTGTGGCAAGCATTTCATCTTTCGTTTCCGTCGGAAAGCCGAGCATGAAGAAACCGCGAGTGAAAATGCGCCGGTCCGCAAACCAGTCAATGGTGCGCTTCGCTTTTTCCAGAGAGAGATTTTTGCCCAGCAGTTTTTGTAGCCTATCCGATGCGGTTTCAATCGCTACGGAAATCTCCCCGGTGCCGACACATTTCAGCAGGTCGGCGGATTCTTTACGAATTAAATCGGCGCGCAATGCATTGGGGAAACTCAACACGGGATGCAGATTTTTTTCCAGCATTAATTCCAGCATTCTGTCAAAACGTTCCGGGTTAAAATTGGATATATCGTCGAGAATCTCTATGCTTTCCGCGCCCATTCTCATCAGCCGTGCTGTTTCTTCAACGACGCTTTCCGGTGACCGGCTGCGGAAGGACTTGCCGAAAAGTTGATGGCAATAAATACAATTATAGGGACAACCGCGCGACGTGAACATCGTCAGATAAGGTCTCACACCATCCGTTGCCATTTTGGGGAGGGTCCAGTATTTTTTGTAATCGATCAGGTCCCAGGCGGGAAAAGGCAGAGCGTCGAGATCGTTTATCGGCGCGCGCGGTTTTGAAAGCTTCATCTTTCCGTCAACGCGAAAAGCGAGACCGTCAATCTTCTGCAATATGTCCGGATTTTGCCAGACGGATTTTTCAGACATGGTGACACTGACCAGTTCAGTGAATGTGTCTTCCCCTTCGCCCATCACAACAGCATCCACGCAGGAATCCTGCAAAACAAGTTCCGGATCGCAGGATGCATGAGGTCCGCCCATGATGACCGGAACGGACGGTGCTTCCGCCTTGACGGCAGCGGCAGCTTTGTGCGCGAAAAAAGCCTCTGCGGTCAAAGCGCTTATTCCCACGACATCAGGACGAAAGTGTCTCAACGTCGATACCATCACGTTCATCGGGTCGTTCTCAAGCATAGCGACGATCACGCGCACATCCGCTCCCAGCCGTTCCCGCAGAGCGGCGGCGATATAGAGTAATCCCAGCGGCGGCGTCACGCCTGTGACTTTTGAAACAATGCTGTGGCTTTTGAAAAGAAGTATTTTAGGTCGTTTCATCGTTCATCTTCCAAGACAACCCATCGCAAACTTCGATGAAGTTTCCTGAAATGTGTATGACGAATGTAAAATTATCTCAACCATTTTTTAAATTGACGATTTTATTTCGAGATATGAATAAAATTCATCAACGGCAGTCCCCTTTGCTTTCGGCAAGTTCCAGTAATTTACAGTCTCCCAGCGCACAGGCCTTTTTAAAATCAGAGCACCCCTGTTCTTTCTCGCCCTGTAATAAATAAGCAATGCCTCTGTTTTTATAAGCATCGGGATAACCCGGGTTAAGGCGGATGGATTCGTTAAAGTCTGCAACGGCATGTTGATAGCGGCCGAGTTCGCTGTAGGTCGTTCCCCGGTTGTGATAGGCATTAGCGAAATCCTTTTTAAAGTGAATGGCGTGAGTAAAGTATCCTAACGCTATCCGATACTGTCCACGCTTGAAATAAGAGATGCCGCTGTTGTGATAGTATCCGCTGTCGTGTGGCTGAAGATCCGCTGCCAGACATTCTCCTTTGCCCAGTGCCATATCCAGAAGTTTGCAGTTGCCCAGGTCGCATGCCTTTTGATAATCAAGGCATGCGAGTTCTTGGCCGCCTAAATTCGAATAAACGATGCCTCGGGTCAGATGGATATCGGGCGCGTCAGGTTCTCTTCGAATCGCTTCGTTCAAATCATCAATGGCGCGTTCGTACCGGCCCATATGGATACCGTAAGTAAAGCCTCTATTGTAATAGGCTCTGGCATAATCAGGATTCAGGCGTATGGCCTCGCTGTAGTCGCTTATGGCCTGTTGATAGCGGCCGAGTTGGAGATACGTATTCCCCCTGTTGTTGAAGGCAAAAGCATAGTCCGGTTTTATGCGGATGGCCTCGTTGAAATCCGCAATGGCAGGCGGATACTGTTGCGACTTGCTGTACACATTGCCTCTCTGGTTATGCGCCAGATAATTATCTTTTGTGACATGCAAAGCATGATTGAAAAGCTTGAAACTGTTTTGCCAGTAACTGCATTGTTGCCAGGCAAGAACCGACAGCATTGCCGCAACGGCGATCCCGGCCGGCCATAAGATCTTTCTCCGGATTTGTTTTTGGCAAAACAGATCCGGAATACCCCAGGCCGCCATCACATAAAGGCCTACAGCGGGCAGATACGTGTAATTATCGGACATGGCCCGCGCACTGGACCTGAAGATATCAAGCACCGGCAGAACAGCAAGGACATACCATAACCATCCGACAAGCAAATACGGCAGACGTTTTGCCGCGAGGATGACGGCAACGCTGATGGCCAGGATCAGCGCTATTGATCCTGCGGTCTGCCAGGCGGGCAACTGATAGGAAAAAGGATAGAAGACGGCCAGATCATAAGGCCAGAGGGTTTTTGCCAGATAGGTCGTCAGCGAAACAGGCGCGTTGGCCAGGCGGGAATCGAATGATGTCTCGGCATGTTTTATGTATTTGTCGTACTGGGCGAAGATTGTGATGAGGGAAAAAACGGCGGATAACATGAAAAAACGCAATTTTTCCTTGACCTGCCAGAAAACGGGATTTTCTTTTTTCGAGGCAAACCGTTTCAGCGGCCAGTAATCCAAAACTATCATGATCACCGGCAGGGTAACCGCCATGGGTTTGCTCATCAGCGCGCAGGCAAAGGACAGGAAAACGAATAGATAGCGTTTGACCATTGGCTTTTCCGTGTAATAAACATACAGGCACAAGGTCAGCATCCAGAAAAAAGCGCTCAGGACATCCTTGCGTTTTGCTATCCAGACGACGGTTTCCACATGAAGCGGATGAATGGCGAACAGAGCGGCAACAAAAGCGCTTCTCCAAACGGCTCCCGTCATGCGATGCAAGAGCCAGAACAGCATGAGCGTGCTCAGGATGTGCAGCATCAGGTTGGTGATGTGATACCCCCCGGCGTTCAACCCGAAGAGTTGGTAATCAAGCATGAGCGAAAGCCAGGTCAGCGGATGCCAGAATTCGGCATGGATTGTGCCGAAGGCCCAGATAACACCGTCCATTGTGAACCCCGATTGAATAGACGGGTTGTCAACGACGTAGACCGGATCGTCAAATGTTATAAAATCAAATTGGCCGACCTGCGAGAAAACAAAGAGAGACAACGCTATTAAAACGACATAAACGATCAGTCTTTGTCTGTCGGAGCTTAAATTCATTTTTTTCAGCATGGTGTGAAGCGGTAACCCCATTTGCGCAAAAAAGAAATTTCATATCATGCCGCGAACGTGCAACAGTGCCAGCACCCATGATGGGTGTTCAGAGCTTTTACTACATGTTGATTCAGAATTCAGCAGTTTTTTGAATTATTCTCCATTGACAAATAGACAACACCTTTCTATATTTCTTTTACCTGAGAAAATATGAGCATTCAAAAACATCATGTGTGGGAATATCCAACTCTCTCAACGCCTAAAGCCATATTGAGATTTGTCTTTACCTGGCTGGTCACCCTTGCCATCTTTGTCGTTCTCTTTTCCCGAATTCCGTTCCATGATGTCGTGTCCCTTCTTCAACAAACGGATATGCGATTCCTCTGTGCGGGCCTCCTTTGTTCCGTGCTCGCCCATTTATTCTTCTCCTCGGCAAGATTTCAACGTGTTGTCAAAATGACGGGATGCCGGATTTCATTTGGCGAAGCCGTGATCATCCGAATGGGCTGCAACCCCATCAAAGGCATTCTCCCGTTTAAAATGGGGGAATTCGCGATTCTGGGCTATATGAAAGAAAGACATCATCTCTCTTACGCCCGGGGACTTCTTGCGCTGTTATCGGGTTACATGTTCAGTTTCACGGCGTTGATTTTTTTCTGCTCAATGGGTGGTTTATTTTATGTTCATCCTCCGCTTCAAAAAATGCTCTTTGCCGCTGCCTGTCTGCTGATCGTTTTACTGATTGCAATATCAATCCGGCAAAATTTTTTTCGCCCCGTCGTTTTATATATTCATAAAATTCTGAGATTACCGGAAAACGTCAGAAAAATCATTGAAAGTTATGACCCGCAAACAGGTCAAGCGATCATGATCCACTCTCTGGCAATAGAAGGTTGCAAGTTGCTCATTATTTTGTTTTCATTCAAATCCCTGTCCATAGACCTTCCCGTCGATGCCCTTTTATTATGGGGATCCATGACCATTATTGCCGCGTATCTGCCCATGACCTACTGGGGGTTGGGGATGCGGGAATCTGCGGTCATCGTACTTTTCGCCGGTTATGCCGCTCCGGGTCACTTGCTGGCCGCGGGCCTTCTGATGACTTTTGTTGACGGTCTGCTTCCGGTTTTTCTCGGCCTGTTTTTTATCAGACCGTTTTTGAATAATTGGCTGGGAAGCATGATGCAAAAATAATCCACGGGACACGCGGAAAGAAAATATGTCGGGAATGCCTTGTTGAATGATACAGTACATGTTATTCATGAAAAAAGTGTAGAGGGAAAATGAGACTGGCGTGCGTTTTCAATCCATTTCAATATAAGCTGCATGAAGAAAACCTGAGAGTGGTTCAAAAATATTTCGGGCTTTTCCCGCCTCTCTCTCTGGCCTGGGTTTGCGCGATCGCCGAGAAAGCCGGACACGACGCGCTGCTGATCGACGCCCGCACGCTGCGTTTGACCAGGGAAGACGTCCTGGACCGGTTGAAACAGTGGAAACCGGACATCCTGGGTTTCATGATGACGACCTATATGTTCCGTGAAACGTTGGAATGGGTGACGTTTCTCAAAAAACATCTTAAGCTTCCGGTAATCATCGGCGGTTATAATCTGAGGGTTTACCCGAACGAGTCCCTGTCGGTAGAGGGACCCGATTTCGGCTGCTTCAACAGCGCTTTTTACACCCTGCCGCGGTTGCTGGAGGAGCTGGAAGGCCGGCGCCGGTTCGCCGATGTGCCCGGTCTGATTTACAAAGAAAACGGTCGGACAACGATGACCCCGTACGGCAGGGATCCGGTTTTCGACGACTACCCGAATCCTGCGCGCCATCTTTTGCCCAATGACCTTTACGCCGAATTTACAACAGAGCGCAAAAACTTCACCGTCATGGTGACGAGCAAAGGCTGTCCCAACGGCTGTTTGTTTTGCGAAGCCGGCCACACGTCGTACAATCCGCGCAGTCCCCAGACCGTCCTGGGCGAGATAAAGGAATGCCGCACCCGGTACGGCATTCGTGAGATCGATTTTTTTGATTATGATTTCTGCATCGACCGCAAACGAACCGAAGCCATTTGCGACGGGATTATTCAAAATGGCATGGATATTACCTGGGCGTGCCGCACCCGGGTTGATTGTGTTGATGAAGCCCTGCTGCGGAAGATGAAGGCGGCGGGATGCTCCCGCATATACTTCGGCATCGAGTCGGGTGTGCAGGAAATCCTGGATCGTCTGAACAAAGGGATCAGCCTTCAACAGATTCGCGACACCATCGAGACCACGAGAAGTCTGGGCATCAGGGCACTGGGATTTTTCCTGGTCGGATCGCCCGGTGAAACACGGGAGACGTTTCAACAAACGGTAAAATTCGCCAAATCCCTGAAGCTCGATTATGTACAATTTTCCAAACTCACCGCCAAACCGCTCACGCCCTACTGGCGGCAAGCCGTTGATCAGACGGGGGTCGATTACTGGCGGGAGTATATTCTCGGTAATATCGAGGATAAGTCTCTTGCAAGACCCTGGACCGCCCTGGCGAATGACGACATTGACCGTCTGGCAAAGAAGGCTTATGTGACGTATCATTTGCGACCGATGTTTCTTTTGCGTCACACGCTTCAGGTCAAAAGCTTTGGCGAATTCAAACGCAAATTCTATGCTTTTCTGGAAATGATGTTGAGGCAGGAACCTATCGGCACGCTGGATGAAAATTTTGTTGCCTACCCGGAAGACATGGGCAAACTCTGCTTTTACAATCAAAATTTCAAAAAGAACAAACCTTAGCCCCGTGTAATTCCGGCAATTAAAAATGCATCGCCGAAGAAGGCATTGTTGAACAGAAAAAATCTTTTTCAGGTTGACAGGCCGGAGGTTCTTCTCTATACGGTAACGTCACATTTATTTATATTTTGAGGTTTTCATCGTACATTACTTATGGACGTGCTCTTCCACCTTATAGATTTTTTCCTTCATCTGGACAAATACCTGCCGCTGATTATCCAGAGTTTCGGCATTTGGGCCTACGTCATCATGTTTCTCGTTATTTTTTGCGAGACCGGCCTGGTGGTCACACCCATTCTGCCCGGCGATTCGCTTTTGTTCGCCCTGGGCGCTTTTGCCGCGCAGGGCGCGTTGAATATTGAAATTTTACTGATATCGCTCTGCATTGCCGCCGTTGCGGGCGATACGGTCAACTATTCCATCGGGAAATTTCTCGGTCCCAAGGTGTTTCATTATCCGGACAGCCGCTTTTTCAAACGGGAATACCTTGTGCGAACCCATCAGTTTTACGAAAAGCACGGCGGCAAAACCATTATCATCGCCCGGTTCATTCCCATTATCCGCACCTTCGCCCCTTTCGTGGCCGGTATCGGCACAATGAAATATCTGCGATTCATCAGCTATAATGTTGTCGGGGGCATTTCCTGGATTTGCCTTTTTCTGCTGGCGGGATATTACTTCGGCGGCATTCCCGCCGTCAAAAGGAATTTTACCCTGGTGATCATCGCGATTATCATCATTTCCGTGATGCCGGGTGTCATTGAATATGTCCGGCAGAAATATTTTGTATCGCGTGCAAAAAATTAAGAACGGTGCAACATGAGAACAAAGTTGCTTTTCCCCCTCCTCGTTTTCGTATTGTTGTTTTGTGCAATGCCGGTTGACGCCAAAACCATTGTCAAAATCGGCAGGGACGTCGACATTTCCGAAGATCAGCAGGCGACGGGCGTCATCGCCGTCGGCGGTCAGATTACCGTCCGGGGGCTGGTTGAAAAAAATGTCGTCGCCGTGGGCGGCTCCGTTGTGATCACCGGTGACGCCGTTGTGCGGGGAAACGTGCTCTGTATCGGCGGTGTTGTTGTCCGGGGCAGCGGGGCCCGTATTTTCGGAAACGTTACGGAAGTGAACTCGGCGAATTTTCTGGCCGCGGTTTCTTCCGCCTTTTACGAAGAAGAGGAGGAATGGTCCTGGCTGACGGACATCATTTATTTTTGTTTTTTCACTTTTCTCCTGATGCTGGCGCTGATGCTGACGTTTTTGTTTCCCCGTCCGTTGAATGCGATTATTGACTCCGTTGCCGCTCAGAAAACAAAATCTTTCTTCTGGGGAATTCTGGGCGCCCTGATGATTGCTCCTCTTTTCATGCTGCTTGCGCTTTCCTTTATCGGCATTCCTTTGATTCCGCTCGCTTTTTCTCTTGTGCTTCTGGCGTTTATTTTTGGATTCCTGGCGATGAGCGCCCTTCTGGGCCGGTTTGTCTTGACAAATTTTTTTCGTCATCATAAGCTGTCATTGATGAAAGAAGCCTTGCTGGGCATGATGTTATGGTGGGTTATCGGCTGGGCGCCTTTTTATACGGGGATGATGATCAAGGCTGCCGTTATCACCATGGGTTTCGGCGGCGTGCTGGTTGCCCTCATCGACCGGGGACGCAACCGGCAAAAAACGGCTCATCAGGCGTTTTAGTCACCCGTAAAAGACATTCGCGCCTGTCTGAAAGACGGCTCTGTTTTTTTAAGGTGTTAAAGCAATAAGATGATTATGAAATAAACCGGAAAAATTTGCGCTTGACATTTATTTTTGGTCTGTATATGGTAAACCACTCGTAAAAATATTAGCCCTTAAAACATAAAACTGATTATGATTTCTTAAGGAGCCCGTTTCGGGATGAAAATGAACTTGAAGCAGACAAGAGTGAGGCCCCTTTTTTTCAAAATATTTTGTGCTTTGTTTGCGGTAACGTTGTTTGTCGCCTTTTCTTCATCCACAGGTTATGCGCCGACCCAGATGTCCGACTCCGAGCTTTCTGAAATTGAAGGCCAGGCATTTTTCAAAATAGAGCATTTTCCCGCATCCAGTGAATTCTGGGATGTCGTCGATCCGTCGGGTGATCCCGTTGGGAGAAAATATAATACCGGCAGCCAAAATGTCATTCGCATCTCCATGGGAATCGACGTGGAGGCCCATGCGTTTATCGAGTCTCAAAAAATGGGTTACTATAACGGCGGATGGGACCAGGATCACACGAATTTCTGGGTGGGAGATCGAAGTTCCACCGGTGACGGCGGGCCTTTGAGACTCAACGGCCTGTACATCGATCTGGGTTATGATAATATCGGCAATGCTGCGAACCGGACACTCAATTACGTTGAAATAGGCAGTATGCGTGTTACGGGTAATGTTACACAGACCATTAACTCTATTAACGGACTGATTGCAGCTGGTACCGGAGCAAATAACGGGGTTATGCTCAGGCAGACGGCTTCCGGCACCAGGGTGGTTAATTTCAATAATGAAATCATGTCGTTCGTTTTTGCGTCGAAGTATAATTATGAAAGCAATGTCGGCAGCACCAACACAGTCGTGTCCGGAATCTTTTTAAAGATTCCTTCCTATAATAGTGATAGCGAATTACAAAGGCCGTGACGCAGGAGGATGATAATATCAATAAAGCTGCCGGCGGGAAAATCCCGAGGCGGTTAAAAGCAGCAAGTGAGTTTTGTTGTTAGAGGAGAAGCAGAAGTATTTTGAACCCGCTGGAGAAAAAAACCGGCGTGCGGGCTTAAACGGAAGAAGTCAGCTTTAAAGCCCGTTTATGTTTGAACGCAAGGTTCTTTTCAAAGGCATGACCAAATTTTTAGGAGGAGAAAAGATGAAGAAAGTTTTGTTGTTTGCAGTTCTTGCGATGTTTCTGATGGTCCCCATGTCATTCGCCAAGACCGCGATTTCAGAAAGCGATCTGGCCGCTGTGACCGCTCAGGAAGGCGTCACGATTAATTTTGATTGCTTCACCGTGGGATCTATTTCTATTGATGTACAGTCCTGGGGTGACTCCGACGGTTGCGCAGGCTGCGGCGGTTACACGGGAGAAGGTTGGGTAGGCGCTAGCATTGAAATGTCCACCGACTTTGTCAATATTAAAGGCAACCTGACGATCGATGTCGGTACCTCCGGAACTCAGACCGCTCTGATCATTGGTCTGCCCACGCTGGATCTGGCCGGCAGCATGACTCAGACTGTCAAACTGGGTACGGCCGCAAATCTGAGCGGCGCTGCTGTCATGGGTACGGCTTACATGGAAGGTCTTTCCGTATCTCCGACGGGAAAGTTGATCATTTACGCTCACTAAGATTTTTAGTTAAAACGGCGTTTGTTTCAGCCGGTGAATGTGGATAAAAGGGAGCGCGGACTCCCGCGCTCTCTTTATCACACGCATAAAAAAATAGCCGTTGGCACCAGGCATTGTTTAAAAACTTACTTGCTCCATAATGAATATTGATGAAACGTAACTTGCTTTTCCCGGAAAATTTTAAAGGGAAGATTATGAAAAAACTTTTACTGTCAGTGATAGCGGTCGTTATGGCGATGATGCCGGTTGCATCATTTGCCAAAGCCGTTATTTCTGACAGCGATCTTGATTCCGCAAAAGCGGAGAAAAGCGTCAGTATCGCGCTGGCCGAAAAGGTTATTGCCGACAGTGAACTGGACGAGGTGACCGCCGAAGCGGGTGTCAGTATCAGTTTCGTTGATGTAAAGATTAAAGACGTTGCTTCCAGCGCCACGCTGTCCATCGGCGATTCCGACGGCTTTACCGGTTACACGGGCGCCGGCTGGCTGGGCGCAAACGGTATAGCCATTTCGGGCAATGTCGCGGTCATCAGCGGCACGGCTGTGATTGACGTCGGCACCAACACTGCATCGCAAACGCGGGTGAACATGGCCCTGCCGACGGTTACCCTGGGCGCGATGAATGTCACGGCGACCATGAAACTCAGCAACGCGATGACCATGACCGGCGCAAATGTATTGGGCAGTTTGAATTTGAGAGGTTTTTCCACGCAGTTGACGGGAGGCTCCGTTCAGATTTACGCCCATTGATTTAGATATAAAAAAATTATATTGCCGCTTCAAAGGTGTAAAGACTTATTTTAAAAGGGAAATTATGAAACGATTGATCCTGTTGGCAATAGCGGTTTTTTGGGTGATGACTCCCTGGGTGTCGTCGGCGAAAACCGTTATTTCCGATGACGAATTGGATGCGGTGATTGCCGAACAGGGCGTCAGCATTAATTTCACCACTCTGACGGTCGGCGGAACAACGACCCTGACAGCCGCATCGTGGGGGGATTCTGACGGTTTCGGTTCCGGATCGACGTATCCCAAC
>Ga0116182_1002551_pt1 | contig 17758 bp, 24 predicted proteins | sample AD_UKC077_MetaG_FD_89805 | JGI IMG/M metagenome (GOLD analysis project Ga0116182, IMG submission 89805) | Active sludge microbial communities of municipal wastewater-treating anaerobic digesters from USA - AD_UKC077_MetaG | ecosystem: Engineered > Bioreactor > Anaerobic > Digestate | place: USA...
AATCGGTTGGTGGCTCATCATCGCCACAACCACAGCCACAGCAGCATCCCGATTTTTGCTGATTGGCAATTAGGGAGTACTTCTGTTGTACTACCTTCTTAATGTCCTTGTTATCCGCAGCAGCTGCATCCATGTTCACCCTTTATTTGACTTTTATGAAATGATTTAAAGGCCTCTCTAATCTCGTCCCTCACCCTGCGGAACATAACCATCTTCTCCTCCTCGGTTCCAGTAGCCTCGGCAGGGTCGTCGAAACCGATGTGCCAGCGCTGCTTTACATTGCCTATAAATGCTGGGCACGACTCGTTTGCTCCGCCACAAACGGTAATCACATAGTCAAAGTCCTGACCAAGGAACTCGTCAACACTTTTGGGTTTGTTTTGGGTGATATCGATACCCACCTCGCCCATGGCTTTTATGGCCAACGGATGAACCTCGCCAGAGGGCTTTGTTCCTGCGCTAAACACCTCGGTGCAGGTATCCAGTGATTTTAGGAAACCTTCGGCCATTTGGCTACGGCAGGAGTTTCCGGTACAAAGTATTAGAATACGCATGATTGTTGTGTTTATGATTGTTCTACTTATCTACTACAGCGCTATTGCAGGCATTAACCTGCGAGTTGCAAATCTCATCAATAAATCCACCAAAGAGCTTACGTGCTAGGTTCATCCGCTCGTGGCAAATGCAGTAGCAAACCTTGGCGCCATCTATATCACCATGAATTAGCCCAGCCTTTTTAAGCTCCTGTAGGTGCTGCGATACCGTTGTGCGGCTTAAGGGTATCTCGCTAGTAATATCGCCCGATATGCATGTGTTGGCACTTGCCAAATACCGCAGTATTGCCAAACGGGCTGGGTGCGACAGCGTTTTTGCCAGCGCAGCAAGTTCCTGTAAATCTGAATCGAACAGCGATGTTTTATGGTAGGTCATTTGCATCTTGATTAATGTCGTAAACATACGTCATTAATATCAAAATGCAAAAAAGGAGGGACATTTTTTGTAACGAAATTTAATAGAGAGAAAAATCGCCAAAAAGGATAAACCTATAAAACAGGCATCTAACAGCGTAAGGGAGCGCTACCCATCCCTCTTTTTGGCGGGCTTATAGGCAATAACATCAATAACCTCGGAGGTTATTAGGCAGCCAAAATTGGCATTATCAAGGTACTTATCAATGGTGGAAAGGAAGCGGTTTATCTTTTCCGACTCGTCTATAATCTCAATTATAATGGGCAAATCCTCCGATATGGACAGGAACTTGGCACTGCGAATTATGCTGTTAGCGCCGTATCCCATTGTGCCACGCAAAACGGTTGCTCCGGCAAGGCCATATCGCTTTGCGCTAAAAACAATAAACTCGTAAAGGGGCGTACCGTTTACCTTATCGCACGACCCAACAAAGATTCGTAGCAACTTAGCTTTTCCTTGTAACTTCATACCCCAATTGTTTGTTACACCATGTAATTTAGGCTTTTCCGTACGAATAAACGCTTAGCTCCACATTTTTGTTAAGGCAAATCCGCCCATAACAGCAACTAGTCCAAGCGCAACGCTGGCGAAGGCGTACATTGCAAAGAACGAAAACTGCCCGTCGCGCAGTAAAGCCAAGTTCTCGTTGGAAAAAGTGGAAAAGGTGGTAAACCCTCCACACAGGCCAACGGTTAAAAATAGCCGCGCCTCTGAGCTTCCAATTGCGCCCCTCTCCGATAATCCGTAGAATAGCCCAATTAGCAACGATCCTACCACGTTAACAACAAGCGTTCCCCAAGGAAACGATGATGTGGCATTCTGCTGAATAATTTGCGAGAGCAGATATCGGGCAATGCTGCCCACAAATCCACCGGCTCCAATAAATATAAGCGTTTTAAGCATGTTGGTTCTGTTTACACGGTAAAGATAGCGTTTTAGGAATAGCCCCAGCAACCTCTTGGGGTTACTGTCCCAAACGGCAAGGTAACTATAGGATTACTTCTCCTTGCGGCGCACCATCTCGCTAATCCAGATTGGCGCAAAGGGCGATGTACATCCCTTGGAAACGGGAAAATCGCGGTAAATACCCAAGCGCTCGCCAATGGATAACGCCCGCTGCCGATGCTGGGCAAAGCAAATTCCAATTTGCGCTAGGGTGGTGTTCATGGTCCACTGAACTTCTGGGGCTGCACTGGGCATCTCGGCCTCTATCCTATCCAGCAGTGCCGACAGGTCCAAACCTTGTGGATTCTTCGCCACCCGCTCGGCGGTTAGGCTCCACCCAGCACGTTCGGCCATAAGGTCATCGCTCTGCATCCACGTTTGACGCATGGCCTCATGCTCAGGGTGCTGCTTCAGCACGTAGCTGCTAAACCAATCGGCCACATGGGTAAACCGCTCCGACCGCACCATTGCATCAACCTCGGCAATGCTTAGCTCCTTGGGGTTCATAATAAGGATGGCCAAAAAACGGGCATCAACATTGCCTGTTTCCCAAAGCTGCAACGCCAGCAAATGGTTCTGCTTTACCGTTTTTGCAATGGCTCTAATATCGCCCATTTTTACACCAAACTGATTGCTTCCAGCACCATACTTGGCATTGTGCGCCCGTACCTTAGGGTTGCCCAAAGATTCTAGCTTAGATAGTATCTCAGTAACTGTCGTCATATGCAAGCCGTTTTAAACCGATGAGAGGATTTTTGCTATTTGCCATACCTAGATTGAAGGAAGCTTACTGTTTCCTTAACCAAGCGCTCAAGCGCAGGAATATTGATATCCGATAGTTTTTTTGCATAGACACAGGCTCGTCCCATTTTAAACTTGCCCAAATCCTTTAGCAGATGCTCATGCTCTGGCATTCCAGAATACACGTAAAGCGATATGGCGGCCTTGCGCGGCGAGAACCCAACCAGGAACCAATCGCCCTCCTGACTGCTACGCTCCGATTTGTAGTGGTAACTACCAAAGCCAATAATGGAATCGCCCCACATCTTGGGCTCAAAGCCAGTAAGATCCTGCATCAGCCGGAGCAGTTCAAAGCTATCGGCGCGTTTTTGCTCGGTATCGGCAAAGGAATTGATAAAATCGTGAACGCTGGCGCTGTTCTGCTTAGTTTTTAGTTCTGCCATGGTACTCCTCCCCTTGGTAATAGCCTCAATTATACAAATTTTGGCGATAAAGACCTAATGGAAAAGCAGCACACCCAATGGATTGATGCAGAACGCTAATGATGACAGCCACCACAGCAAGCGCCACAAGCGGGGGCATGACCATGCGATGGCACATTTGCACTCTGCTTGGGACCACGATACTCATCGGCAGCCACGCCGCAGCTGGGGCACGCAGCCACAATTTTACTGCAAGGGCCAAAAGTTGCATCAAGCCACTCCTGCTTTTCGCCCTCGGCCTCAAACTTTACGTTACACGCTTTGCAAAGGAAGAGCATATAAGGTAGGTATTAAGGAATTTACAAATACAACTACTGCTGATTTTAAGATTAGCAGCAACCACCGCTGCAGCATCCGCAGGAATGACCATCGTTGTGGCCGTGGTTGTGCTCGTGCTTGCGCATAAGTACGGGTAGCGCATCGCGGAACCACTGGGTTATGCCACCATCAAGGTTTACCACATTCTGATACCCTTGGTGCATTAGCAGGTTACAAACCTTGGTGCTGCGAATACCGTTGGAGCAAACCACAACTAGCATCCTATCGGTTGGTAAATCGGAGAACGAATCGGCAATGCCCGAAATGGGCTTGTAAACAACCTCGGTTGAGTCTATGCGGATAACCTCCAATTCCTCCTCCTCGCGCACATCAACCAACAGGGCGTTATGATCGGTTAGGGCAAGCACCGCGCTAAGTGGCTCCATATGTACTACTCCTGCTATTTGAAACTCCTGATGCTTGGGCTGTTCTGTAATATTCATGACTGTAACGTATTAGCAATTTAATGGCGGTAAAAGTAGCTGTTTTTATTGTTTCGCAAAAGGTAGAAAAGGGCTAGTGGGTAGGGAAGGATAGACCGGCTGAGGCTGGAGGCTTAGACGAAATGGGGATTGATTGGCGGTTACGTGTATGGTGTCCTTTGGCGATTCGAAGCGCCTCCCTGTCAAGTTACATGAAAGTTCATTAGATGAAGAAAAGCTGAACCCACCACTGGTTCGGCAAAAAATTTACCGCCTGTTAGAGCCTGTGTTTTATTTATTAGAATTTCTGTTTCTTTCCCAATCCGTAATGTCAACGCTTTCAATTTCTTGAATTCTGTTATACTCATAATACCTGTATGTACCTACAACGAATAGCATCCAAAATATTGTTCCTAATATCAACAAAATTAATCTCTGTCGGAATTTAGTTTTATAATTGAAATTCCATAACTCCCTCAGTCCACTGTTATAAAATTTGAATAATTCATAAGGTCCAAAAAGGAAGATTTTAATCATTTCGAGAGTTGTATATTTTGCAAGTTCATTTCTTTCTTCTTGTTTTTTCCATGCTTTATTAAATGCATTTAGTGCATTATTATCTGATTTTATTAATTCAAATCTTTCATTGATTTGTTTTTCATCCAAACCAAAAGTCAAAAGCTTCTCCAAAGATTCATTCATTAATCCTTCATCTTCAGAGGTTTTATATACTAAAACCAACCAGTCAATTTCGCCCTTATGAACTTTAGATTTTGTCATTTATCTTCACTCTCTCTTTTTCTAAATAGGGCACAACGGTTGATGGTTTGGTGTCGTGCAGGATTACGAAGCTATTTCCAATCAGTTTACACCTACCTTTTTTACTAGCCACGGACGCTCGAAAACCTCTGAAACCCATATGCACGATACCATGTGTTGTGGCCAGTAATTTCTAAAATTCATTAATCCAATATTAAATTTCCAATTTCTTTATACTATCGGCATATTCAATTATCGAACTGAAATTATATAGGATTTTCTTATTCAAAGTTTTGTTTTTAAAGAATAGAGAAGCGGCTAACTCTCTTTGTGGTTTATTTGTAGCCTTTATAAATAAATCAAATTGGGCTAATTCCTTCGCCAATTCAATCGTCTCATCACTTATTATATATCTGTCAACAAGACCATCTATCCCTTTATAATTTTCCACAATCTCAGAAAATTCTGAAAAAACATCAGACCAGTCCGAACGACGTTCAAACGAGAACATAAATCCTTGATTGACAAACGATAATTCATAACAATAAACCTCACCTTGTTTAGTCTTTAAGGTTTTACTCAGTTCTTTAAATTTTTTCAGTATATCTTCTAAGTCAGATTCCTTCAAATCTTTGCTGGTTTTAGTATAATCATCTTGAATTACCTCATAATCAAAGGCATCACATTGAAGCATAATGAAGTTTGGTTTAATGGTTTTTACAAAATCCAAAAAGCCAATTAGAGAACTATCAGTATTTTCATGAGTAGAAGTCCAATCAATTTTTTTAATATCTGAATCTATATTTGCTGGGAAAATCGGAATATCATTATCCAAACTCCAAGACTTTATTTTTTCGATTTCTTTTTCTAGCATATTTTCTGTTTTAATCCTCATCATCGATAATTAATGAAGGGTCTGATAATTCGGGTAAGATATTTTTAGTTTCTGCTTCACTTAAGGCTTCTACACTTTTTAGTTTTCTTTGAATTGCTCGTGTTCTTTTGCCCATTACATCATCAAGTTGATTCAAGCCAGTTTGAATATTTTTTTGCGCTTTATCCATCATACCCTCGAAATTCTCAAACTCTTTTTTTACTGCTCCTAATACCTGCCAAACCTCGCTACTTCTTCTTTGAATTGCTAAAGTTTTAAACCCCATTTGTAAGCTATTTAAAATAGCAGCAAGGGTTGTTGGCCCAGTTACGATAATCTTGTAATTTCTTTGCAATTCTTCTAATAAGGCAGCCTTTCTTACTACTTCTGCATATATTCCTTCAAATGGCAAAAACATAATACCAAAGTCAGTCGTACTAGGTGGATCAATATATTTATCACTAATTTCTTTAGCCATTTTTTTGATTGTATTATCAAGGTTTTTCTGGGCTATAAGAATTTTACTTTGGTCGCCTCCATCATATGCTTCTTGCAATTGCTCATAGATATCTTTAGGAAATTTGGCATCAATTGGAAGCCAAACATTTGTACCTGAATCATCTTTACCTGGAAGTTTAATTGCAAATTCTACTAAATCAGAACTGTTTTGCTTGGTTTTTACGTTTGCTTCATATTGGTCTGGAGCAAGAATCTGTTCTAATAGCATTGAAAGCTGGATTTCTCCAATTCCACCACGCATCTTTACGTTACTCAAAACTTTTTTTAATCCGCCAACATCTGTTGCAAGATTTTTCATTTCACCAAGGCCTTCCTGAACTGCCTGCAATTGCTTTCCAACAGTCTCAAATGATTGACTTAATCTTTCATTTAATGTTTTTTGGAGTTTTTCGTCTACAGTTTTTCTCATTTCATCAAGTTGTTTAGTATTATCCTCACGTATTGATTTTAAATGATTTTCTACAGACTGCTTAACATCTTTTACATTTTCTGTTGTTTGCTTATTTATTTCATTTTGCTGTGTTGAAAAATCACTAAATTTTTGCCTCAGTAGTTCATTCAGTTCTTTAGTGTTTTCTGTGAATTTTGTCTCAAATGACTTAAGACTATTAGTAAGTTCTTCTCTATTTATTTTATTTCCATCTGTCATTTGTTTGTTGAAATCAGACTGTTGTGTTCGCATTTCTTCATGCTTAATCTTCAATAATTCGTTCAACTCTTTTACATTCTTTTCAAATTGAGTACTAAACGACTCAAGTGATTTAGTCAGCTCATCCCGATTTGATTTAGAAATATCATTAGTTTCTGTTCTGTTTCGTTGAAATTCATCTTTAAATGATTTTTCAGTTCGTTCAAGAGTTGAATCAAACTTGACCATTGAATTCTCAATATCCTTTAGTTGAGGTTTGATATTAATATTAGGTTTCTTTACTAATCCAATTACAATGTTCAAAAGAACTAATGCAATCAAGATAATTAAGATTGTCTCTATCATATTCTGAGTTTTTTAGGGTTGCCCATAACGTTCTTATCTATACTACATCGTCGTACAGATACACCCTTTTTGAAAGGTATCAGTACGACAAAAGATGTACATACCAAACTTAGTAAAAAAATGGCAATGATATGGCCATTTTTATAATAATCAACAACTCACATTTACTTAACACACCTATAAATAATAAACTTACCATCCTCGTTCAGGATATCAACCCTTGAGAATAATGGTGCAAGGTGCGTTTTGTAGTTTAGGTGTTTATTGGCCACAATTTGCAGGTTACCTCCCAGCTTAAGGCACCTATAGCTCTCCCTGAATAGCTGAAGCGGCACCTGAATGTTAATTTCATAATCGAAATGAAACGGGGGGTTGGTTACTATTAGGTCGAAGGTGTTATCGCTAAAAATGGATAAGTCGTTGTTCAGATGATGGTGGATATTCTCTCCTTGGATGTTGAGCTTAGCCGACTCAACGGCAAGTAACGAGTCGTCCATAAGATGCACCTCTGCACTGGGGAAAAGCTGGTGCATCTCGTTACCAATAATGCCATTGCCCGAGGCCAAATCAAGGATACACTCATCGGCTGGGGTTACCTGTATGTGCTGCAGAAAGAACTGCGTGGCATAATCGATATGCTCCAACGAGAACACGCCCCAGTACTGCTTGTACTGTCGCCCCTTGTACTCAAGGGTAGTTAGCAGTTCCTTTGGTGCGGTTGACTTTTTTTGAGTGAGAACAAGTAACCTGGCCTTTTTTTGCGCAAGGCTCTGCTCAACCACAACGAAATACTGGCTAGCCACCTGCAATAGGTTTGGGGTAAAATGGCGCAGCATAAACGCGCACACCACGGTAACATTGGGGGTTGAGTTTTGTACAATGTGCTCTAGGAACAGCTGAAAGAGCGCTATGGATTTAGGTATCTTAACCAAAGCCAGGTCTATAGGGCGCTCAAGAGCCGCAAGCGGATTGGTAAACGATGGTGCCGCAATACCATTAGCCTCAAAATTGGCGGTAATGGCCTTCTCCTGACTCTTTTGGGTTAGCACAATTAGCGGCGAGTAGGCATTAAGGTTGCAACCCAAAAAGCCAAACCTATCGTTGTAAATTGCGGTGTGCGCAGGCTTAAGCTCTAACTGGTTAAAGCGCTGCAACAGGTACTCGTCGGCAGCGCTATAAGGTTGCAACGATTTATCGGTTGATAAATCGTGTCGCTTAATTGTATAACCTAACTCCTGGGAATCCATTCAACTATTTTAGCACAAAGGTAGCGAATTGAAGTTGTTATACTATTACGTCCAACCATACCATCCTTTTTGAGCAAATGGGAAAATGTAGTCTGAACTGTGTATGGCTTTTTTTATTGAACTCCTTTCTGAATAGTAAGTTCTAGTGCTACCACAAATTTAATGGGTACTTACCTTAAGCCCTGTTAGGGGCAGGCTATCGGTAGAACAGGGCGTTTAACGGTGTGCCTTTCGCCCCGTATGGGGCGTTCGAGTTAAGGAGATCCTAAGGCTCACCCCTACGGGGTGTAACTCCTATTCTGGTTGGGCTGCCTACCGATGTTGCGTACCTACGGCACGGAAAGAACTGGTGCGATAGAGGATTTGAGAAGATTAGGAGAGCAATTCTGTTTTTTGAGGTGGGGTACATCTTTAACTACTTAAGAAACTGAGCAAAAGAGAAAATAGTATTGGCGTAGAGAGGGAAATGGAGTGCAATTTCTCTAGCACAAACTGCTTGGTGGTAAGTCAGGTTAGACAGGGGCTGAGAAGAACATGAATAAAACAGATCAATTCATCAAATCAATCTCTTTTACAAAGATATAAGTACAATACCAATCATCTTCTGTTTCAGTGTATATAGCTTTAAATTTTGAACCCTCATTATAATAAAAAACATAATATTCAACAATCTCTTCATCATCCCCTCTCTTCCAATAAGTAGGGACGACTTTCCTTAGTTTAAATTCTGATTTTATACCTTTCAATATCTGCTCTATATATTTTGGAAGAAGTCTGTCAACTGTTATATATATTGAAGATACAGAAGTAATCTTCCCAAATGCATTAAAATTAACATCCTGAATAAAAGAGTCTTCCTTCTTCAACTTCACACTAATCAATATCCTTGGATTATGATAACCAGGTTCATTAACATCTGAAGAAAAAACCCACTCTTCTGAAAGATCATTTTTTCTATTAAATTTAAAACTATTCTCTACCATTACAGCTCTAAAATAATCGATGTCAACCAAAGACATTTCAATTTCCTCATGAGATATTGGCGTTTTTTTATAATACTGACAATAAGATTCAAAACTCAACATCAAAAAAGAAAGAATAAACAATATTTTCATGTTATTTGGTTTAATAAACATTATAATTCTCATTAGTAAAAATTTTTTAATAATTCTAGTAAATAATAGATCCCTGCAAGAAAAACACTTATTTGGCCAGTGATTACAAGTTTTTTTTCACGATTCTTTTGTTCAATTCCTTTTACAAATCCCCCTTTCAAAAAAACACCTAGTCCTTTTTCTGTATGGGAAAATGATTCAACAACCTCTGGGTCATACTTAGTTCCAATCGTTTTTATATAGCCATCACTTTCCATTAAATCTATAGCCAGTTGAACTACTGTCAATGTAATTTTCTTATTCTTTTTATTCAGAAAGGTTGTAATTCTATTAGGGCAAGGAGCTTCTCCCAACTGACGGCAATAATACATGATAGATTGCTTATTAATTTCATCCATGGCCACAGCAATATCAATATTGTTAATTGCTTTGCCGCTCCCTTTTTTAAATATAACTTTTATCATAGCATTCATTTCAAGATTATAGACATCAACACAACATACATCCATCTCCCCCCTACCCCAAATAACTAGCCACTACAGCAATAGCAATAATTGCTAGGAGCGTAATGTAGGCATAAGGGCTGGCAAAGTTAAAGGTCCAACCCAGCATGGGGTTTTGCTTGGGAACCACTAAGCGTGGGTCCTTGCGGTTAAAGTAGAACACGCCGCGCCAGTTGCTGGGGTTTTTGCTCATGGCATCAAGAAGTGCTTGGTCAACATTATTTTTCATCGCAACAATTTTTGGGTTACACTAATATATTCATTCTTAATCACAACCACAACAAAACCCCAAAAAACAAAACGGGGAGGCAACCGCCTCCCCGCCTGTAAACGCTATGTGGTAAGCGCTATAGCGCTCCGTAAATAAGCCCGCTAATGGTGGCCATAACCACAACCAGCGCAACATAGGTAATGGTTTTCTTGGTTCCCATAACGCCACGTATAACCAGCATGTTGGGTAGCGATAGCGATGGCCCAGCAAGCAGCAGCGCCAGCGCAGGCCCCTTGCCCATTCCCGATGCCATAAGCCCCTGAATAATGGGCACCTCGGTTAGCGTGGCAAAGTACATAAACGCACCCACAATGGATGCAAAGAAGTTGGAGAACACCGAGTTGCCACCCACCAATCCCGATATCCAGCTGCTGGGCACAACGCCCGGAATGTTGGTATCGCCGTGGGTAGAGCCCAACAGGAATCCCGCAACAATAACCCCAAGGGCAAGTAGCGGCATAATCTGCTTGGCAAAATCCCAGCTGGCAAGCGTCCACTCGCGGTTCTCATCGCCACCCCAAAGGGTAATAAGGCTTAGCCCCGTAATGGCCACAAGCATGGGCACCATGGGCGCAAGAATTCCGCCAATGTACACGTTGGACAGCACAGCCGATACCGCAGTAACCACCGCAGCGCCAATTACCCACCACCACTTAATGTGCAGAATGCGGATAAGCGAGTAAACCAGCCCCAGCCCAAAAATACTGGTGATGTACCACTTGTTGCTCCAAATAAAGAACCACAGGCCGCTGGTATCGTCGCTCGATGGCTTGCCCCAGTTGGCAAAAACCAGAATCAGCACCAGAATAAAGAAGTGGAAAGAGGTTTGCCACATGGGGCGCGCCTCGGGCGGAAGCTGAATGTTCATCTGCTCCTCCTTCTTGGCCTTCTCCTCCTTACGGTAAATAATGGACATAATGCTACCAATAACAATGGCAAAGGTTACCGCGCCAATAATACGCGCAACGCCCATCTCAAAGCCCAAAATGCGAGCCGTTAGAATAATGGCCAGAATGTTAATGGCAGGCCCCGAGTATAGGAACGCCACAGCAGGCCCCAAACCCGCACCACGCTTGTGGATGCTCGAGAACAGCGGCAGAATGGTGCAGCTGCACACCGCCAGTATGGTTCCCGATACCGATGCCACGGTATAGGCCAGCCACTTCTTGGCATTGGCGCCAAAGTAGCGCAGCACCGCGCCCTGGCTCACAAACACCGATATCACCCCAGCAATAAAAAACGCTGGCAGCAGGCACAGCACCACGTGCTCCTGCGCGTACCACTTGGTAAGGTCCAGCGTAGCATCCACGGCCGTTCTAAAGGCCTCGCTGCTCACCGGCATAAAAAACGCCATGGCAAAAAACGCCACAATCCAGAACAGAATCGTCAGTTCCTTTTTAGTTTCCATACTATTATCAGTTCAAAATCGGTAAAATCATTTGGGCGTTCCCCCGCACAGAACGCGGGGTCGGGTGTTCCGCTCATACCTTTTGCACCTAACGCAAAAGGGTATCCGCTTCACCCCCTAACGCAGCGCACCCAATGGCTGCTACTACAAAAAGAAGATTACGCTATAGTACACTCCCACGCCAATAAACAGCACGGCCACTACGCGACGGAACCACATCTCAAAGGTTTTAACGCGACTGTAGAATCCCCCAATGCCCGATACCGTAAAGGCCAGCAAGTAGGCTACAACAATTACAGGAAGCCCCGTACCCAGCGCAAACACAATGGGAAGGTATAGCCCTGTGGCGCTGCTCACCGTCATGGGGATTAGCATACCAAAGTAAAGCACGCCGCTGTACGGACAAAAGGCTAGCGCAAAGGCTATGCCCATTAGCAGCACGCCCCAAAAGCCACCGCCCTGCGCCCGCTGCCCCAGCTTCTCACTAAGCCCCGATACGCCCGGGATGTTTATGCGGATAAGCCCCAGCATGAACACACCAATAAGAATGAGCAGGGGGCCAATAAAGCGCTCGCCGTACTTCTGCAAAAAGCCACCCACCTGAAACTGGCTGGCTCCAAAAAAGAAGAGCAGCCCCAGCGTCGTGTACGATACCGCCCTACCAAGCGTGTAAACCAAACCGCTGGTAAATACCTTGCGCTTATTGGTAATATCGCGACTAATGTAGGCAATGGCGGTAATGTTTGTAGCCAGCGGACATGGGCTAATAGCGGTTAGCAGCCCCAGCAAAAAAGCCGATATAATGGGCACATTGGTGCTATTGAGAATACTCTGTAAAAAATCCATTCGCTATGTGCAAAAAGGTTATCGAAACAAGGAGCAAAAGCCTACTGTAGCAGGGAGCTAAGACGCTGGGTTAAGGTGCTCTCAAAAGCCGCGGCATCCTTTCCCAAAGGGAAGTACTCGGAGGTAACGTTGGTTGCCTCGCCATTGGCAATAATAAGCAGGCTGCTGCCCATAATTTGGTACTTCTCAACCAGCGCTGCCGATTCGCTCTTATCGGCATTCACCTCAAAGAACTTAACGTTAGCCCCATTGGCGCTAAGCTTTTCAACCGTTGCGCGAGCGTTGTTCTCCACAGCAACGCAGGTTTTGCAGCGCCTATCGCCGTGAAAGTACACTACGGCCACCTTAACCGAGTCTATTCCTGCCTCAACGCTTGCTACAACCGATGATACCTCGGCCTCAACGCTCTTCTCGGCGCTTTTCTCGGCACTGCTTCCGCAGCTAGCAGCAGCCATTGCCATTGCAGCTATGGCTACCATTGTAAATATTCTTTTCATAGCTTACTGATGTTTAGCAATTAGCTCCTTCAAATCCTTAGCCGAAGGAACGCGACCAGAAAGAACCACTTTGCCATCAATAACAAGACCTGGCGTGTGCATAATGCCGTAGCTCATAATCTTAACAATATCCTCTTCCTTGGTAACAACGGCATCAATGCCTAGCTCTTCAACAGCAAGTCTAACCGACTGCTCAAGGGTTTTGCACTTAGGGCAACCAGTGCCTAAAACTTTAATTTCCATATCAGCTAATTTTAATGGTTAATTATACTTATTACGCCCTTGCCAAAAGGCAAAAGCAAAATTCACTAAAGCACATAAACACTACTTTAAAAAGCCGTACATTTTGGCCTGATAGTGAGTTATTGACGCTAAACCACATCAAAAAAACAAGAGCAGGCAACAAGCACGTACAGCAATCTACTCCTTACTAAAGAATGCGCTCAAAAGGGCTTTTGCCTCGTCCCAGTTCTCCTTTTTGCGACAGTACTTTATTTTAGGCGGAGTAAACTCCCCCTGAATAAGTCCAGCCTCCTTAAGCTCGTTAAGGTGCTGCGATAGGGTGCTGCGGGCAATGGGCAAATCGTCGGCAATATCGCCGCTGTAGCAGCACGACTGGCTGGCCAGTATCTCCATAATCTGTACGCGCACGGGGTGGCTCAAAGCCTTGGCGTACCTAGCCAGCTTAACCTGCTCGTCAGTGTACTTCTCGTTACTCATTGGCATAAATTTATTTCGCAATATTACGAAATGTTTTTATTTCGCAAAAATACGAAATGAAAATATTGACAACCCGCCTTTAAAACATGAACCATTTCCCCCTTTGGCGGTTTACCTGAGGTAAATAAGATAACACAATGAAAAGCTGGAACGATTTTAACTACCGTCGATTACCCATACTATCAAACATTCAGGTTGCATCGGGCTCATATATCCTAACATTTAAAAGGGAATTCGATTTTATAGCCGGTCAGGTTATTGGCGTTGGCGTTAGCGAAAAAATACCACCCCGCCTCTACAGCATAGCCAGCGGCGAAAAGGAAGACCACATTGAGATTCTCTACACCGAAAAACCCGATGGAACGCTTACCCCCATGCTCTCGCTGCTAAAATCGGGCGATACCATTCTGGTAACCGACCCCTTTGGCTCATTCACCAACAGCGACCAATCGCCCATTTGGATTGCCGTGGGCACGGGCATAGCGCCCTTTATGTCGCGACTACTATCGGGCAAAGGCGAAGGGGCTACCCTTATACACGGGGTTAGAACTCCCGACTTTTTCTACTACCAGAACCTACTTAAGGAGCGGCTGGGCGATAACTACATTCAGTGCTGCTCAAGATGCACCGTTGGCCCATTTTACAATGGCAGGGTAACCTCATTCCTTCAGCACTGGGATAAGCTAGACCTAACACGCAAGTACTACCTGTGCGGCAGCGCCGAGATGGTTGTTGAAACCCGCGATAAGCTAATTGCCCTTGGTGTTCCCTTTGCCAACGTTAATGCGGAAATTTATTTTTAGGAGAAAGTGACGGGTGACTAGTTACTGGTTACAGAAGATTGGGAAAGCAGTAACGGGGAACTCGTAACCTGTAACCAACTATCAAAAAGTGACGGGTTACGAGTGACGGGTTACAAATACCATAGAGCGCCGTAACCTGTAACTGGTAACAGGTAACTGGTAACTTCCTCTTTTTTCCTACCTTTGCAACGTAAAAACAGACAAAACACCTATTAGGTAATAAGCAACAACATACAGTCATGAGCAAGAAACCTCTTTTTGGGTTAACCCTACAGCAGCTTACCACCCTTGTTACCGAGGAGGGGCTGCCAAAGTTCACAGCAAAGCAAATAGCCGACTGGCTGTACAAGAAGGAGGTTACTAGCATAGAGCAGATGACAAACCTCTCGCTAAAGACTCGCGAGCAGCTGTCGGAGAGGTACACCGTTGGGCTTATTAACCCTTCCAAGGTATCGGAGTCAACCGATGGAACCAAGAAGTACCTTTTCCCAACCGATACCCTAAAGTACATTGAGGCTGCCTACATCCCAGAGGCCGATAGGGCAACGCTTTGCGTATCGTCGCAAGTGGGATGCAAAATGGGATGCCTGTTCTGCATGACCGGCAAGCAGGGCTTTCAGGGAAACCTCACCGCAGGCGAAATTATTAACCAACTACGCAGCATCCCCGAGTGGAAAAAGGTATCGAACCTAGTTTACATGGGCATGGGCGAGCCTTTCGATAATCTGGAGAATGTGCTGGCATCGCTGGAGATACTCACCTCCGACTGGGGAATGGGTATGAGCCCAAAGCGCATAACGGTTTCAACCATTGGCGTAATCCCAGCCATGAAGGAGTTTCTAGAGAAAAGTAGCTGCCACCTAGCCGTAAGCCTTCACAACCCGTTTGATGAGGAGCGCCGGTCAATAATGCCAATCCAAAACGTTTACCTCATAAAGGACGTTGTTGATGAGATTCGCAAGTTCGATTTTTCGGGGCAGCGCCGCGTATCGTTTGAGTACATCATGTTTGATGGCATCAACGACACGCCCCGCCACGTAAAGGAGATGGCAAGGCTACTCAACGGGCTAAAGTGCCGCGTTAACCTAATCAGGTTCCACCCCATACCAGATACTCCGCTACTTGGAACACCAGACGATAAGCTGTTTGAGTTTAGGGATGCGCTTACCGCCAAAGGAATATTTACCACAATTAGGGCATCGCGTGGGCAGGATATACAGGCTGCATGCGGACTCTTATCAACCAAAGAGCTAGTAAAAAAGCAGCGCGAGGCAAAAGGCGAAGAGTAACTTGCTACATTTATCGGCACATTAAGCTACTTTAGCATAGCAATTGTAGGGTTTGATCCGTTTTAAATCAACAGGCAAAACATCAACCAACAAAATATTTAAGCCATGCAACGTATAGCACTCACCTTGGTTTCCATGCTACTTATAGCATCGGCCAGCGCACAAACCGCCAGCGAATCGGTTAGCGCATTCACATTTCAAATGTACCAGAAGGTTGCCGAAAAGGAGAAGGGCAACATCTTCTTCTCGCCCTACAGCATATCATCGGCAATGGCCATGACCTATGTTGGAGCAGCCAACGAGACGCAGAACCAAATTGCCTCAACCCTGCACTTCACAAAGGACACCAAGACCCTTGCTACCAGCATGGGAGGGTTACACCAATCGCTGCTAAGCAAAAACGGCAAGGGATTGGAGCTATCCATATCAAACAGGGTTTGGGTTGAGCAAACCTACAAGGTAAAGTGCAGCTACAAGCGCACCCTAAAAAAACGGTTTAAAACATCATTTGGCAAAGCCGATTTTATTGGCAACTTCCAATCGGAGCGCGTTAAGATTAACGATGCCGTTGCAACCGATACCAAATCGCTAATAAAAGACCTTATTCCACAGGGTGGACTTAGCCCAATCACCCGCTTGGTGCTAACCAACGCCATATACTTTAAGGGAAAATGGGAGAAGCAGTTTAACCCTGAGCGCACCCGCAAAGGCGATTTTTATGTTGATAACAGCACAACCGTATCGGCGCAATACATGACCAGCAAGGAGCAGTACAACTACTACGAGGACGAAACCCTTATGGCCGTTGAGCTGCCATACAGCAACGATATAACTATGCTAGTGATTCTACCTGCAGAGGGAACCACCATATCCGATTTGGGCAAAACGCTAAACCAGCAGAAGTACCAAGCCATTACCCGTGAGCTTTACAGCGATGAGGTAAGCCTAATGCTGCCCAAGTTTAAATCGGAGGCCTCGCTAACCCTAAGCAACACCCTAAAGGAGATGGGCATGCCCATTGCCTTTACCGATGATGCCGATTTTACGGGGATATCCAATCGCAACGACCTTAAAATAACCGACGTGTTCCACAAAGCCTTTATTGAGGTTTCCGAAGAAGGAACCGAGGCTGCGGCAGCAACAGCCGTTGTTGTTGGCGTAAAATCGATGCCAATGACTAGAACCTTTAAGGCCAATCGCCCATTTATTTACATAATCCGCGACACAAAAACGGGCACACCGCTATTCATTGGTCGCCTAATGAATCCAAACAGATAGCACGGTGAGTCGTTACATACAATCGTTAATAAAGCAGGGCGAGCATCAGCAGCTCGATTTTAAGCACAGCATTACCGACTCTAAAAAGATAGCCCGCTCCCTTGCCGCCTTCGCCAACACCGATGGCGGCACGCTTCTTATTGGGGTTAAGGATAACGGGCGTATTGCCGGCATAAACTCCGATGAGGAGTACTACATGGTTGAAGCCGCAGCCCAGATGTACTGCAAGCCCGCCATAAACTTTGAGGTAACCAAATGGGATATAGAGGGCAAATCCATACTTGAGGTTAAGGTAAAGGCCAGCAGCAAACGCCCGCACAAAGCCCCCGATACCAAAGGCGAGTACAAGGCCTACATAAGGGTAAACGACGAGAATCTGCTAGCATCAGCCATTCAGGTAAAGATTTGGAAAGCGGAGAACCGTAAACAGGCGCTAACGCTCTCCCTATCTGAGAAGGAGCAAGCCCTATTGGAATACCTGCGCCAGCACAGCACAATTACCATAAACCAATTTGCCAAGGTGGCCTTTATCCCCACCTCCGAAGCCGAACGAACGCTAATTAACCTCACAGTGCTAAACCTAATATCGTTTAACGAGGTTGAGCAGCGGTTTGAGGTAAAGGAGGCGATTTTGGATGCTTGATTTTAGACAATAAAATGAAATCTGTACTTAAAAAAAAAGAGGGTCTCACATCTCTGCAAGACCCTCTTTATTAAGGAGCGGAAAACGGGACTCGAACCCGCGACCCTCAGCTTGG
>Ga0116182_1002557_pt1 | contig 17731 bp, 16 predicted proteins | sample AD_UKC077_MetaG_FD_89805 | JGI IMG/M metagenome (GOLD analysis project Ga0116182, IMG submission 89805) | Active sludge microbial communities of municipal wastewater-treating anaerobic digesters from USA - AD_UKC077_MetaG | ecosystem: Engineered > Bioreactor > Anaerobic > Digestate | place: USA...
ACGAGACCATGGTCCAGGCATCCGATGCCATCAGCAAGGCCCTCTCCAATGTGGGTATTTGAGACACATCCAAAAAGCAGAGTTTCACACTTTTACACCAGAATGTACGGCGGACACACCCTACCGGAAATTCTGGTGTTTGTCTGGTGTTTCAATCCCCTAAACGGTGCTCAACGATACCCAACGATACACAGTCAGACACCCCACGATATGCAACGTTACGCGCTGTTTTCAACAATACTAAACGATTCCATGGTAAAGAATTGGCGTTCGAAAGAATAGCGATCAGTACACCGGTGATTCCTTCACCGCCGAGCAGTCCGCTGGCGACGAGGCCGATTCGCTTCTGGGATTTCTCCTTGTCCGTCTTACGGGTGAAGACGAGCGAAGCGAGGGCTCCAAGACCCATGATCGAAGAGATGTAGATCGGCAGATACACGCCAAGCCCAAGGGTCGCAGAGGGTACTTTCATCAAGAAGAGCGCCAGCCCGACGAAGAGTCCGATCAGGAATGCCGGAACGTGTTCGATTCCGCCGACCATCTTGGCAACCGCCGCCGCTTGGGGAGCGGGCAGCTGGGGAGTGCCGAAGCCGCCGAAGGCATTCTTCATCGCGAGCAGTACGATGACCGAGAGCATCGCCCCGACCACCCCTCCGACTCCTTCACCGAGGATCTGGTCCCGGGGATTGGTTCCGAGGAGGTGTCCGCTTTTTAAGTCATTCATCACGTCCCCGGTCAAGCCGCAGGCGACGGCGACCACCGCCGCGATCGAGAAGGAAGCGAGCAGCGAAGGCTTGGAGATGAGCTGGATTACGAGCAGGACAAGAATGCCGAAGATCTCCATCGGATTGATTCCCGTTTGTCCGGTGAGCATCGCCGAAAGATACGTCGTCAGATAGATGCCGACGATGAGAACCAGCGCTTCGACGAAACCCAGTTCCGTGCCGAGCGAAAGAAGAATCACCGCGAGGAGCAGGACAAGCAAGATGAGGAAGAGCGTTCGCCGACTCTGTTTAGGTTTTTCTTCTTCCAATTTTTTCGGTCGAAGAATCTTTGAAAACAGAGCATGGATGAAGACTCCCAACCCCGTTCCGATCATCAGCCCGATACCGAGGTTCTGCCGGAAGATATCCGCAGCGGCCAAATCGCCAAAGAAACCCGCCTTGATTCCGATCGGGGTCAGGAGGTAGTAGCCGAAGAGCGCTCCGCCGAACCAGAAGAGGGCGAAGACCGGGCCGATGATCGCACCGATTCCCGCAGCCATCGGCGAGACCCAGAAGGAGAAGGAGGGAAGCAGAGCGCTTCCTTTGAAGGGGGTGAGCAAAGCGGGTATCTTGCCCCATGCATCCCGCAGGAGAGTGAAGACGACGGATCCGCCCATCGAGGTGAAGAGGGTCTTGGCGCCGCTGCCTCCTTCTTCGGAGGCTTTGAGCGTATTGAACGCGGCGATGCCCATCGGATAGGGAAGATCCTCTTCGATGATCAGTCGCTTCCGAAAGATGGAGGAGAAGAGGGTCCCCAGAATCGCTCCGACCACTGCAAGGGTGATGAGGCTCATCGTCGGGAACGTGGAGTCCGGGTCGAGCATCCACAATCCGGGAATCGTGAAGGCGAGTCCGCCGGCGACCATCGCTCCGCTGCTCATGATCGTGTGGGTGACGTTTATCTCTTGAAGGGAGGAGTTGCGCGCTTTTTTCAGTGCGGCCATCGAAAGAACGGTGACGAAGATCGTCGGCCACGGAAGGGCTCCCATTCTGAGAGCGACATACATTGAGGATGCCGTAATGACCAGCAGACCCAGAATTCCGATGACGAGTCCCCGTACGGTGAGATGTCGTTCCATAGATGCACTTCCTCCATATGCGTAATAGTACCGAGAAAGGATGACGGGTGGAAGAGTCAGACTCGGTAGGAGTTCAACGATGAAGCGAAGCGTTCGGCGAGGCGGGCTTTCACGATGATCCCCTCTTCGGTATAGGAGATATCCTCCACTTGTCCGCTCCGATGAAGATATGCCACAAGGTCATGCCGGTCATTGGGGAACTTGTAGGAAAGGGCGGGATTGAGGGCGTGAATCGTCTCGGTGATCGCACCGACCAGCTCCTCCAACCCCTGTCCGGTCTTCAATGACGTTTCCAGAACCGGTTGGTAGAGGTTCTTGAGGCGGGACAGAGGGAAGAAGTCTTCGACCTTGTCGATCTTGTTGGCGACCACGATCGCCGGTTTGTCGGTAACTCCGAGATCTTCCAGAACCTGAACCGTGGTGGTATAGGTGGCGATCATGTCGGGGTGGCTCGCATCGCAGACGATGATGAGAAAATCCGCATACCGGGCTTCTTCCAACGTGGATTTGAAGGCATCGACCAGATGGTGGGGCAGATCGCTGACGAAGCCGACCGTGTCACTTAAGAGCACCTCTTCTCCGCCGGGGAGTTTGAAAAGGCGGGTCGTGGGATCCAACGTCGCAAACAGCTTATCCTCAGCGAGCACCCCCGCTTGAGTGAGGGTGTTGAGCAACGTCGATTTTCCGCTGTTCGTGTAGCCCACGATCGCTCCGATCGGATTCGGGCTCTTCAAGCGGGAGGAGCGCTGCACCTCGCGCTGCTGGACGACGTTCTCCAGCTGCTTCTTGAGGAGGGCGATCCGATTTTGGATCTGGCGGCGGTCCAGTTCAAGCTGGGTTTCACCTTCGCCTCGGGATCCTCGCACTCCTCCCCGTTGCTGTGAAAGGTTCGTCCACTTGCGGACCAGACGGGGAAGGGAGTATTGAAGGCGGGCGAGTTCGACCTGCAGCATCGCCTCCTTGGTTTGCGCCCGATCGGCGAAGATCTGCAATATCACCTCATCGCGGTCTATCACCGCAGATTGGAATATCTCTTCCAGGTTGCGCTGAACCCGCGGGGAGATCGGCCGATCGAAGATGACGACATCCGCTTCAAGTTCTTCCAGAAGCTCCTTGATTTCAGCCACCTTTCCGCTGCCGATGAGGGTGGCGCTGGTTTCGCCTCGAAGGGGGATGAACTCGGAATGACGAACCTCCAAGCCCATCGTGTCAACCAATGAGGCAAGCTCTTCACCGCGGAGGTCGGCGTTTTGGCGAGTCTGGTGTTCGTCGATAAGAATCAATAACAGGGCGGAGAGCACCTCGTGCTCAACGGTATGTAAGAGTTTACTCACGCCTTGACTATAGGGCGTGGTTAACGCGCTAGTCAATATATGGTACACTTCTTCCGTTTGGAGAATCAGAGGTATCTATGGGACTTAATTGTGGTATCGTCGGCTTGCCGAACGTTGGAAAATCGACCCTCTTTTCAGCACTCACCAGTGCTCCGGCTCACATAGCGAACTATCCGTTCTGTACGATCGACCCGAACGTCGGAATCGTTTCCGTTCCCGATTCCCGCCTCGACCGGATCACCGAATTGATTCCCGGTAAAAAGAGGATTCCCGCTACCGTTGAATTCATCGATATCGCAGGCCTGGTCGCCGGTGCGAGCCGGGGAGAAGGATTGGGAAACCGCTTCCTGGCCTCGATTCGGGAAGTGGGGATGATCGTCCACGTGGTTCGCTGCTTTGAAGACGGCGATGTCGTCCATGTCAGCGGCGACGTCGATCCCGCTCGGGATATCGAAACGATCAATATCGAGCTGGCTCTTGCCGATCTGGAAACGGTGTCCAAGCGTCACGAAAAAGTGGCTCGAGCACGCTCGCTTTCCAAGGAAGCGCAAAAACACGCTTCGGAGATCCTTCCCATTCTTCAGCAACTCCTTGCGGCCTTGGGCGAAGGCAAGAGCGTCCGAAGCCTGAAACTCGATGACGATCGGCTTTCGCTGCTTTCCGACCTTCATCTGCTTACCTTGAAGCCGATGATCTATGTATGCAACGTGGACGAAGAGGGAATCGGCGGGACCTCTGCCTACGTGGATACCGTCAAACGGATGGCCAAGGAGGAGGATGCGGAGGTGGTGGTCATCTGTTCCAAGATTGAAAGCGAGATCGCGACCTTGGAATCGGAGAAGGAGAAGCAGGAGTTTCTGGAAGCGGTCGGGTTGAAGGAATCGGGTTTGAACAAGCTGATTCGGAGCGCCTATCACATCCTTGGACTACGGACGTTCTTCACCACCGGTGACGATGAGAATCGGGCATGGACGTTCAAAGCGGGAATGAAAGCTCCTCAGACAGCAGGTCTCATCCACAGTGATTTTCAGAAAGGGTTCATCAAAGCCGAGGTTTACAGCTGTGACGATCTGTTTGCCTACGGAAGCGAACAGAAGCTCAGGGTCGCCGGAAAGCTCCGCCTTGAAGGCAAAGAATACCTTGTCCAGGACGGGGATGTGATTTATTTCAAGTTCAACGCATGAACACCCCTCTCTACCACGTCACCGTGAAGGTGATCGGTTCGGCAAGAAGCAGGAAGTCGATCAAGGGGAAACTGAACTCATAGGTCGTCGGATCGAGTTTCCTTCCGTTTATCATGCTTTTGATCGGCTTCGGAGTCGTGACGCGCAGGGTGATCGTCGATTGTTCAATCGCCGGCGGCCCTTCTTCGCCGAGCATGAAGCTGATCATCTCCAGATAGTCATCGGCGCTGAGACCCTGATTGTACTCAGGTCCGAACGCTTCAAAGTTCTCATCCGCCAGAAAGGGGATGATCGGAACGAGCTGGGGATATGTCTCCAAGGTAAGGTAGAAGGTGATGCCGCCGTTTGCCGTTTTCAGGAGCTGCTGATCTGTCGGAGCGCCGAGATCGCGAACCAGGCTCTCCACATCAGAGAAGATGAAGGTGCCGTTCCACGCGTTTTCACCGGTTTTTTCCAGATGAACCGCCTTTGTTGAAGGGGCGCTGTCAAGAAGCGTTTCGAAGTCGTCGATCGCCTGATCCATGACGGGACGATCGCTTTTTTTTGTGCTGAAGTCGCTGAAGTCTTCAAGGACATCGACGAAAAACTCCTCCACGTTGAACGTGAAATCCGCTTTTGGGGGCACAGGAGAAAAGTCGAGGCGTTGACTTACCGTACAGCTGCCGAGAAGCAGAACGAGGGTGAGGACCCAAATCCAGTGAAAGGCTTTCATACGCACTACCTTACGAGATTTAGCGGGAGTTCTCAACTGCAAAATACATCTATCGCCCCTCTATCGCTCCTGAAAAAAAACAAGTATCCTATAGACGATGGTAAAGCGAATTCTTTTTATCTGTATTGTCATTCTGATGAGTTTCGCTCTGCATGCTTTGGAACTCTCCATTGATGGTATCCAACCGAATCAGATCGCTCTTTCCTGGACTCGAGTTCCCTCCGCTCTTACCTATGACGTATATCTCGACGATCGTTACCAGGGGACGGTGAACACGCCCTTTTACAAAATCGAGCATCTTGTCTCTCATACCTCATATGATGTCAGAATCGAAGCGAAACGAGGAGAATCCGTCATCGATCGGGAGACGATCGAGGCAACCACCTCCGGCTGGGAGGGACGGTATCGGTGGGTCAATAAAACGAGAAAGGATAATCGCGGGCGGACGACCTCGCTGGACTACCGTGTCGAGTACGTCCAAGGCGAATATGTCGTCTATGGTCTTCATGAAGGACGCTGGTACGAAGTATTCCCTCTCATCGAACCACATCAGATCGGAGAGCAGTTCGAATATCAGGGCACTCGCCCCGAAGAGATCGCCTATAAGTACAACGCCCAACTGTTCAACACCACGGCGATCACTCCCCGTTTCTGGAAAGTCCTTGAGCTGAAGAGGAACGCCGATGAATTGCTTATCCGGGTGGAGACTCGAGTCGGGGCGTTGCGCTACACTGCGCTCAGCCGCTACGCTTTCGCTCTCGATGATGCGGGAAACCGGGTTCTGAGATTCTCGATCGAGGAGCTGGGATCCAACAGCTGGGCGATCTTTTCTTCACCCAACGAAGGTGAAGAAGGCGTCTTCGTCGCGTTAGCCATCCGTTGACAAAAGAGAAGAGGACCAGTATACCTTGGGAACTGAAGCCCATGCTTCAGGAGTATGCTGAATGAGCGAAAAGAACACCCTGATCATTGTCGAGTCGCCGACAAAAGCGAAAACGATCACAAAATTCCTTCCTAAAACCTATAAGGTCGTGGCCTCCAATGGGCATGTGCGCGATCTTCCGGAGGATCGGATGGCGATCGATGTCGAGAAGGATTTCGCCGCCGAATATGTCTTGGTCAAAGGCAAACAGCGTTTGATCGCCGATCTGAAGAAAAAGCTGAAAGATGCCGATCGGCTCCTTCTGGCAACGGATGAAGACCGCGAGGGAGAGTCGATCTCCTGGCATCTGGTGGAAGTGTTGAAACCGAAGATTCCCTATCAGCGGATGGTGTTCCATGAAATCACCAGGAAAGCGATCACCAACGCTTTGGAAACGGGGCGGGATCTTGACGAGGACCTGGTGCACGCCCAAGAGGGCCGCCGCCTCGTCGACCGGCTTTACGGATATACGCTTTCTCCCACGCTGTGGAAAAAACTCTCCAACAAGAAACTCTCCGCCGGACGGGTGCAGTCGGTGGGCTTGCGCCTTACCGTCGATCGGGAGCGACTGCGAATCGCGTTCGAACAAAACACCTACTGGGACGCCAGCGCTGAATTGGCAAATGCCAAAGGCGAGCTCTTTGAAGCGAAACTCGTCTCTTATCAAGGACAAGCGATCGCTTCATCCAAAGATTTTGATGCGGTGACCGGAGTCTACAAGGGCAGGAAAGAGATGCTTCACCTCGGGCAGAAGGAGGCGCAGGCGATCGTCGACGAGTTGAAGGAAGAGGAGTTCGTCATTGCCTCGATCGAGCGCAAACCGTTCATCACCCGCCCTTCCATTCCCTTTATCACCAGCACCCTTCAACAGGATGCGACGAGAAAACTCAGGATCAGCGCTTCGGAAGTGATGAGAATCGCTCAACGGCTTTATGAAAGCGGGTTTATCACCTATATGCGAACCGACAGCCCTTCACTCAGCCAAGAGGGGACGATGGCCGCCCGTGCTCAAGTGGAAGAACTCTACGGAAAAGAGTATCTCAGCCCCAAGGCCCGATACTTCGCCGCGAAGAGCTCCCAGGCACAGGAAGCCCACGAAGCGATTCGTCCCGCCGGCGACACATTCGTTCATCCGCAGGATACCCGCTTGAGCGGGCGGGAGCTTGCCCTCTATGAGCTGATCTGGAAGCGGACATTGGCGTGCCAGATGGCGGATGCCCGGAAGGCGACGACCACGGTTACAATCAAAGCGGGGGATGGGATATTCATCGCAAGCGGAACGGAGATTGTCTTTCCGGGATTCATCCGGGCCTATGTCGAAGGAGTGGAAGACCACGAGATCATCGACAAGGAGAAAATCCTTCCTCCGCTGAGCGAAGGCGAGGCATGTCCGCTCGAAAGTCTGACGGCCGTGGAACACCAGACCCGTTTACCGGTTCGATATACGGAAGCATCGCTGGTCCAGGAGCTTGAAAAACGAGGAATCGGCCGTCCTTCGACGTACGCGACGATCATCAAGACCTTGCTCGATCGCAAGTATGTGGTCAAAGACGGAAGCGCCCTCGTTCCGACCTTCATCGGTTTCGGGGTGTGCCAATTCCTTGAAACGAACTTCAAGCAATTCATCGACTACGACTTCACCGTTCGGATGGAGGAGGACCTCGACAAGATCGCCCAAGGCGAATTGAAGAAAGAAACATTCCTGGAGGAGTTTTACCTCGGTGAAAGCGGGTTGATGGAGCAGAACAAGAGGCAGCTGACCTTGGACAACAAGGGGGAGTCGAAGACGCTGAATCTCTGCCACATCGATGAGGCGAACCCTGTCATGATCGGTCCCTACGGTCCGTATGTGATCCTTGAAGATGGACAGCTTGCCAGCTTGCCGCATGATTGGACCCCCGGCTCGATCACCGATGCCGATATAAAAGAATTGATTGCCAACGGCAAACAACAAGCTGAAACAAAAACTCTCGGTCCCGGTCCCAACACCGGCGAACCGATTCAACTGCTCAACGGCCGCTTCGGCCCCTATTGGCAGGAAGGGGAAGGCAAGGATGCAAAACGGGCTTCGATACCCAAGTGGGTCCAAGATGGCGACTTACAGGAGGACGGCGCCATCGCGACTCGCTATCTGAGCCTGCCTCGAATCCTCGGCAAAGACAAAGACGGTGTTGAAGTGATTGCGACGAAAGGCAAATACGGCCCGTATATCTCAAGCGGCGGTACGACCCGCAGGCTCAACCGCTTGGATAAAGACAAGCAGCTCTTCAGCATCACCTTGGAAGAAGCCCTTGAGCTCCTCAGCAAGGAGGAAGTGAAAGGGTCGAAGAAACGGGGAACCCGTGGCGCCCCCGCCCCTTTGAAAGAGCTTGGCGAGTTCAATGGTCGGAAGATCACCCTCCAGAGCGGGCGATACGGCTTCTATCTGAAGCATGGCGAGAGCAATGTGGCTCTGCCCAATGAATATAAGAAAGATGAGGAGAAAGCGCTGGGTCTCCGTCCTGAGGAAGCGCGACGGATTGTGGAGGAAAAACAATCCACCTAGGCGATGCAAAAGCACCAACAAACCAAGAAACCATCGGCGATATCCGTTCTGGCTCGCGAATTCAAGGTGAGCGAACGAAGAATCCGCACGATGTTGCAAGGAGCGGGAATCAATCCCGCCTCTCTAAACCATGATGATGAAAGCCAAGCGTTTTATCGTGAGGTCGTAGCGAGCAGACTCAATGTATTCACCTCCTACGGAAGTGATGATGAAGAGTATCTTCAAACCCTCGATGAACAGATTCGGGTCTTTGATGAAATCTACGTCGATACCGCCCCGATCATTCAAAAGGATTGGTTTCTTCACTTCGTCGCCAACAGCAAAGCGATTCTCAAACGTCGAAAAAAGCGTCTCATCATCCTCGAAAAGACGATGGAAGAACTCCATGGGCTGAAAGGCAATCCTGAAAAAGACATGGATGTCCGCATTCGGGCGATGATTAGCCCCGACTTGATCCGGAGCTTGGCCAGGCAACGAATCGTCCGGCTCGGTGATACCGGAAGCGGTGGAATCGCCGACGACCATCTGGTGGAGCTCTTTCGAAGAATCGGAGCCAGCCTCAATATCATGCTGATCACCCAGGATCGCGGGCTCAGCGAGCGAGTCGTTCATCTGGCTACCGAGCTTGGGGATGAATGTGAAGAAGCAAAGCCGCTTACCTTCTTTGAAAAGCTGATCGGTAAAAAGGAACGCGAGATGATCACCCACCGGATGGTCGCGTGCAAGCTGATCGAAGGGGGGATGTTGAAGCGGTTGTATATTTGCCCGGAGTGCAGCCAAAGCTACTATGACGATCTCTATGCCACCGGGGGGATCGTCCTCTGCGGGCGTTGCTATGTGCGGCTTCGCGAGGAAGAGGAGCGCAAGGAGCAGCTGAATCGAAAACGGCGGGAAGCTCAACTCAAAGCGGAGGAGGAGCGCCAGAAGAAGCTGGAAGAGGAGGAGGAACGGCTTGAACGGGAACGAAACCGCCTCACCGTCGAAAAGCTCATCCACAGGCGCAAACAGCTTGCGATCTTTTACTCCTCGATAGGAGCGTCGCTCCTCCTGCTCATCATCGCGCTCTTCATCTCGAGATAAGGAAAGGCTGCCTTTCGGCAGCCCGACTCCCCCTGGCGCGATTCGAACGCACGACCCCTTCCTTAGGAGGGAAGTGCTCTATCCAGCTGAGCTACAGGAGGTGGAACATCTCGATAGTAGCGAATTCATCCGCCATGTGCAAGGTTCTCAAGTATTTCCGTTCAATCCGTCTGTTTTTTCAAGAGGTCGCGAATCTCGGTCAGAAGCACGATGTCCGGAGCGGGCGGGGCCGGTTTCTTTTCTTCTGCAACGGCTTGTTCTTCCTGTTTCTTCAGTCTGGCCTGCAAGAGATTAAGCGTTCGAACCATCATGAAGACCACGAACGCGATGATGAGGAAATCGATCACTTTCTGAATGAACGTTCCGTAGGTGATGGCTACTTCGGCGGTGTCTGCGGTCGCTTGAGCGATGACGATCTTCAGATCGGTGAAGTGTATTCCTCCGATGATCAAGCCGATGAACGGCATGAGGATATCTTTTACCAGCGACGAGACGATCGCGGTAAACGCCGTACCGATGATGATACCGACGGCCATATCCATCACGTTTCCCCGCGATATGAACTTCTTGAACTCTTCCAGCAGAGAACTCTTCTTTTTGGCCATATAAGCCTCCTGCGCAGATTGTTTTAGCCGAGTATATCACACTCAGACCTCGGTAAAAAAGCTGTCTTCGAGCGATCAGATGGTACGTCTATATTGAATCTTGATAGAATGAGTGTTTAAATATTGAATAAATATACGCATTATTGTATAACCAGATAAATAATACGTTCATGATGACATAGGCACGTATGGAGGTACTAAAGATGAAGAAAAGCTTGTTGATCACAGTGGCGCTTGTTGCACTGATCAGCGTTTCCGTCTTTGCGGGTGGAAGTGGCGAGACGGGCCCGAAGATCGGATTCATCGGCCCGATGACCGGTGATAACGCCAACTACGGTATTTTGTGCAACAATTCCGTCATTCTTGCCGTTGAGCAGTTCAACGCGAAAGGCGGTATTGATGGAAAACTTAAAGTAATCCTCGTTACTGAAGACTCGGAAGGAGTACCCGAGAAAGGGCTCTCGGCGATCGAGAAGCTTTCCTCTTCCGATAAGATCTCAGGTCTCATCGGACCGGTATTCACCGGGGTTGCGTTCGCGGTAGGCGAGCGGGTGCAAAATGAAGGAATCGTGATGCTCAGTCCCTCGGCGACCCACGCCGATATCACCTCGATCGGTGACTATGTGTTCAGGACCGTCGTATCCGATGGTCTGCAGGGCGAAGTGGCTGGTCACTACTTCTATGAGAAGCTCGGCTATCGCACGATCGGCGTTCTGTATGCGAAGAACGACTATAGCCAGGGTCTCTTTGAAGGGATGACCGCTTCTTTTGAGAAGGCCGGTGGAAAGATGATCATCAGTGAAGCGTTTCAGGTCGGTGACAAGGATTTCAAAACCCAGCTCACCAAGATTCGAAGCGCCAATCCCGAGGCGATCTATATTCCGAACTACACCGCTGAGATGGCCCAGATCCTCGAGCAGGCGTCCCAGCTCGGAATCAAGATTCCTTTCCTCTCCTGCGACGGTTTCTCCAACCCCGACATCTACAACCTTGCCGGTGACTTCACCCATGGCGTCGTGTACGTCGGACCCGCCCAGGTCGCTGAAAGCCTGGCGTATGCAAAGTTCAAGAGTGATTATGAGAAGAAGTTCGGCGTAAGCCCCGACTCCTTCGCGACGAACGCTTTTGATGGAGCGAACATCCTGCTTGGCGCGATGGAGAAGGTGTATAAAGCCACCGGTACATTCGACCGCAAGGCGATCCGCGATGCAGTCGCCGCAACGAAGGATTACCAGGGAGTTACCGGAACGGTCAACTTCGCCGAGAACGGTGACATAATCGCATATCAGGGATTGTACCGGGTCAACGGCACGACTCCCGAGTATATCGGAACCTTCACGGTGGTTGACGGCGTGCTGACTCAGGTAGACTGAGCTCGGCAAACACCAAGATAGAGATGAGCCGGTGTTGAGAACACCGGCTCTTTTATGGTACTGTCAATCCAGTTCTCGTGATCAAGGAGAGACGTCGTGGGAATTGCTGAATTTTTCCAACATTTGACGAATGGCCTGACCCTCGGGGGCATCTATGCGTTGATCGCCCTCGGATATACGATGGTCTACGGCATTCTGAAATTTATCAACTTCGCTCATGGGGATGTTCTGATGGTCGGCTCCTATGCCGGCTTGTTCATCTACAATGCCCTGAGAGGAGACGCTCCGCTTGGTCCCTGGGTATTGATCGCGTTTTTCCTTGCAATGCTCGCTTCGATGGTGATCAGCGCTCTCTTGGGTGTAACCATTGAAAGAGTAGCGTACAAGCCCCTTCGCAAAGCGACCCGGCTCGCCCCGTTGCTGAGCGCGATCGGAGTTTCGTTCATCCTCTCCAACTCCGCGGCTTGGGCGTTCGGAACGAACAGCAAGAAATTCCACTATCCATTTGACAACACTCCCTTCGTCTTCAAAGGCGTGGTCATCACCCCTCACCAAATCCTGATTCTCTCCGTATCGTTGGTGATGATGATCATCCTGAAGATCTTCATCGACCGGACCCGGATGGGCAAAGCGATGCGCGCCACCAGTCTGGACCAACAGACGGCGATGCTGATGGGAATCAACGTCGACCGGGTGATCAGTCTGACGTTTTCGATCGGAAGCGCTCTTGCCGCCGTCGGGGGGATCCTCATCGCCCTCGACTTCAAAGTCTACGCGACGATGGGAACGATGACCGGCCTGAAAGCGTTCGTCGCAGCGGTGTTCGGGGGAATCGGAAATATCACCGGGGCGATGCTCGGTGGGATTTTATTGGGGATTCTTGAAACCTTCGGCGTTGCGATCTTCGGAATCCCCAGCGGGTTGAAAGACACCATCGCCTTCGGGGTGTTGATCATCATCCTCTTGGTCAAACCGGCGGGTCTCTTGGGCAAGGACGAGAAGGAGAAAGTGTGATATGCTCAACTTCTTTTTACTGATATTGATCTATTCCGGCATTTATGCGTTGATGGCTCTAGGACAGAACGTCATCACCGGCTACGGCGGGATGCTCAGTCTGACGCAAGCGGGATTCTTTGCGATCGGCTCCTACGCTACCGCGATCCTCTCCACCCGTTTCGGGTTTTCCTTCTGGGCGACGTTGCCTCCCGCGGCGCTTTTAAGCGCGCTGTGCGGGTTGTTGATCGGGCTGCCGACCCTCCGCCTCAAGGGAGACTACCTGGCGATCGCCACTCTCGGCTTCGGTGAAATCGTCCGCAACGTCTTGAACAACTGGGACAGCCTGACGCGCGGGCCGATGGGAATCCAGAAGATTCCGATGCCGTCGATCTTCGGTTTCGTGATCAACCCTTATACCAAATATGCGTTCCTGGTGATGGTTATCATCTTCGTCGCGATCGCCTATGTACTCTTCCAACGGCTTGCCCGTTCACGGATGGGTCGGGCGCTCGCCGCGATTCGTGAAGATGAGATCGCGGCGGAAGCGATGGGAATCAACATCACCAAATACAAGGTCTATGCGTTCATCTTGGGGGCTTCCGTCGCGGGAATCGCCGGGTCGCTCCAAGCGGTCTTCACCTTGAGCGTTACCCCGGGCACCTATACGTTCATGGTATCGGTGATGGTTCTTTGCATGGTCGTTCTCGGGGGAATGGGAAACTTCAAGGCTTCGATTCTCGGAGCGTTCATCATCCAGTTGATCAGTTACTTCCCGCAGCTTACCGGTCTTACCAGCGTGATTCCGCCGCAGTTCAAGCAGATTCTCTTCGGTCTGATCCTGGTGGTGATGATGATCTGGCGACCTCAAGGTCTGCTCGGACGTGAAGAAATCCGCTACGGCAACGAGGAAGGAGAGAAGTCATGACCATCTTGGAAACGGAACGACTGACTCGGGCGTACGGCGGAGTGATTGCGGTCAACAATGTGGATTTCCAGGTTGAAGGCGGCCTCATCACCGGCCTCATCGGACCTAACGGAGCGGGAAAAACGACGCTGTTCAACAATATGACCGGCTTGGATACCCCTACCGGCGGGAAGGTTCGCTTCATGGGCAAAGACATCACCGGCTTTCCCGCCCATAAGATCTGCCGTCTCGGAATCGCCCGGACGTTCCAGAACATCCGTCTCTTTAAAGATCTCACCGTTGCGGAGAACGTGATGATCGGTCGACACTTCAAGACCGGCAAGGATGAAACGAAAGGGCGTTTTCTCAACGCGCTGAGAAGCTACGTCCACATGAAAGAGGAAGAGGATGCAATCTACGACAAGGCCCTTCTATGGCTTGATTTCTTTGATATGCACTCCTATCGGTGCGAAATGGCCAAGAACCTGCCGTATGGCAAGCAGCGGGAGCTTGAAATCGCTCGAGCGCTTGCTACCGACCCCCAGCTCCTCTTCCTCGATGAGCCGGCGGCGGGGATGAACCCCCAGGAAACCGACCATCTGATTCGAATCATCCGGAAGATCCGGGAGCTTGGTATCACCGTCGTGCTGATTGAACATGATATGAAATTGGTGATGAATATCTGCGATTCGATCACCGTGTTGAACTACGGACAGAAGCTTGCCGAGGGTACTCCGATGGAGATTCAGAGCAATCCTCAGGTGATTGAAGCGTATCTGGGAAAGGATGAATGATGAAAGAACTGCTTGTCGTTGATGCTATCTCCGTTTCCTATGGCAATATCCGCGCCCTCAAAGAGGTTTCGATGCGTGTCTATGAGGGAGATATCGTCTGTCTAATCGGTGCCAACGGAGCGGGAAAATCCACCCTCCTGAAAGCGATTGTCGGACTGGAACCTTTGGTTGAAGGTACGATCACCTTCGACGGAGAGACGATATGTACCGCCAACCGGGGCCGTCATCTGACTACCGACCTGATCGCTTCGCGTGGAATCGCCCTCGTCCCGGAAGGTCGACGGGTATTTGCCGACATGACGGTGGAAGAGAATCTGGATATGGGTGCGTTCCTTGTCCGCGACGATAATCTCATCGCTCAGCGCAAGGAGGCGATGTATGATTTCTTCCCGATCCTCGGAGCGCGGAAGCGTCAAAAGACCCGCTCGCTCTCCGGAGGCGAGCAGCAGATGATGGCGATCGCCCGGGCGTTGATGAGCGGACCGAGGATGATTCTGTTGGATGAGCCGGGACTCGGTCTGGCGCCTTTGGTGGTTGCCGATATCTTTGAGAAGATCGATGTGATCAACAAGCAGGATGGAGTAACGGTCTTTCTGGTCGAGCAGAACGCCCGCATGGCCCTTCGCGCTTCCAAAGAGGGATATGTCATGGAAAACGGTCGAATCGTGCTGAGCGACAAGGCGGCCAATTTACTGGAAGATGAGAAGGTTCGTAAAGCGTACCTGGGTGAATAAGAGTAGTATTTGAACGCAAGCTCATGTACCATGGAAGTGGAGAAAGGAGAGCCGATAATGATTATTGAACGAAGAATGTCCCGTAATCCGGTTGTTGCATCGCCGGATATGTCGATCTCCGAAGCGTCAGCGTTGATGAAGCAGGAGAAGGTTCATCGGCTGCCGGTCTTGGATAAAGATAAGAAGCTTGTTGGAATCATCACCGAGAAAGATATTCTCTATGCAACCCCGTCACCGATGAGCAGCCTCTCGATCCATGAGATGGCCTACCTCTTGAGCAAGCTCACCGTGAAAAAACTGATGAGCAAGAACGTCGTGACGATCAGCAAAGACACGACGGTCGAAGAGGCCGCTCGATTGATGGTCGACCAGGATCTTTCCAGTCTTCCCGTGATGGAAGATGACAAGCTGATCGGCATCGTGACGAAAAGCGATATGTTCAAGATTCTTCTTGAACTCTTCGGAGCCCGCCATTTTGGTGTTCGCATCTCCTTCATCGTCGAAGACAAACCCGGAACGATCGCCAAAATCAGTCAAGCGCTCAGTGAAGCGGGAATCGATATCATCACTTTCGGAACGTTCATGGGCACCGATCCGACGAACGCGATCTGCACGATCAAGGTTCAAGGCGCTCCGATGAGCGAGATCGTCGAGATCGTCAAACCGTTCGTCATCCAGCTCCTGGATGTTCGGGAAGTATAATGGCGAAGAAGAAGCGATCACCCTCGTCAAGGAAGGACTCTCAAGGCGAGAGTCCTTCCGCTCGCAAAGAGCCAGTTGTCCTTGGTTACGATCCTTCCGCCGACTTTGGAGACATCTTGGAGAGCTGGGAGCGAAGCGGGACGCTGGAAGGGGTGACGAAGCAGATGAAGCGCTCGAAGAACGTTGAATTCTCCCGTTCCTTCGGAGAAATCCTGGAAGAGTGGGAGAACAAGGGCAAAAAGCCGGAAAAGAAGAAACCTCCGGAGCCGATCAGAAAATCCGCCCCCTACAAACCGACCAAGGACTTCGGCTCCTTGCTCGAGGAGTTTGAGGGAACACAAAAACCCAAGACTCCTAAAAAGATGAAACGGCAATCAAAAAAGGAACATGAAATAAAAAAGCTCGTGGCGAGCGTCGAGATGGAAGAAGCCCTTCAAGATCGGCAAGAAAGCGGTGCGACGTGGTCCTTTGCCGATACGTATCGTAAATGGAATGAGATCGGTGATGAAGAGGCCGCACTGAAGAAGGCGGCGAAAGAGAAAGCGAAGAAATCCCGGCCTGAAGAACCCACCTTGAGCGCCTTGCGCCAGATGTTGCCCCAAGTGACGTTGGATTTGCATGGAATGACAGTCAGCGAGGCGGGGGTTGAGGCGAAAAAATTCCTCGCTACCGCAAAAGAGCACAAGATCCGAAAACTCGCCTTCATCGTCGGGAAGGGTCTGCACAATGAAATAGGGTATTCGCTGATTCGAGAGGAGGTTGAACGGATTCTCCGCCTCAGCAGGAATGTGACGGAGTTCTACTCTCCTCCGGCACGCTACGGCGGCAGCGGAGTGATCTGGGTCATCCTGAAGAGATGAAAAAGCGGCTGGAGCTTCCAGCCGCTTTGTAATGTCGTACGTTTATCGCTCGCGGTAAATGATTCGGCCTTTCGTCAAATCATATGGTGAGAGCGCTACTCGGACCGAATCTCCGGGAACAATTCGAATATAGTGTTTGCGCATCTTGCCCGAAAGGTGGGCGAGAATGACGTGATTGTTCTGCAGTTCAACGCGGAACATCGTATTAGGCAGTGCTTCGCGCACGATTCCTTCAACTTCGATTGCTTCTTCTTTAGCCACAAATCCTCCTAAATTACTTGCTCTAAAGCGTTAAAAGTGTAAACGTACAACAAATTATAGTCAAGCTCCGAAGATGTCGACGTATCCGAGGAGCCATAGGACGAAGACTACGAGGGGCAGGCCATACTTGAAGTACGGTTTGAAGATCCTCGGGAACATAGCCCCTTCGGTGCCTTTATCCGCCTCGGCGATGAACTTGTCCCAACCCCAACCGTATCTCCAACTCGTATAGATTGAAATGATGAAGGCGCCAATCGGCAGAATGTTGGAGCTGACGATGAAATCTTCCAAATCCAAGACTCCGCTTCCCGGACCGAGCGGCTGGAACGATGCAAAGACGTTGAAACCGAGAATCGCCGGCAAGGCGAGAACGACCATTGCCAGCCCATTGATGATCGATGCTTTCCGACGGGAGACCCCATGAACATCCATCCAATAGCTGACGATATTCTCAAACACCGCGATGACCGTCGAAAGCGCGGCAAAGCTCATGAAGAGAAAGAACAACGCTCCCCAGAATCGACCGCCACGCATCTGGTTGAAGATGTTGGGCAGGGTGATGAACAGTAAAGACGGGCCGGCATCTGCTTCTATGTTGAACGCGAACGCCGCCGGGAAGATGATCAGGCCGGCAAGGAGCGCTACGAACGTATCAAGACCGATGATGCGGATGGACTCGCCGGTGAGCCGATATTTGTCGCTGGTATAGGATCCGAAGATCGAGATCGATCCGATTCCGAGGCTCAGGGTGAAAAACGCCTGGTTCATCGCTGCATAGACCGCATTGCCCACTCCCGCCTCCGCCATCCGGGCGAAGTTCGGAATCAGGTAGAACTTAAGTCCTTCGGCCGCACCTTTCAGAGCGATCGAGTTTCCCGCCAA
>Ga0116182_1002566_pt1 | contig 17691 bp, 16 predicted proteins | sample AD_UKC077_MetaG_FD_89805 | JGI IMG/M metagenome (GOLD analysis project Ga0116182, IMG submission 89805) | Active sludge microbial communities of municipal wastewater-treating anaerobic digesters from USA - AD_UKC077_MetaG | ecosystem: Engineered > Bioreactor > Anaerobic > Digestate | place: USA...
CGGTTTCACCTCCGCGAACTTCAGGCGGAGGATCTTGAAAAGGACATAGCTGAGGAACCCGAATGCAAGGCCGGTCGCTATGGAATAGCTTAACGCGATCATCACGATAATCACAAATGCCGGAAAGCCTTCTTCCACGTCCTCAAAATTAATTTCCCGCACTTCCTTGATCATGAAAAAACCGACAAGGATCAGGGCGGGGGCGGTGGCGTAAACAGGCACGACAGAGATTAGCGGGACAAAGATGATCGCGAGAACAAAAAGAAGAGCGGTCACAACGGACGTAAGCCCCGTTCTCCCTCCCTGGCCAATTCCGGTGGCAGACTCGACATAAGCGGTGATCGTGGAAGTGCCAAGGATGGCGCCCGCCATGCTCGCGAGCGCGTCGATCGAGAGAAGCCGGTCAAGGCCGATCAAACGCCCTTTTTCATCGACCCTTTTTGCTTGGTGGCAACAGGCAACAAGGGAGCCGATCGAATCGAAAAGATGCATGAACATCAGGCTGAAGATCGCGCCAAAGAGGCCCCCTTTGAGCGCGGCGAGAATATCCAGTTTAAAAGCGATAGGGCTCAGGTCAAAGTGAAACGTGACAAATTCCTTCGGCCACGGCACCAGTCCTGTCCAAAGCGCGATCAGAGTTGACATCATGATTCCCAAAATCATGGCCCCCTTGATCCGGTGCATTTCAAGCAGAAGCATCAGCAAAAAACCTGCCAGGCCGACCATGACGGTCGGAGTAATCGGTGCCGCGGCAACAAGCGTCACCTCATTTTTTTGAATGATCCCGAGGTTGACCAGACCGATGAACGTAATGAAAAGGCCGATCCCGGCCGAAACCGCCGAAATCAGGGAGCGGGGGATTGCCTCGACGATTTTTTGACGGATCCCAACGGCAGTCAGTAAAAAGAAAAAGAGACCGGATAAAAAGACGACACCAAGCGCCGTTTGCCAGGTGAGGTGGTCTGTCAGGACCAGGGAGTAGGCGAAGAACGCATTCAGTCCCATGCCCGGCGCCATCGCGATGGGGGCATTGGCAAAAAGTCCCGTGGCGAGTGTCGCCAGCGCCGTGGCAAGACAAGTGACAAGGATCAGGGCCGTTTTATCCATTCCCGCCGAAGCAAGGATGGCGGGGTTGACAAGGATGATGTAAGCCATGGCCAGGAATGTCGTGGTTCCCGCAACAACCTCGGTGCCAAGGGTGGTGTGTCGTTCCCGGAGTTTAAAAAATCGATCAAGCATAAAAGGGTATGGATACTAATATTTGATCATGATGAAAAGCGTTTTAAACCGTTCGACAACTTTAACAGCGTGAGAAACATTGGCAGGCGCGATTAGCATTTTTCGAATGAAATCTTGACATGGGGTTTAGCGTCAAAAGACGCGATCCTGACTTGATACATGGCTTCATTATAGTCAGACAGGAAGGTTGCGCGAAGGTTTTTTGAAGGTAGAATAACCCGGGGAGGTAAAGACCATGTCTCACGAAAAGCCGATCATCAGGAAAGGAATTGTCGCGGGACAGTTTTATCCTGACCGGCCGGATGTTTTACGACACGAGGTGCGGACTTTTCTCGACCACGCGAGTTCGCGGCCCGATCCTTCCGTTCGGGGGCTTATTGTTCCGCACGCGGGGTACATGTACTCCGGAGGAATTGCTGCGGAAGCCTATCGCGCGATTGACGGAGCCCAGGCAGAGGTGATTGTTGTGGCGGCCTTCCTTCACCGGATTTTTATTCAAGGCGTCTTTATTGATAAAGCGGATTTTTATGAAACGCCTCTCGGCCGGATCCCCGTGAACAAAACACTTGCCGAAAAAATCAGAGACGCCAGTCCTTATCTGGCCGACACCATCCCGGGAGATCTGAATGAACATTCCCTGGAGGTTCAGCTCCCTTTTCTTCAGATGGCGGTCAAGGATTTTACCCTCTTACCCGTTTATATCGGTGAGCCATCCGTGGCGAACGCGGAGGCGCTTTCGGAAGCGTTGAGCCGCGAGCTTGCCGGAAAGCGCGCCCTTTTTGTTTTCAGCACGGACCTGTCACATTTTCATCCCTACAAAGAAGCGGTGGACATGGACCATAAGCTGATTCGAATGATAGGGGATCGTGATGTGAGGAGACTTGAACGTTCAAACTACGCGGGCGAGATTGAAGCTTGCGGCTTTGGCCCCGTGATTACATCCTTGTTTTTGGCGGAAAAATTGGGGTGGGAAGGTCCCCGGCTTCTTAAGTACGCGAACTCGGGAGATATTACGGGAGAAAAAGGATCGGTTGTCGGTTACGCGGCGATGGCGTACAAAGTTAATCCGGAGGCATGAACACGGGGCCGGACTCGCGGCCCGATCGAAGAGAGAGTGGCCGAGATGATGCTAAGTCAATCCGAACAACAAAAAATACTTCGTTACATCAATGACTTATTGAAAGCGCGACTCACTCACGGGCCGGAGCCCGAGTTGGACCTCTCCGAAGAATTCCTGGAAAAAAAACGCGGAATTTTCGTGACATTAAAACGCAAAGGAATGTTGCGAGGTTGCATTGGTCAGATCATCGGCCATGAGCCGCTCCGGGAAAGTATCCGGCGTATGGCGCTGGCCGCCGCGTTTGAAGACCCGAGGTTCCCTCCGCTCGCGCTGAGTGAATTGGACGGCCTTCATATCCATGTCTCTTTGCTGACGGAGCCGACGCCCGTGCGTTCCTATAAAGACATTCGTGTCGGAATAGACGGGATTATTGTGAGTTGCGGCTGGAAAAAAGGGGTCTATCTTCCGGAGGTTGCGATTGAAACAGGGTGGGACGCGAAGACTTTTTTTGAAAGTTGCGCTCTTGAAAAGGCGGGTCTCGATGAGACCGAGCTGTCTGGAGCGAAGATCGAAGTTTTTCAGACGGAAGGGTTTGGCGGGGACGGCGATCTTTGACTCTGAAGAATTCGTGGTATAAAAAACCTCAAAATTTGTTATAAATGGACGATTTATTAACCGGTTTGTTGTCCTGTTTGCCAGGTTCGGGAGAAATTTCCTTTCGGGGGAATGTGGGGCTTTTTTGACCCCGTTGGGTTCCCCTTTGAAAAGAGGGAAACAAGACACGAGCAATGATTACCCGATTTTAACGAACGGCGTACTGATCATCTAAAACCCGGAGGATAGAAATGAAAAAAATTTTATTGGCGTTTGTTATTTTGGGCCTTGCCACGGGCACTTCCGCGATCGCGGCCGAAAAACTTCAGGCGGATAACGCGGCCTCGAAACTTGCGCGGGGAGTGACTAATATCGCGACTTGCTGGGGGGAGTATATTACCCAGGTCCCGGCTTCCGTTGAAAAGAGTCCGGATTACATGACGGCCCTTTTTTATCATGTCCTTCGCGGAACGGTTTTTACGGTTCGTCGGGCGGCGGTCGGGGTTTATGACGTCGTGAGTTTCCCGTTTCCCGGCAATAACTGCTACGGCCCGGTGATTGAACCGGAAACCATTTTCACTCCTACCGTGGAAGTCTTGTCGAACTAGGCGAATACAAAAAATCAGTTACGAATTTAATTCGTCGCTCTCACTTTCGGGCGGACGCCTAAATTCATAAACGCTTGTATTTCCCCGTTTGGGCACGACCCGAGATAATCCTCACGGCGAGTACCCAGGGCAGTTGAGCGGCGTCCACCCCGAACGTTTTTATGCCGGCTTTTGTGATAGAATGCCCCCTAAGACGGGAGATTTTGTGATGACCGCTCACACTGAGTACCTCTGGATGAACACGAAAGACCGCTACGCGATTGTGAATATCACGGATGAAGTTGAATCGGTGATTCAAAAAAGCGGGGTGAAGGAGGGGCTTTGCCTCGTGAATGCCATGCATATTACGGCGAGCGTTTTCATTAATGATCACGAGCCCGGCCTTCACCGGGATTTTCTCAATTGGGTTGAGAAACTGGCGCCGTACGGTCGGGACAGGTACCAGCACAATTTGACTGGGGAAGACAACGGGGACGCGCATCTTAAGCGAACGATCATGGGCCGCGAAGTGGTCGTGGCCATCACGGACGGAAAACTGGATTTTGGCCCGTGGGAGCAGATTTTTTACGGCGAGTTTGACGGACAGCGGAAAAAGCGCGTGCTTGTAAAGATCATTGGAGAATAGTTTCAGGAATTTGTCTGAAATTCCCGACCTGTCACCCGATGGGACCGGAGGCGGATCATCCATTCCGAAACCAGTTTGAATTTTGGACTTAAATCCGAAAGATGACAAATGGCTCATACGTACCGTGATCATCCTGATCCCAAAAAGCGAAAAGCCCCTCCTAAAAAAAAGCTGGAAAAACCCGAAGAACGTGAAATCTGGGTGGGCGACACCGCCGTCATCGAACGGCATTTCCTTCATTTAAACAAACTGCTTCGCGCCGAGGAACGCTCCGAACAGGACCGGTTTCAGAGGGATTTTATCGATCAAAAACCGGAGGACAGGGAGCGGGGCGGCAAGGCCATTTATCGGCTTGAGCTGCTGGATGTTCATTACAATCCTTCCGGGCAAAAGCTGCTGACCTTCGCGCTGAAAACAAAACGTCCCTTGCCGAGGTACAGTTTAGCCGTGGGGGATATCGTTCGACTTTCGGGATTTCAAACACCAGAGGCGGATTGCCCCGTGGGCGCGGTCTACGAAAGAGACCGGACGCGAATCACGGTGGCTTTTAGCGGAAAATTGCCGGCCTGGGTTGATCGCGAGAATTCCTTTCAGCTTTCCGTGGCCGCCAATTTGTCCACGTATGAACGAATGCGGGAAGCCTTGAGACTCGTCAAAGAGGCCGACCATTCTCGGATCGCGGTTCTCCGTGACATTAGTCTCGGTTTGCGAGAGCCGAAGTTTGACGACCCCGTGTCCGTCACGAAGTTCCCCTTTTTGGATTCGACCCTCAATGAAATTCAGCAAAAAGCGGTTTGCATGGCCCATGAAGCGAAGGATGTTCTGCTTGTTCATGGACCTCCGGGGACGGGGAAAACCCGGGTACTGATCGAGATAATCCGGCAAGCCGTCGCCCGGAGTGAAACGGTTCTGGTGTCCGCGCCGAGCAATGCCGCCTGCGATCATCTGGTGGAATGTCTCGCGGCCCACAAGGCTCCGGTAACAAGACTTGGACAGCCGGCTCGCGTGAGTGAACGGATACGCGAACACACGTTCAGCTACAAACTTGCCGCCCATCCCTTCGCGAAAATGATCGAGGAAAATGAGGCGCGACTTGAACAGATTTCCAGACAAAAGGAGCGGCGGCAGGTTCGTCGCGTCATTGAATGGGAAGAACGTCAGGAAATGCGGACGGAGATCGAACAGATTCGTAAAGACATCCGGGACCTACGGGCCCAGATTTTTAAACAGGTGTGGAACTCGTCCGACATTGTGGTAGCGACGCACGTGGGCGCGGCGGACCCGATTATCAAGGCCAAGTCATTTGACTGGGTCATTATTGATGAAGCGACCCAGGGGATTGAGCCCTCGACCTGGATCCCGATGCTTTACGCGGGGAAAGTGATTATGGCGGGCGATCACCGCCAGCTTCCACCGACGGTTCATTCTTTTTTCAAAGGAAGAGAGGGCTCCTTGGCCCTGACGCTTTTTGAACGTTTTTATGAAAAACTTGGTGATGATAGCAAAATCCGGCTTGAACGGCAGTATCGCATGCACGAGAACATCATGAATTTTCCGTCGAAAAAATTTTATGACGGAAAATTGGTGGCCGACGAACGGGTTCGCTGTCACCAGCTCACGGATCTTCCTTTCGTGAACGGAAAGGGCCTGGACCTTACCCCGGCGATTTTTCTTGATACCGCGGGACTGGGTTATGAGGAGGAAGGCGAGGAAGGGACCGGCAGTTGGTCAAATCCCCAGGAGGCGAAACGGGTTGTTCGCGAACTGGATAAAATCCTCAAAGCCGGAGTCCGGCCGGCCGATATTGCCATCATCAGCCCCTACAGCGCCCAGGTTAAATTGTTGACCGGCATGATGATGGGAGACAGCCAGGATCCGGGTGAGATCAGGGAGCTTGAAATTGATTCCGTGGACGCGTTTCAGGGTCGTGAAAAGGAAGTCGTGATCGTTTCGCTCGTCCGGTCAAACTCCGAAGGGGAGGTTGGATTTCTGGCGGATACGCGACGGATGAATGTCGCGATAACACGCGCGAAACGCAAACTGATTCTCGTGGGCGACAGCGCGACCCTTTGCCGCCTGCCCTTTTATGACGATCTTTTAAAATACATGGAAACCGTCGGCGGTTACCAGAGCGCGTGGGAGTGAGCGGGCGATAGAGGATAAAGAAAATCAGAGCGGGCCGGATTTTTCCTGATCCCCGGGCTCTCCAGAAGCGGCTTCATGGGCCCCTTTCGAGATTTCCGATCTTTCGAGAATCAACGGGGTGGAAACACTTGTGGAACCGTTTCTGGCCCGCGTTTAACTTAAAAGGAGGTTTTCAATGCAATGTCCCTTGTCCGGTTGTTTCTTTTTTTCGCCGTCCGTGATTTTTTTCATCGTCGCGGCTTTGTCCCTCGGGTTGGGTCTTTTGTCGATCCTGAAACCGGAGCGGTCCATCTTGCTTTACCAAAAAATCATGAAATATTTTAACTGGAAAGTCGAGCCGATCGATCCGGCGAGAGAGCTCCGCGGCACCCGAACGCTTGGCGGGTGGCTGACCGTATTGGCGGTGCTACTGGGCATGGTGACTCTCTTAAAGTTTTAGGTTTTGAGACCGCGTAAACACAAGAAAATAGCCGTAAATTTGATTCGCTGTTTCCCCGCCTTCTTTTAGCTTTGAAGTTTGCCTTCCCGTTCATTGATTGACGCCCCATATCCGTTCTGCTATATTCCTTATCAAGAATAAGTCTTGATAAGCTCCAGAAGGGATTCCCATGAAATCAAAAAGGAAAAGGGATTTTTCTAAATTTTTGAGGCAAAAAAGTTATCGTGTTACCGCGGAAAGGTTGCGTCTTCTTGAAGGAGTCAGGCGGCAACGCGGACACTTCAATGTGGATGAACTGGTGCGACGTCTCCACGACCAGGGACTGAAGGTTTCTCGCGACATGGTTTACCGCAACATCCCCATCCTTCTTGAATCGGGTGTGATTGAGCAGAGCTTTAAAACAAGCCGGGACACTTTTTACGAATCCGCTTATCAAAAAAAACATCACGATCATATTTTGTGCCGGCAGTGCGGAAAGGTGGCGGAATTCGAAGACACGGATATTGAAAAACTCCAGGAGACCATCGCTCAACGGGTAGGTTTCAAGCTGGAATATCATTGTCATCAACTTGTGGGGCTTTGCGCGAAATGCCGGAAATGAATCTCGTTACATTGGACAGAATGTTGCCGGGCGAAGGGGGGCGGGTCCACGGCTACCAAGAGCCCAAAGAGTTGCATCACCGGCTGAAGGAGCTTGGGCTTGTCGAGGGGACACGTTTGCGAGTGAGGCGGTGCGCGCCTCTCGGGGATCCGATGGAACTGTCCATCCGGGGCTATCATCTTTCTATTCGCAAGGAGGATGCGAGGCACATTCTTGTTATCAGGGACGAGGAACCATGCGGTTGTGAAAACAGGCGCGGACACCGCGGGGGTCAAGAATGGCGCGACAAACATCAAATCTCAAAATGACAAAGGCAAAAATTTCCTCCACGGCGTGTGTTCCGGTCCCTTTCCGGAAAACCGACAAAGGGGCGAGCTGAAATATAAAAACATGAGTCATAAGAACGGAAAAAAAACTAAAGAAATCGTACTTGTCGGAAATCCCAACACAGGGAAAACAACGATCTTTAACGCCCTGACGGGGCTTCGTCACACGACGGGCAATTATCCGGGCGTCACTGTGGAAAAACGGGCGGGGAGCATGACGCTGGCGGATGGTCGCAAGGTGTCCGTCATCGATCTTCCCGGAGCTTATAGCCTTCAACCGCGATCACCGGATGAGCAGGTCGTGCACCACGTGCTGTTTGGAGCGCAAAAGGGAATGCCTCCGCCGGATCTAGTGCTTGTGATACTTGCCGCGAATAATCTTGAACGGAATCTTTATTTGGCTACTCAAACAGCCGACCTGGGTCTCCCGACCATTTTTGTGATCAATATGTGGGACATCGCGCGTGAAACGGGGCTGGAGATTGATCTGGTGAAACTTGAGGCGATGACGGGTGTCCGCTGTGTTCCGGCGGCGGGAATGCAGGGGACTTATATCAAAAAACTCAAGCGGGTTATCTGGAAAGAACTCAAAAAAAAATCAAGCGAGAAAGCGTCCGTGTCATTCCCCGGGGACACGTCGAAGAGAGTTTTTGTCGCTCCCGAGATCCGGTATCGAATGATCGAAAATATCGTCCACGCGGTGGTCCGCCGGGCCGAAGGCGAAACATGCGGCGTTTCTGAAAAGCTGGACAGAGTTTTGACTCACCGGGTCTGGGGACTTCTCGCTTTTATGGGGGTCATGGCGTTTGTTTTTCAATCGATTTTTTCGTGGGCTCAGATCCCCATGAGCTGGATTTCCCGTACCATCGAAAGGTTTTCGGTTTTTTTGGAAAAAGTCCTGCCGGACGGCGCGTTACAAAGTCTTTTAGTGGACGGCGTGATCGCCGGCGTCGGAAACGTCGTGGTTTTTTTGCCGCAAATCATGCTCCTTTTCTTTTTTATCGCTTTTTTTGAGGATACCGGTTACATGGCGCGCGCGGTCTTTGTGCTGGACCGTGTCATGAAAACAGTAGGCCTGAATGGTAAGTCGTTTTTGCCTCTGTTAAGTTCCTTCGCGTGCACGGTACCCGGAGTGCTCGCTACCCGGACGATCGAGGACAGAAACGACCGGCTCGCGACGATCCTGGTCGCGCCGCTTATGAGTTGCAGCGCGAGACTTCCGATTTACACGTTATTGACGGCCGCTTTTATTCCGTCCCAGTTCTTCTTTGGATTTATCTCGCTTCAGGGAGTGACCCTTCTCGCGATGTACCTTTTAAGTATCGGGACCGGACTTGGGATGGCGGCTATTTTTCGGAAGACTTTTCTAAAAGGGAACCGGATGCCGTTTGTCTTCGAACTGCCGCCGTACCGGATGCCGAATCTGGCGAATGTCTTCGCGGTTATGTGGGATCGGTCCAAGGAGTTTTTGGTTCGGGCCGGAAGCGTGATATTTCTTTTTTCGATCGTGCTCTGGTTTTGCGTGAGTTATCCTAAAAATCCGGCCGCTGAAGCGCGGTTTGAGAGTGCCAGAAGGCAGGCCCTGAGCGAACTGAGCGGGGAGGCGCTTGACACGAAGCTTGAAGAGATCGAACGCGACCAGAAAGCGATCCAGATTCAGTCAAGCTACGCGGGATCTCTTGGGCGAATGATTGAGCCTGTGATCCGTCCGCTCGGTTTTAACTGGGAAATCGGAATTGGGATTGTGGCCTCGTGCGCGGCCCGCGAATTGCTGATTAGCACCCTCGCGATTGTGCACCACGCGCGAAGTGAAGGAGAAGGAGTGACCGCCGGACTTATTCACGCCCTTCGGTCGGCGGAGGATCCCACGACCGGAGGAGCGCTTTATACCCCTTTGGTGGCTGTGGGGTTGATGGTGTTTTACGTGTTCGCGTGCCAGTGTTTTTCAACGTATGTCATTCTCAAAAAAGAGACGGGTTCCTGGGGATGGACTTTTTTCACTATTTTTTACATGACCGTTCTTGCCTGGGGCGGCGCGTTTATTGTCTACCAGGGAGGACGGTTATTGGGATTTCAATAAAAGACAGGAGAGGAGGACGGATGCGGATGACGGGGAAGGATGGAGCTTTGGAGTTTAAACAATCCGCTATCCTTGACCTGTATCCACGAGGTATTTATGGACATGAATGAAATTATCGCGTTATTGATCGTTGCCGCGGCCGTTATTATTCTTCTGGTTCGCTTTTTTAAAAGGGGCGGTGGGGGGTGCCGAAACTGCGGAAAAACCTGTTTCCCCGCCGATAAAAAAATGAAGAAAACAGTATTTTTTATCCTATGTGGTTTGTTCTTGCCGGGTTTTTTGCACGCGGCGGACTGTGCCCTGAAAGAATATCAGGAGAGGGATTTGGGTTATTCACAAACAACCGTTCTTTCATCAAAAGCGCAGGAGACAGCGGCTTTTCAGCCGGAGGCCACAAAGCTTATAGTCGTGGATGCCACTCCGGTTGATCCGGGACATGTTGAATGGGTGAATACGTACTCGATCACCGGATCCAAAAAACAGTGGGAGACGAATGGCCGGCGCGTCAAGCGGAAGTTTCTCAGGGAACACGGGTTTGAGACCCAGGCTAACATTGGTATATTCAAGGGGTTTGATTTCGGAGTGACCCAGGGATTTGCCTATCTGCTGGATAAAGAGAGTTATGACGATGAAACCGGCGGCGAGGCCGATGGCCCGCACCGGGGTCACGGTCTTACGGATCTTGTCCTGAACGCCCGATGGCGTTTTTATCAATCACAAGACGAGACTTTTCGAGTGGCGTATGTTCCTTCCATCACCATACCGACCGGTCGACGGAGTAATCTTGACCATCTCGGGCCCTCGCAGGGATATGTCAGCTTGGGGAACGTTTTGGCCGTGACGAAAGACATCCGTCGGTGGACGATGAGCGGTAATATCGGCTACGACATTCCGCTTGCCCACAAAGCGCGAAGGGAAAATGACGCGGGGACAATGACCCTGGCCGCGGGCGCCGGGTATCACGTATTCAATTGGCTCAAGCCGCAGGTCGAGGTGATTTATAACCATCATTTTGAGCAATCCGGAAAAGGTTCAAAACTTGTCACGGTGGTTTTGGGCGCGATTATTCCCGTGAATGACCATCTTCGATTTGACGTCGGATGCGTTCAGGATATCGCCGGTTCCGGGACCGACCAGACCACAAGCGGAGTGTTTAAGTTTGTGCTTCTCACCTGACCCAGAGTTAGAATTTTTCGCTTCCAAGTATTTTTGGATTATTTTTAGGGAAGAAAATTAAGTTTTTATAAAAGAGACAACGATCGACTTGAATAGTTGATAATCCTCAATAAATGTCCTTAACAAACTATTGCACCGGTCACTAAATTTGTTTTGGTCAAGCGATTGTAAAAAGTTTTTTATTTTTTTGTCCAAATTGGCGCAATCATCCAGTGCTAGCCCCAACTGATTCTTTACAATGAACTCACTATGCGTGCTGTGAGCGGTTACAATCATCGGCTTTTTGTGAATTAGCCCATGGTAGAAGCGATTCGCCAGCGCTGCCGAACAACGATGGCTTGTTTTGGGAAGAAATATATTTAGGATGGTGCTACCCGTGATGTATTTTGCTTCATTTTTTTTGGGGTAATAACCTTCAAGTTCGATGTTGCGAACATTATTTATTTTTACGTATTGCTCAATCAATGGTTGAGCAACGCCCTTTCCTACGAACTGCAACAAATACCCCTGTTTGTTGGCCAGCGCTTTTATCACCTCAACGTTAGAAACATAATCACGGATGGTCCCTATGGTTAGGACGCGAATGATATCACTCTTGGTATTATTGGTTTTGGTAGTTAAGGCTTGCCTAGCCTCCTCGACGTTAAAATTGTGAGATGAGAAGTATTCGTAGCTGTTAGGAAGGTGTTTTTTAAACCCAGGAGAGGAGATGATATTGACGAAACTACCTCTCAAAACGGCGTGAAGATTCCTTTTAAAATACCATAACTGATCGATTGTTATGTCGCGGTAATCAAATATATATCGTTTGTTGTAGTGTTTTCGCAAAAAAGAAGAAAGCAGGATCGCTATCTGGGAACCGTGTATAATCAATTTGTTGTACTTGTTTTTCCGTATAATTTTTTTGATGAAAGAAATGTAGGAAAGATAAGGAATTAGTTTCGAATATCTGTTTTTGCGACAGAGCTGTTTTTCAAACTGAAGCCCCGTATTATTTTCCGATCCGTCTCTATTCCAAGAAATTAAATCAAAATCAACTTTGTTTTCTTTTAATATTTCTGTGTAGATGTTGGTGTATGGGCATCCCCATATATTTGCCGGTAGTATTAATCCGATCTTCATTTTTGATTCAGCGTCTTGTTTTTTCTCCAAAGCAGCGCTCATTTAGTTCATGGCCCCAGTAGATTTGAATTTAATTGACAGATATTGCTTCGGGAGACATTGTCAAGCAACCTAAATACCTGGCTTGCGATAAGATATTGGCGCCGAATAGTTGCCAGAAATACTTCCAAAGTTGGAAGGCCAGAATTCCCATTTCCAGTTGGGGCAGGGGCAAGGATCTGAATCCATGGGGAAAAATGAGATTTTGCAAACCCGTCGAGAAATCGAGCCTTAGGAAACTAACAGTAAAATCCATTAAATGATTCTCCGCGTTGCTAATTTTTAAATTGTGGGTGGTCCTGCTATCTCGTCAGGTTTAAACCGTAACAAACCTCACAGTAATCTTATCGATCCATTTAAGGTAAAACACACAACGTCATATAGAGGAGAAATACTCCAGGCCTGCGTTTCAAGGATGCTTTTGAGCCGACAAGATCAGAACAAATTCAGCGCCTAAACTGTTGACTGAGGACGGTTTTTTACCGGGATCGGGGTGATACCCGCCATGTCGCCGATTACGTTGATGAGTTCGGCGTTGGACGGTAGCACGATCTTGGCGTTATGCTCGAGGGCGTTTTCGACAGCCTGCAGTTTCCTGAAGATTTGCGCGTTTCCCACGAAATATTTATTGGCGGCCTCGTTCACGAGACGGATCGCTTCAGCCTCTCCTTCCGCCTGCAAAATTTTGGCCTGCTTGACCCCCTCGGCTTTTTTAATGGAAGCGCGTTTTTCTCCGTCCGCGACGGTTTCCGCGGCTGTCGCGAAGTCCACGGCCGAGATCTTTTCATTCTCGGCCTTCACGACCTTGTTCATGGTTTCCTGGACGTCCTTCGGAGGGTCAATTTCTTTAAGCTCGGTACGCACGATATCAATGCCCCAGCTTCTTGTTTCCTCGAGCAGGGTTTTGTGAAGTTCGAGATTGATCTTTCCGCGTTCGCTGTTGGCGGATTTGAGCGTGAGCGTGCCGATGATGTTTCTTAAGGTCGTGCGGGCAAGGTTGACGATCTGCCACTGGTAGTTATCGACGTTGTACTGGGAGTTTTTGACGCTCTCCTCATCCTGTCTGACCTTGAAATAAACCTGCGCGTCGACGCGGGCGTTCAGATTATCGTTTGTGATGATCTCCTGAGGGTCGGCATCAACCATCTGTTCCGTCGTGTTGACCATGTGCATCATTTCAACAACGGGAATGATCCAGTGAAAACCGGGATTTGCGAAACGGTCGTATCTCCCGAGCCTTTCGATCAGTCCCCGGTGAGTTGGGCGGATGATTCGGATACCCGCGATAAAAACAAGAAAAGCGACGGCGGCGATAATGAGAAGCAAAATCATGATTTTCTCCTCCTCGTGATGGGTTGAAACGCGATCAATGAAACTGGCCCGAAATTATAGCACTTGGGAACTTCGGGAGAGAAGTAAATTTGAAATTGCGCGGGGTGGATTTATTTCCCGAAGGCGACATCGAAGACCATTATGTGAAAAACAACGTGGTGTTGACTGAAGTCAGGCATAAGGGATTTTTAGGAGGAACCAACGCGGAATCAGGCGGGGACGGTTTTCATTTCAGAGAACCGTCCCCGCGAGAATCCGTCTTCGTAATCAGGCGACCGGAGTTTTCATGTCATCGAGGATCGCTTCAAGATCTTCTTCGTGCTCGACCTCATCCTCGAGAATTTCAAGGATGATCTTTTCCGTGATCGGGTCTTTGCCCTTCACGAAATCGTAAAGCTTTTTGTACGTCGCGATCGCGCACTGCTCGCCCTTGATGTTTTGTGCGAGCAATTTTTTCGTGCAGGGATCTTCAGGGGCGTCGTAACCGCAGTTGGTTTCCTTCAAAATCGCTTCCGGAGTAAGAAGCGGTTTGCCACCAAGCTGAAGCATACGTTCGACCAGCATGTCCGCGTGGCGAAGCTCTTCTTCCGCGTGTTCCTTAAGTTCTCCGGCGATAATGCCGCGCATCCGTCCGGCGGCCACTTTCGCGCCGACCCAATACTGATAATAAGCCAGCCATTCGTCCGCGTAGGCCTTGTTTAACAGTTTTAACAGTTCGTCGACATTAACCCCCACGATTTCTTTTCCTTTGGTACCCATGATCTGATTCTCCTTTTTTCTGTAATTTCAGCGAAGGGTGTTCAGGCGAGCCCCCGCTGATCGAGGCATTTTACTGTAGAAATGCTAATTCAAAAATTAAAATTCTCCCTCCTTTGCTTTAGTTGGATTTTTGAAATTTTATTTAAAGTTTCAGGGTGCCGCCCCGCTTCAGCCGCAGGCAGTTGTTTTTAAAAACTCGCTTGAATAAACGGAAAGCCGGCGCCCCGGTGCAGTGAAGAGGGATGACCCTTTGGACTCCAAGGGCGTGGAGTTGACGGATTATCTCCCGATTTTGATCGGCCGTGTTGTCCTTCATGTGAAAACCGCCGCAGACGGCGCTGATATTTTTCCCGAATATTTTGATGGCGCGCTTGACGATCCGGACAATGCCCGGATGCGCGCAACCCGTGATTACGGAAAATCCTTCGCGGGATTTCGCGACTACGGCCTGTTCATAAAGAATCCCGCGGCCCGTGTTCGCGCGCATCTGCCCGAGAGAAAAGACGCCGGGCGCGATCCGGCGCGGGGAATCGACAAGCGTGAGCGATCCGCCGCTATCGCGGACAATTTTTTTCAAAACGGGTCCGGTTTTTTTACAAAGAAAAACCTTCATTTTCGGCCGCTCCCGGAGGAGGTTTTCCAGTCCCGCGATATGATCCCAGTCTTCGTGAGAGATCACAACATGCCTGACCCGGGAGAGGTCGATCTTGTAGCGACAAACATTTTCCTCAAAAATGTCGGCCCGGCCGAAAGTGTCAAAAAGAACGTTTCCGACAAGAAACGAGATTCCCCAGCGAAGCGCCTCGCGATCCTTTTTTGTGGAGCCTTCCGCGATCAGAGTGATTTTCATAAATGTCCCAATATTTTGAAAAAATTTTAAAATTGTCCGGTTCTAAGCATGACCAGCGTGCAGCCCCGAACCGTTTGAATGCCGGCCTTTTTGGCCTGTCGCTCGAGGGCCTCGTTTTCCGCGCCCGGATTAAAAATAATACGGCGCGGGCGGCAGGCCAGAATATCCGCGGCCATTGCCGCCGATGTCGATTTACCCACGTACAGGGTAATGGTGTCGATGGGGGCTGTAATATTCCCGAGGGACGGATACACCCTGAGCCCGTCAATCTCGCGCACGCGCTGATGGACGGGGAACACGGTATGACCTTTTTCAAGCAGTAACCTGACGGCCATGTAGGCGTATCGTTTCGGTTTATCAGAAGCTCCGACGACGGCAACGTTCATGATTTTCCCAAAGGGTTATGCGCCAGATGTCTTTCAGACACCGCGATGACGGAAGAAAAATATTTCAGCGCGTAAAGATTACGTTCAAAACGAGACATCGTTCAATCCCGAATGGCCTCCCAAATTTTGATGAATTCTTCTTTTAAGGGGCCGCCGGCGCGTTCGGTGACGGGTTCTCCGGCAAGGACAGATTCCACGACGACACGATCGAAAGGGATCAGCCCGATAAGCGGAACATGGCGCGAGTCGCAGAGCTTTTGAATATCTTCCGTGACGGCGGGATTGATGTCCCATTTATTAACGACCAGTTTGACCGGCACTTCAAAGTGTTTCGCGAGATCCATGACCCGCTCCGCGTCGTGGATTGCCGAAAGCGACGGTTCGGTGACGATGACCGCGAGATCCACGCCTGAAAGCGACGCGATCACGGGACACCCGATCCCCGGGGGACCGTCGATGATCACATAATCGGCGGCTTTTGATTCGGCGATTTCCCTGGCGGTTTCGCGGACTTTTGCCACAAGCTTCCCCGAGTTTTCTTCCGCGAGCCCGAGTTTGGCGTGGACGAAAGGGCCGTAACGCGTTTCAGAAATAAACCAATCGCCGGCCGTGTTTTCTTTCATGATGACCGCGCCGGCGGGACACACGCGGGCGCAAAGTCCGCATCCTTCGCAGGCGATCGGGTTGACGACAAAATCCCGGGAAATGGCATCGAAGCGGCAGGCGGCCGAGCATTGCCCGCAACGGGCGCAAAGCGCCGGGTCAATAACGGCGGAAGCGCCGCTTTGAAACGGGTGTTTTTCCCGGATTGAAGGGTTTAGCAGTAAATAAAGGTTCGCGGCGTCAACATCGCAGTCCGCCATTACTTTATTTTGGGCCAGCGCGGCCAGGGCTCCGGTCAATACGGTTTTTCCGGTACCGCCTTTTCCGCTGATCACGAGAATTTGTTTCATGACGACACCCTGACGGTTTCGGAGATTGTTTTAAAAAGGGCCCTGAATTTTTCGCGATATTCCGGCATCGGCCCGATGAACGGGGTTCCGATGGAATAAAGTTCCGCGATTTTTCGATCCAGGGGGATTTTGAGAAGGAGCGGGATCTGGTTTGACTTAAAATAATCCCGGGTTTTCAGATCGTCCGCTTCAGCGCGGTTCACCACAACGCCGTAGGGGATGCCGAGTTTTTTGACGGTTTCGATCGCCAGATGAAGATCATTCATCCCAAACGGGGTCGGCTCCGTGACCAGAATACAAAAATCACTTCCCCGGACCGCCGTGACCATGGGGCAGGAGGTCCCGGGCGGCGCGTCGAGAATGGCGACCGAATTTGGCTCAATCCGGGATTTGACCTGCCGGATGAGCGGAGGCGCCATCGTTTCACCCACGTTTAGCTTCCCCTGGACAAAACGAATGCCCTCCCGATCCCCGGTCTCGATCTCACCAATCGTCCGGTCGGTTTCCCGGATGGCCTTTCGCGGACAAAGCATTTCGCAGGCCCCGCAACTGTGACACATCTGGGGAAAAAACAGGACTTTCCTGGGGAGGACCGCGAGCGCGTGATAAGCGCAGACGTCCCCGCATTTTCCGCAGAAGTCACATTTTTGATAATCGATTTCCGGAACGCGGACGGTCGCCGGTTCCCGCGCGCGGATATCGGCCTTCAAAAAAACCTGCGCGTTCGGTTCTTCAACGTCGCAGTCCAGCAGTTGACAATCTCCGAGCGCGAGCGCGAGATTGACCGCGACGGTAGTTTTACCGGTCCCGCCCTTGCCGCTCGCCACTGAAATAATCATCGGGGTTTCTCCACGGTCAGAATTTGCTGAAAACGGTAACGCGTTTTTTCAAGATAAAATCTTTTTTCAGGACAGGCTTCGATCCCCGCCAGGGGCACGGCGTAAACCGGCGCTATCCAGCTCGACCAATCAGGACACGCCGAATTTTGAGCCGACGCTGGGATTTTCTGCCGGCAAAAGCTTGCCGTCTTTGTAGGCCTGAAGGGCTTCCGATATTTTTCCCGAGACCCCGGTCACGACCTTGATCCCTGCCGACTGAATAACCTGGAAAGCGTTCGGGCCCATATTTCCCGTCAGCACCACTTCAACTCCTCTTGAGGACATAAGCTGGCCAGCCTGAATGCCCGCGCCTCCGGTTTGCTGCGCGCCCGGATTTTGAAGTGCCTCGACCTTGTCCGTATCGGTATCGATAATCAGAAAATAACCGCATCGCCCGAACCGCGGGTCAACCGCCGCGTCGAGAGTTTGTCCTTCCGAAGTAATAGCGATTTTCATAAAGTGTCCCCGAATAGTTTGAA
>Ga0116182_1002575_pt1 | contig 17655 bp, 12 predicted proteins | sample AD_UKC077_MetaG_FD_89805 | JGI IMG/M metagenome (GOLD analysis project Ga0116182, IMG submission 89805) | Active sludge microbial communities of municipal wastewater-treating anaerobic digesters from USA - AD_UKC077_MetaG | ecosystem: Engineered > Bioreactor > Anaerobic > Digestate | place: USA...
CGAAGCGTAGTCGGGAGCGCGGGCGTCCCCGCCCGCACTGAGAAAGGTCGTGCGCGACACAGATGCGCGGCTTGGCGCCCAAGCCATAGGGCGCTCAGTCTTTTGCACAAACGTTGTTGCAGGCGGGACGCCCGCGCTCCCGACTCGCCTGCTTCCCTTTTCATCCGAAACGCGGAACCTTCGCGCACCCCGGCCACCAACCGATTACGGCGCATGCTTCGACGCACCCTTCCGTGAAACTGTGGCGCGGCTGCGAAAAATGCGCTACTATCTCGTCACTGTTTGTTTCGCAGCCCGGCCGCTTGGGCCGCACGCGGGATTGTGTTGCTTGCCAGGAGAGTTCATGGTCACGAAAAAACGCAAAATGGTCGTCACCTCCGCCCTGCCGTACGCCAACGGCGACATCCACCTCGGGCATCTCGTCGAATACATCCAGACCGATTTCTGGGTGCGCTTCCAAAAGATGCGCGGCCACGCCTGCGTCTATGTCTGCGCGGACGACACGCATGGCACGCCGGTCATGGTGCGCGCGCGCGCCGAGGGCATCACGCCCGAAGAGCTGGTCGCCCGCAGCCATGCGCTGCACACGCAGGATTTTGCCGATTTCGAAATCCGTTTCGACAACTATTACTCCACCAACAGCCCGGAAAACCGCGCCTTCTGCAACGGCATCTATCAAGCCATGCAGCAGAGCGGGGCGGTTTCCACCCGCAAGCTGCCGCAGCTCTACTGCGAGCATGACGCCATGTTCCTGCCCGACCGTTTTGTCAAAGGGACCTGCCCGAAATGCGGCGCCGAGAACCAGTACGGCGATTCCTGCGACGCATGCAGCCAGACCTACCCCGCCGAAGAGCTGAAGGACGCGCGCTGTACCCTCTGCGGCCAGACCCCGGTGACCCGCGACAGCGAACACCTCTTTTTCGAGCTGGAGCCGTTCCGCGACTTTCTCAAAACCTGGATACCCGCCCACACCGCGCCCGACGTGGCCAACAAGCTGCTGGAGTGGTTCAACGAGCCGCTGCGCGGCTGGTGCATCTCGCGTGACGCCCCCTACTTCGGCTTCGAGATCCCCGGCCATGCCGGCAAGTTTTTCTATGTCTGGGTCGACGCGCCGATCGGATACATGGCCTCGCTGCAAAAATGGTGCGCCGACCGCAGCGAATCGTTTGACGCCTGGTGGCAGGCCCCCGAGGCCGAACTGTATCACTTCATCGGCAAAGACATCGTGCGCTTCCACTGTCTCTTCTGGCCGGCGATGTTGCATACCGCCGGCTACAAGACGCCCAGCCAGGTCTTTGTCCACGGCTTCCTGACGGTCAATGGCGAGAAGATGAGCAAGTCTAAGGGCACCTTCATCAAGGCGCGCACCTATCTCGATCACCTGCGGCCGCAGGACCTGCGCTTCTACTACGCCTGCAAGCTCAACGGCACGACCGACGACATGGACCTCAACCTCGGCGACTTTGTCAACCGCGTCAACTCCGACCTCGTCGGCAAAATCACCAACCTCGCCTCGCGAGGCGCGCAGATGCTGCACAAAAGTCTGGGCGGCCGCACCGGCTCGATGGATGCCGAAGGCCGAACACTCTACCTTAAGGCGCTGGACTGGGCGGACAGCATCGCCGATTTCTATGAGGCGCGCGATTTCAGCAAGGTCATGGTCGCCGTGCGCGAGCTGGCCGACCAGGCCAACCAGTATTTCGACGCCAAAGCCCCTTGGGCGCTCGTCAAGAGCGATCCCGAGGCGGCGCGTAGCGTCATGACCTCAGTGCTCAACATCTTCCGCGTGCTCGCCATCTACCTGCAGCCGGTGCTGCCCGCCTACGCCGCCAAGACCGCGAAGCTCTTCAACGAAACGCCATACGTCTGGTCCGACATCAAGAAGACCGTGGAAAACAGCCCCATCCAGCCGTACGAATATCTGGCGACGCGCGTCGAGCAGGCGGCTGTGGACGCGCTGATCGCGGCCGGCAAGTCCGGCGAGCCGGCCGCCGCGCCCTGTCCCGCAAAAGCCGCCGCGTCATCCGCCCGACCGGCGCCCCCGACCGCATCGCCCTCCCCGGCCGCGGCAGCGCTTCCCGTCAAGGACATCATCGACTACGACACCTTCGCCCAAGCGGACCTGCGCGTGGCCACGGTGCTCTCGGCCGAATGCGTGGAGGGCGCGGACAAGCTGCTGCGCCTGCTGCTCGACATCGGCGAGCCCAAGCCGCGCCAAGTCTTCGCCGGCATCCGCAAGGCCTACGATCCGGCCGCGCTGGTCGGCCGCCAGGTGGTGATGGTCGCCAATCTCGCGCCCCGCAAAATGCGTTTCGGCATCTCGGAGGGCATGATCCTCGCGGCCGGTAATCCGGATGGCGCGCTCTTCGTGGTCGCGCCCGACAGTGGTGCGCTGCCAGGAGCCACCGTCAAATGATGCGGACGCGGAGAGACCTGCCATGAGCCCGTGGATCGGCGTGCTGCGTCTCTGGTCGCTCACGGCCTCCACCGTGCCGGTCACGGCGGGCGCGGCGCTGGCCGCTTACGAGGGGTCGTTCTCCTGGCCGCTGCTGTTGCTCTGCCTGCTCAGCGGCTGGCTGCTGCAAGTCGCGGCCAACCTGCTGAACACCTACGGCGACCACCGTTCGGGCGTGGACACGGCGCACCGGCCGCCTACCGCGCCGCAACTCGTGAACGGTGCGCTACGGCCGCGCTCGGTGTTGCGCGCGGGCTTGACGGTGCTGGCGCTCGGTGCGGCCGCCGGTTTGGCCGCGGTTGCGCTCAGCGATGTGCACCTGCTGCTCTTCGCCGCGGCCGGCGTGGCCGGAGCGGGATTTTACACGACCGGGCTGCGACTGAAATACGCCGGGCTCGGCCTGCCGCTGGTGATGGTCGTCATGGGCATCCTGATGGTCATGGCCAGCCACTTCGCGCAGGCCCGAGCGCTCTCCCCCGCCGCCGTATGGGTCTCGCTGCCGGTCGCATGCCTGGTCGGCGCCATCCTGCACGGCAACGACCTGCGCGATGTGGTCGGCGACCGCCACGCGGGGATCCTCACGTCATCACTGCTGATCGGACCGCGCGGCGCACGGTGGCTGTTTGTCACGCTGCACACGTTGCCCTATCTGCTGCTCGCCCGCTGCGTGACGGCGCGACAGTTGCCGCTCTGGACACTGTTGCCGCTACTGGCGTTCCCGCTGAGCGTTGCCGTGGCGCGTGACTGCCTGCGCGGCGAAACCCGTTCACTGGAGGTACGCTCCGCCGGCATCCATTTCGTTTTCGGCGTACTCCTGACCCTCGGCCTCATCCTCGCGCACGTTTTCTGATGTTGCCTGATACGGGTAGGCTTGCTATTTTCATGCTCGTAAAGAGCGATGTGTGTGGAAACATGTGGAGCGTGACGCTTGGATGGGTACGCCTGTAACATCTTATGCTGGCCGGGAACGGAGAGCGAACCCGACGCGCCGTCTTGCCGCCCTCGCTGCGGCTTTATGTGCCTTGTGGGCGCAGGCGAACCCGCCCGACCATTTCCTTTCTGGCTGCGAAATCAATTACCCGCCGTTCTGCCTCGTGCAGGAGGACGGGCGGGCCGACGGCTTCTCGGTGGCGCTCATGCGCGAGGCGCTGGAAAAAATGGGGCGCACGGTCGAGTTCTGCACCGGCACCTGGGCAGAGGTGCGCGGCCGGCTGGAACGCGGCGAGATCCACGCCCTGCCGCTGGTCGGGCGCACGCCGGAGCGCGAGGCGGCGTTTGATTTCACGGTCCCCTATCTGACCCTTCACGGCGCCATTGTGGTTCGTCAGGACAACTCCGAAATCAAAGGTTTTGGCGACCTGCGCGGCAAGCGCGTCGGCGTGATGCGGGGCGACAACACGGAGGAGTTCCTGCGGCGGGGGGATTATGGCGTTGTCCTAATCACGACGCCGACCTTCTCCGACGCTTTCAGACTGTTAGCCACTCACGGATGTGACGCGGTGGTGGTCCAAAACCTCGTCGCCCGGCGCATTCTTCAAGAAACCCGTCTGAAGAATCTGAAGATCCTGAACCCGCCCATCCCCGGCTTTTCCCAGCAGTTCTGCTTCGCGGTGCGGAAGGGCGACCACGCGACCTTGGCGCTGCTGAACGAAGGCCTTTCTCTGGCCATTGCCGACGGGGCCTACCGACGTCTGCACGCCCTGTGGTTCGCATCGATGGAGCTTCCCTCCGACCGCGCCCTCATCATCGGCGGCGGACGTCATTTCCCGCCGTTCAAATATCTCGACGAACGCGGCCGCCCGTGCGGCTTTGACGTGGACCTGACCCGCGCCATCGCGCGCGAAGTCGGCCTGGACGTCCGCATCCAGCTCGGCAACTGGCCGGACTCCGTCGAGGCCCTGAGAAAAGGCGAAATCGACGCGATCCAGGGCATGTTCTACTCGCAGGAACGTGCCCGGTTTCTGGATTTCAGCCCCCGGTACATGGTCGTGAATGGCGTCAGCGTCATGCGCAAGGGCACAGGTCCCTTGCCTGAGACCTTCGAGGCGTTGGCCGGCCTCGATCTGGCGGTCCAAGCCGGAGACACGATTTTGGAAGAACTGCGCACGCGCGGGATCCAGGCCAACGTGACAACCGTGCCGACGCAGGAAGATGTCCTGCGCGAGGTCGCAGAAGGTCGGCACCTGTGCGGGATAGCCGCGCGGGCGTGCGCGTTGCACTTTATGCACAAGCATGGCTGGACCAACCTGGTGTACAGCGAACAAGCCTTTTACTCCGCGGATTACGGATATGCCGTGGCCAAGGGCCGACAGGCGCTCCTGTCAAAAATCAGCGAGGGGCTGTCCGCGATCAAAGCCAGCGGCGAGTATCAGAAGATTTATGACCGCTGGTTCGGCGCGTATGAGCCGGAGCCCATCGGCTGGATCAAGGCACTGAAATATGTGGCTTATGTTGCCGTGCCCCTGTTGCTGATTGCGCTGCTGGCGCTCGTCTGGTCGTGGAACCTGCGGCGGCAGGTCGCCGCACGAACCGCCGATCTGCGCCAGGTGGTTGACGCGCTGGCCGAGAGCGAGAAGACGCACCGCCTGCTTGCCGAACAGACGCTCGACATGATCTGGGCGATGGACACGGACCTGATTTTCACCTACGCAAACCCCGCGACCGAGCGGTTGACCGGCTACGCCCCGGATGCGTTCGTCGGGACACACCTTTCGAAACATTTTGACGAGGCGCATCTGAATGACCTCATGAAGATTATCGCGCAAGAAATCACCAAAGGGCCTGAGAACTCGGACGTTATCCTGGAATCGTGCATCTTGCGCCGGGACGACTCGAGCGTGCCTATCGAGGTACATGGCAGGGTCATCTTTGACGAGCGGGCCGTCCCGTTCTGCTGCAAGGCACCACGCGAGACATCAGCGAACGCCGGGAGGAAGAGGCGAAACACGAAGCTCTCCAAGCCCAACTCCTGCAGATGCAAAAGCTCGACTCGGTCGGCAGGCTGGCCGGCGGCGTGGCCCATGACTTCAACAACCTGCTGATGGGCATCATGGGGTACACGGAACTCTGCCGGGACCTCGTCACGGACAACCCGCCCGCCCTTGAGTTGCTCGACGCCGTCTTGAAAGAGGTGAAACGTTCGGCCAACCTGACGCGCCAACTGCTGGCCTTCGCCCGCAAGCAGACCGTCGCGCCGAAGGTGATCAGCCTGAATGACGCGGTCGCCAATATGCTCACCATGCTGCCGCGTCTGATCGGCGAGGACATTGACGTCGCCTGGTTCCCTGCGGACGAATTGCACCCGATTAAAATCGATCCGAGCCAGATCGACCAGATTCTTGCCAACCTGTGCGTCAACGCGCGGGATGCGATCAACGGCACCGGCCGTATCACCATCGAGACCGCCCCTGTGTCCGTCACGGACGACTACTGCAAACAGCACGCCGAGACCCTGCCCGGCGATTATGCCGTGCTTGCCGTTAGCGATGACGGTTGCGGCATGGATCAAGAGACTTTGTCGCATATTTTTGAACCCTTCTACACGAAAAAGAAAGTCGGCGAGGGGACCGGACTCGGCTTGGCCACCGTCTACGGCATCGTCAAGCAGAACAACGGCTTCATCAATGTTTACAGCGAACTTGGCAAAGGCAGCACGTTCCGTGTGTACCTGCCCGTCAGCCCGGAGGCCTTGGAAGCGCCGCAGGCACCTGTCCCAGACACAATACGTATCGGCGGCTCGGAGACGATTCTGCTGGTTGAAGATGAACACGCTATCCGCGAGTCCATGCGCCTCTTTCTTGAACAGATCGGCTACACGGTCCTGTCGGCGGAGTCTCCGGAGGCCGCTTTACGCTTGGCCGCGGAACAAGCGAAGCCGATCGACCTGCTTGTCACGGATGTGGTCATGCCCGGCATGAACGGGCGCGAGCTGTCTGATCGTCTGCGCACGGAGCACGCCGCGCTGCGCTGCCTCTATCTCTCCGGGTATACCGCAAACGTGATCGCGCATCGCGGCGTCTTGGAAGAGAATGTCCACTTCCTCAGCAAGCCGTGCAGCCTCAATGAGCTGGCGCACACGATCCGCGGGATTTTGGACCAGCCTGCCTGATGATGTCGTCAGTCCGCCGGGCGTATCGCGTAGCGCCGGGGCAGGGGCGCGACGTTTTCGCGGATAATCCTCGTCAGCTCTGCCGACCGTCGACGCAGCGATCCCTTTCGCCAATGCGGCGGCGGTTGTTTTCACCACCAAAGCGCCGTCGATCTCGAGCGCGTAACGATCACCGCTCAGGCCGGTAACCGTCAGCATTTCGCGGTTGAGTTCCTGCATGAACGGCACCCACTCCAGCGCGGGGCCGCAGGCCTTGTCGACGGGGAACGGCAGGGCTCCAGAGCGGCATGTGAACGTCAGCCCCCCGTCTACCATACGAACGTCCGAGATGTCGCAATTGTTTTGCCGAACGACCTTGCCCTGACGACCGTCAAGCGTCGCCTCCGCGACGACGGCTGGCGCATGCTGCGCTTTCAGGAAGAGATACGCCATGACCAGATGACCCGCCGGACCGGGATGGATACGGTCGGGACCGACCAGCGTGAAAGCGGGCTGTTTGGCCTGCCACGCCCGGTTGATGGCATCCATGGGCGCGTTGAAATCGACCCATCCGGCTTGAACCTTCTCCGCGAGCTTGTGCGCGGCGGCACCGCAGAATTTGAGGGCGTCGTTGACACCGAAGAGATTTTCCTCGCTCTGGCTGCCGGTCTGGTCATAGGGCGAGGGCCCCATGAAAATCAGCCTGACGCCGTCGCGGTGCAGACGCTCCGCGAGGATTTCCATGTTTTTGATGTGGCTGTCGAGGGCGGCGGCGCGTTTCGCTTCCGTGTCTGGGCCGGTTGATCCGGGTTTGTAGAGGCCGCGATTGACGTCGTTCATGCCCAGCATGACCGTCGCGACGGTCGGCTTGCGCGCCGCGATATCCCAGTCGTAGCGGCGCACGGCACCGGCTGCGGTATCGCCGGCGAAGCCGCAGTTGACCGTCTCCACCCGCCAATTCGGGAAGCGCGTCAGATAGAAGAGCGTGATCTCGGTGTGGTAAAGCATCTGGTGGGTGATGCTGTCGCCGATGAAGCAGACACGATCGCCGTCACGGAACGGCTCGGCGACCGATCCCGCCGTCAGCCGCAACGCCAAGAAAAGCGCGGCCGTCCAACACCTCTTCACACCGCGATGTCTCGGGGTTTGCACGTCGTTGTTTTTCCCAAACGAGCGGGGGTGCTTCACGGCTTCGCCTCCCGAAACAACAACGGCGCGAACTCCGCGAGACACCCGCGCCAGACGGGCCATGAGTGATCGCCCTCGATCAGATGACAGGTGTGGCGAATCCCCTGCTCGGACAGTTTCGCGACAAACGTTTTGACGCCCTCAACATACCGGTCGTCGCGGCCGCAGGCGATCCACAGCAGCCTCAGCCGGGCGTTCGTTTCCTGCGCAGCTTCAAGCGCCGTCTTGACGGCTTCCGCATCGCAACTGCCGCTGAACGCGCCGATCCACGCGAACCGGTCAAGCGTATTCAGGCCGACGCTCAGCGACTGCCGCGCGCCCATGCTCAAGCCGGCGATCGCTCGGTTCTCGCGGCCCTCGGCCAACCGGTAGTTCTTCTCGACAAGCGGAATCGCCTCCTCCAGCAGTTCGCGGCGGAACGCCTCAAACGTCACACGCCGCCGCTCCGGATTGCCTTGATACGAAACCACGCCGAAGGGGTGGCCGTTCATCATCACAATCACCATGGGCACGGCCTTCCCGGAGGCGATCAGCCTGTCGAGGATCCAGTTTGCCTTGCCCGTCTCGACCCAGGCGCGCTGGTTGCCGCCGAATCCGTGTTGGAACGCCAGAAGAGGGAACCGTTTCGTTGCGTCCATTTCGTAACCGGGCGGCGTATAGACGAGCAATTCACGACGCTCGCCGAGCACGTTCGACTGGTACTCGTGCACGTGGACCGTCCCGTGCGGAAGGTCTTGCCAGTCCCACGGCGCAGGAGGCACGGACGGAATATGCAACACGCTCTTGCCCGGTTGGACGTACGACTTCATCGCCGGATTATTCGGATCGATGACATTCAGCCCGTCCACCGCGAAGGAGTATTCCCAGATGCCTGCCGGAACGGCGTCCGCCGTGACGGACCACGTGCCGTCGTCGCTGCGGGCCATCGCCAAGCCCTGCTTGGACCATTGCCCCTGCAGCACGACCTCTTTCGCGTTCGGCGCCTTCAGCGAAAAAGTCCGTCGCGCATCTGAACGCTGCTCCGCGCCGTCACCATACGTCGCACAGGCGGACAGACAGGCGGCGAGCAGGACTGCCGATTTAAGAACGTTCCGATGACTCCTCAGTTTTATGTTATCAACCATGGCACAGGTTCTCCTTTTTGTGATTGACGTCGTGTTCGGTTGGTGGCCGGGGTGCGCGAGTGGCGTGCGTGTTTTGAGCGAAGCATAGTCGGGGCGCGGGCGTCCCCGCCCGCACTGTGAAAGGCCGCGCGCGATTCAGACGCGCGGTCTGGCTCTCAATGAACGACCGCACAGCCTATTGAGTTAAACGCTGTTGCGGGCGGGGACGCCCGCGCTCCCGACTCACCTGCGTCCCTTTTCATCCGAAACGCACGATCTTCGCATCCCCCGGCCACCCACCGATTACGTTGACGTCCTTTCGCCCCGCGCTCCTCAGGCGGACGTGGCCCCACCCGCGTCATGTCGATGGGGCGAAACCCCAGCGCCCAGGCGGGCGACTCGGGCTTCAGGCGGAAATCGCCGCGGTCGGGATCCACAAACAAGGGATCCGCATACTTCGAATTGATATCCTTGCCGCGCTTCTGCCAGTCCGCCCACGTCCCGTTGTCAAACTTAACCTCATCGCGTTTCAGCGTCGGATTGAAATACAAATTCCAGTCGAACGGGGCGAATTTAGTCCGGCAGATCACATTGTTCTCGGCCAGGATGTGGGTCGACCCCTCGTCAAGGTAGAGCCCCCAGCCGCCGTAGTGGTTGGCATCGACATCGTGGATCAGGTTGTTGCGGACCGTCGTGCCGGGCGCGACCCCCAGCGTGTACACGCCCCCCATGTCCGAGAGCAGCCCTTGGCCGATGTCGTGGATGTGGTTGAACTCGACGCGGTTGTCGCGGCTGATGCTGCGCCAGTAGCCCCATTGCCAACCGACCGAAACGCCCGAGTAATACCCGTGGTGGATGTGGTTGTGCGCGACGGTGTTGCCTTCGGTGTGCATCAGCAGCGCACCGACTGCCGACGCGAAACGCTTGCCGTAATGGCGGATCTCGTTGTCCGTGATCACGTTGTCCGCCGTGCGCCAAAGCGGGTTCATGAATTTTAGTGGCTGCAAGGCGTTTAGGTCATCGTTGGCGATGCCGCTGGTGACGCGGAAGCCGCCGGCGTCAAGATCGTGTAGCGCGTTCCCGACAAACGCATTGTCCCGGCAGCCGCCGAGCACCTCCACGGGATATCCGCCGAGATTTGACAATTCGCAATTTTCAAATGAGCAATGTCTTGCCCCCGTCAGCGTGACCGCCGCCGCCACCGAAGCGGACGCCTGCCGGTTGTTGACGTATCCCGGAGGGATCTCGTAATGGCAGTGCGAGAAAACCAGATCGCGGAAAGCGACGTGCTCGACCCAGCGGCCTTTGTCCGGCTGACCGGTCATCTGCACGAGCGCCGTCAGCCGCAGAGCCGTAGCCTCGGCGCGCGTCATATCCTCGCCCGGCTTGGGCCAGTAGGTCAGTACCCCCGTCGTGCGGTTGAGGTACCATTCGCCGGGCTCGTCAAGCGCCTCGAATACGTTCTCGACCACATAGCGCGCGCCTAGCGTCGTTTCGGTAATCGTGAAGGCGTCATCGACGAACTGCTTGCACGAAGGATAAACGAACGAGACGACACCCGCGTCGCCGTCGATTGCCTTGACCGTCAGGTGCGTATCGGTCCAGAAGTGGTACACGATGACTTCTGTGTCCTGGATGTTCGTCCACCGGGGATCCAGATCGCCCGGCGCGTACCCGAACTGGTGGCACGGCGTGTTGTATTTCACCGGCTCCTTGCCGCCGCCCGGCGACGGCGCGTCGGGAATCTGTTTGTCGACACGGAAAAAGCCCGTTTGGGGCAGCCGCGCGCGGGGCCGAGCCTGGCCGTTGACGAACAACTGGTTGAAATACCAGTCGCCTGACTTCACTTCCGTAATCTCGGTTGTCCACAGGCGGTCATCCGTTTTTTTCCAGCCGCCAATACGTCGGCCACCGCTGAGTACCGCGCGATCACCGGGCATCGCCCGGTAGACGATCGGGGCTTCGGCTGTGCCGGAATCATCATGGTCGAGATGAAATGCGGCGGGTAGATAATGGGTGCCTCCGCCCACCACGACCTCGACGCCGCCTGCCGGCAGCGGACCTTTCTTCTTCAGCTCGCGGATTCGTTGCCGCGCCGCCTCCAGCGTGGCCAGCGGCCCGTCCGACCGATCACCCTTTGCCGTGGCAAGATTTCCCGACCATGCGTCATTACCGTCCTTAGCCACATAGAATGTCATAGCGGGTGAGAACGCGTGTTCGGCTGACGGATGGTTCCCATTATCACACACTCGGCAACCGCCGCACACCGCCAGGCACAGTGACACGCCGACCGCCAGACTCCTGGCACCCCGTTTTCCTAACAGCCTCATGGACGCGCTCCCTTTCTTCGTTGTGACGGGCTAACACTTCGGTGCACCTCCCGCCGGCCAGCGCAACGGCTCGCGGTCGGTGCCAACGAGCCGACGCCACCATCATCCCCCGCCCGGCCTTCTTCCCCCAGAAGGCCGGTTATGGGTTCTCCCTCTTATTTGCCGTATTTGCCGCTCATCACTTCCCTGACCGCCTGCAGATGCTTACAAACTGCGGCTCACACTTTCCAAGGCGCGCGCATCTGCTTGCCCATCAGTTTGCTCGCCTCGGGATCGCCGACGATCTCCTCCTTGGCCGCATCCCATTTGAGGGTACGCCCGAGAAGCGCCGCGATGTGGCCGAGGTGGCCGGGCGTCTGGGAACGGTGCGCGACCTCCACCGGCGTCAGCGTGCGCTTGCGCGAGCGGACACAGTCGAGGAACTCTTGTTGGTGCCCCGGACTCTTGAAGAGCTGGATGTCGAGGTCGCCTTTCTTCTCCCGGTCTTGGATCTCCCGGATCCACTGCCGGTTTGAGGCATCGATCGTACCGCGCGTCACGGAGACCCAGCCGTTGGGCCCGTACCACTTGGCGCCACTCTTGATCTCGTCATACCCCCCGGCGATCACCACGTCCACCTTGTTCGGGTACACGCACTCGACTCGGTACCGGGTGGCGGTGTTCCAGACGGCATCCTTGGGCGGATACTCAGCCGTGGCCGAGACCGTCAGCGGCCCGACCGCGTCATCCGGCCCGCACCCGTATTTCGGATTGGCGAGACCCCAGTGCGCAATGTCGCAGTGATGGCCGATCCAGTCCATGAGCTGACCGCCGCCGGTGTTGTAGTTCCAGCGCCAATTCTTGTGGAAGCGACAGGGATTGAACGGCATCATTTGCGCCGGACCGGTCCAGAAGTCGTAGTCCACGCCGGGCGGCACAGGTCCGTCCGGCAGCTCCTTGCCGGTCTTGCCGAAGTCGTTGTGCCCCGCCGGCAGTCCGACCTCGACGCGCGTGACCTTGCCGAGGTAGCCGTTCTGAACCAGCTCGACGGCCCAGCGGAAAAGCCCCTCTCTGCGCTGCCACGAACCGGTCTGCCAGATGCATTTGTTTTTCTGCGCGGCGCGGACCATCGCGATGCCCTCGTTCAGCGTATGCGAAAGGGGTTTCTCACAATAGATATCTTTGCCCGCCTGCGCGGCGGCAATCGCTTGAATCGCGTGCCAGTGGTCCGGCGTGCTGATACAGACGGCGTCGATGTCTTTGCGCGCCAGCAGCTCGCGGAAATCCTTGTACCCCTTGCAGTCCTGATTGCCGTAACGCTCGTTGGCCTTGCCGACCGCCTCTTTCAGATGGGTTTCGTCCACATCGCACATGGCCACCACCTGGCAGTCGTCTTGCTGAAGAAAGGCTTTGAGGTTGCCGCCGCCTTGCCAGCCGATGCCGATAAAGCCCATCGTGATTTTGTTCGACGGCGCCGACGCGCCGAGCAGGCGGCGCGGCAGAATGAGCGGAGCGGTAGCGGATGCGGCCATGAGCCGCAGCATGCTGCGGCGGTTTGTGTGCGACAGAGTCGTCATTTTGTTGTGTCCCTTTCTTTGATGTAAGTGTACGTGAACGTGCACCGCTTTGCTGTGAACGTGTACGGTCTCCCGGTGTGCTAGTCTGTGTCGGTGCGGAAAGGCGAAGCGGGCAGTCCCGCGGCGTTGTAGAGCGTGCATTCCGGATTGTTTGCCCAGGCGTACCGGACATGGACAGGCGTCTTGATCGCGTTGCTCCAGACCACTACGCTGTCACCTTCCACAACGGCCTGTGCCCAAACGAATTTTTTGTCTGCGGCGGCGATCGCGAAACCCTTCAGCACGCCGCCTTTCGCGGTCAGCCCGCCGCCCAGATGCGTGAAACGGATGCGGATCTTGTCGCCCTCGACCGTATGCCCCGCGGCAAGCGGCCCCGAGACCGCGATATCCTTGTCGCCGTAGCAGTCGCGCATCGCCCAGCGGGCGAGGCGCTTCCCGACGTCCTGTTTGTTTTTCGGATGGATATCCCCCGCCTCGCCGATATCGATCGCCACCGCCATGCCCGTGTTGCGGAGCGCGAGCGTCTTCAACTGAGACTCTCTCAAGCGCGCCCACCCGCCCTCGGACGGCTGCGCGTCCCGCTCCCTGAAACTGGCGAGCTGCACGAAATAGAAAGGCAGATTCCCGTCGGCCCACAGGCCGCGCCACGCTTCGATCATGGCCGGGAAGAGCGTATCGTGCTGCTTCGCCTCGCCCGCATTGCCTTCACCCTGATACCAGATGAACCCGCTCAGGGAATAGCGCGTGAACGGCGCGATCATGGCGTTGTAAAAGGCCGTCGGGATGCCGGTCGGCTCGGGCAGTCCGACGGGGGCAGGCACCGGCTTTTCGGCCCGCTCAACCTTGCATTTCCATGTGCCCGACAGATTCAGCTCGTTGCCCCGGCCGTCGCTCAGCTTCAGCGGATCGGGATAGGGCGGATAGAACCCGCCTTGACCCATCCGGTCGAAGATGCGGACCGCGATCACGTTCTTGCCGGCTTTCACGCAGGCCGCCGGCACGGGATACGAGCGGAAAAGCCATACGCGCCAGTTGCTCTCCGTGGCCCCGACCTTTTCACCATTCACATAGGCGATGTCGTTGTCGCTGATCGGGCCGAGAGACAGCGTCAGGTTCCGGCCCGCCCAGGACGCGGGAAGCTCCACCTCTTTGCGGAACCAGACGGCGCCGTCGATGGCCAAGCCCTGCGACTCGATGCTGCCGGGCGCGGCAAAGTCCCGCCAATCCGACGTGTCGAGTTCTGGCTTGGACCACGCGAGACACTCGGGCTTCACGCCGGTATCCACGCAGGCATGCCGGTCATACGTCGCGTTGCGAAAAGCAACGTAGGTCTTCATGTCCGCGTAATGTTCGGGCGCCAGCTCCGCCGGCTGGGGCAGGCTCTTGTCGGCGAGCAGGACCTCGGCGGGCGTCCAGGCCTGACAGGGGCTCGCGCCGACCGCGCTGTTGATGATCCCCATCGGGAGCCGGTACTTCTGGTGCAACTCGCGCGCGAAAAAATACGCGGCTGCCGAAAACACCTCGGCTTTGTCCGGCGTGCAGATCCGCCATTCCCCCTTGCAATCCTCTTTCGGGGAGGGCGCCACCTCCGTCTTGACCATGAAGAACCGCATGGCGGGGTAGTCTGCGGCCTTGATTTCCGCAGCCGAGTCCGCCACCTGCATCAGGGTCATGGCCATGTTGGACTGCCCCGAGGCCAGCCACACGTCGCCCACCAGAACATTCTTGATGACGAGCGCGTTCTTGCCGGTCACGCGCATCTCACGCTCTTCCGCGGACTGCCGCAGGGGCTCAAGCGCGAGCGACCATCTGCCGGCCTGATCCGCCACGGCTTCTTTGCGTTGCCCCGCGAACTCGACCGTCACCTTCTCCGACGGCTCCGCCCAGCCGCGCACCGTCACGGGCCGGTCCCTCTGCAGCACCATGTTGTCGGAAAAGACCGACGGCATCCTGACATCCGCGCACAGCCGCCCGCAGACAAACATCCCGATCACCAAACCGATCCGAAACACCGTTTCCATAAGATTCCTCATTCGTCCGTGACTTCAGCCGGCTGGTGCGGGCCAAGCCGACTGAAGTCGGTACACCAGCCTGTGCCGCCCCGTTTCCACCATTTCTCGCATTCGTCTGCCACACCCCGACCGCCAACCGATAACGCAGCGGCACTCTCACTTGCCGTACACGACGCGCTTGATGGCCTTCAGGTAGGCACCATCGGGGTCGTCCCGGCACGGCACGAGCCAGCCGCCCTCGCCGATCTCGTTCCACGCATAGATCACGCCGAGGCGGTCCGGGGTCGTCCGATCCGGGTTGGCGTCCATCCACTCTGGCATCCGTCTGAGATACGCTTCGAACTCCTCCGGTGTGCCGCGCGCGAAGTGCGGCGAGACCTTCGAGCCCTTGCCCAGACCTTCACCGTTTGTCGCCTCCCAGGGCCGGCGATCCCAGCCTTGGGTGGCCACCGGGATGTAGGGCATGGCCGGACGGTTCGTGCTGGCCCACACGGAGACGTTCCAGTCTGCCAGCAGCTTGAACGGATAGATCGTCTCCAGATCGAGCGCCTTGCCCTCGGCGTCTTTGAAGTACCAGCAATAGGCGAAGAAGGCGAGCCCGTGATCGGCGGCAAGGTCGATCTGCCTTTCAAGAACCCCGGGCGTATCCTCGCGCCAGCCCCACACCGGGGTCCGCCCCGCGAATTCCGTCCCCAGTTGCTTTGTGAAATGCGTCGGCATGCCCTTGGCCCAGGCGTTCGACACCGAGCCGTCGTCATACGGGCTCTTGCCTGACCAGCCCGCGAAGTAGTAGGCCCCCAGCTTCAGGCGGGGTGCCGGCGGAGTGTCGGCGGCCTGCGCCGCAGGCAACGCCAACACGGCCGACACCAACAGGGTTCTTGTATGAATCCTAATGCTTTTCTTTGGGTCCTTCCCGTTAACATGCCCCGGAGAACAATTTGAGCCCATGCGCCCCTCGCCTTCCCTTTCCCTCTCATCTCATCGCGTGCGCTTCCCTATGGTTTAAGTCTCATTCTAGCGGAAGCGCCACCCGCATTTGAATACCCGTCACACGAAAAAACATGTCTTAAAGACCAAATTGGCTTCTAGCGATTTCAATAGCGATGCCGCAATATTTCCTTCAGGCGAAAATGAGTTCGCAAAACCGAGTGTCCAGTTCGCATTATCGAGATTGCGGAGGTGTGCGGTTTCAGATACCCTGAGGGTATGGTGTATTTGGATCATGCCTATGACGGCGCGAATATCGCATGGGATGACCGCAGCGTGCGTTCGCCGCGCGTCATCTTCGGGCAGATCAGCTACCTGCCCGGCGGGTTTGTCGGCCCGCGCATACAGCGCGATTACGAGCTGATCGTGCTCCACTCCGGCTCATGCGAGGTTCGGATAGACGGCAACCCCGGACGCTCGCTCGACCCCGGGCTCGCCTATCTGTTCCGTCCCGGCCACCGGGAACACTTTCTTTATGACGACCGCGGGCAATCGAACCACGCCTGGTGCTCCGTTTCTCCCGGCTTTCTCCCCGACGCCTTGAGGCTGGGGCTCGACACCGTGCAGGAAGGCGCGGGTTTTCCCCCATCGGAATGCTTCAAGCGCATCGTCTCGGCCGCCTTCCTCTTCCGCTCGGGCCAGTTGGCGAGCGCCCTGCAGGTCGTCGACACGCTGGGACTGGCCCTGTTCGCCGAATTCGTCCACATGGTGCACCACGCTGCCGAGCCCTTCCGCGACGACAGCGTCATCCGCGCCAAGCACTACATGGAGGATCATCTGCGCGACCCCGACTGCCTCGTGCAGGCGATGGCTGTGGCCGGCTGCTCGAAATCCGCGCTGACTTACAAGTTCGCGAACGAACTGGGCACCTCGCCCTCCCGATATCTGTGGCGCATCCGCACGGAAAAGGGGCTGGAACTGCTGGCCGACACGGGTCTGTCGGTCGCCGAGATCGCCGACCGTTGCGGTTTCCAGAGCCCCTTCCATTTCTCGCGCTGCGTGCGCCTCATGCAGGGCCTGCCGCCGCGGGAGATCCGCCGCCGGGCCTGGGCCAAGGAGCCCGTCTGCGAGCCGTGTATGCCGTCGAGGGCGAACGCTCTGTACCCATGAGAGCTGCTCTTCGGCGCCTGCCCCGAGCAGAACGGATGGCCTTTTTTAGGTGCCGACCGCTACCATGACTGCGCGGGCGTTTCCACCCTGCCCACCCATACGCAGTCGATTCGGCAGGGGCCGGTCAACGGAAAGGCAATGGCGAGCCGTCTCGATGCAGCGGTCGAGAAGCGCAAGGATGGAGTCCCATCCTTACAACACTGTTTTTTGCCTCAAAAAACCGTTCTAAGACCGAATAATACGGCAAAAAATGCGACAACTCATTGATATAGCGATAGTTAGCGACGCTAAGCGTCGAAGCCGAAGCGTCGAAGCCGCCGGCACTTCGTCGAACGCCGAGGTGTAGGCGAGGTTAAGGCCGAAGTTGCGCTCGACCACCATCGCCTGGAAGCCCATGCGCACGGCGCAGGTCAGCAGGGTGCCGGTGATCGTGATGTCCTGGCATTTGAACGTCGGGGTCAGCGTCCGGCGCGTCGGGGAGCCCGCCTCGCCGAGATCCAGATAGCCGAAGGCGTTCGCGCCGAACAGATGCGCGACGCGCACCTTGCCCGTGTTGCAGCGGGTCTGCACCGCGCCGCCAACGTCGGGCAGGTTGCAGCGGTAGGGGTCGTCCTGACGCACGAAAGCCACGCCGCCGTAGTCGATCATGTCGCCCGCGCCGAACACGCGGTTGTTCTTGTCCTCGAACCCCTTGATGAGGTCCGTGAACTTGGAGTCGCCGAACTTGATCTGCTCGATTCGGGGCCAGCTTGGCTTTCACACCCAGGCCGCTGTTGGCGAGCGGGGTTTCAAGCTCCTTGTCGGTCATCTCATCAAAAGCCCGGTCG
>Ga0116182_1002589_pt1 | contig 17593 bp, 13 predicted proteins | sample AD_UKC077_MetaG_FD_89805 | JGI IMG/M metagenome (GOLD analysis project Ga0116182, IMG submission 89805) | Active sludge microbial communities of municipal wastewater-treating anaerobic digesters from USA - AD_UKC077_MetaG | ecosystem: Engineered > Bioreactor > Anaerobic > Digestate | place: USA...
CTCCGGCTCCGGCAAATCCACCCTGACCAAGCTTGTGCAGCGCCTGTATGTGCCTGATCGCGGCAGGGTGCTGGTGGACGGCCATGACATTGGCATCATCGACACCACCTCGCTGCGCCACCAGGTCGGCATGGTCCTTCAGGAGAACATGCTCTTCAACCGCAGCATCCGCGACAACATCGCCCTTTCCAATCCGAGCCTGCCGATCGAGGCGGTCATCCAGGCCGCCAATCTGGCCGGTGCGCACGAATTCATCTGCGAGTTACCGGACGGCTATGACACCATTGTCGGCGAACACGGCACCGGGCTGTCCGGCGGGCAACGCCAGCGCATCGCCATCGCCCGCGCCCTGATCACCAACCCGCGCATCCTGATCTTCGATGAAGCCACCAGCGCCCTGGACTATGAATCGGAAAAAATCATCCAGGACAACATGCGCCAGATCTGCGTCGGCAGAACCGTGCTGATCATCGCCCATCGCCTCTCCGCCGTACGCGAGGCCAACCGCATCATCGTCATGGAACGTGGGCAGATCGTCGAGGAAGGCAGCCATGATGAATTACTGAGGAACCCGGACGGGATTTACAACCACCTGTACCGGTTGCAGCAGGGCAACCAGGAAAGCGGAGCGGCGGCAACCGAATATGCGCCGGCTGCAATGGATACGCTGCCAATGCAGTACGTTCCGGAATCGCAAATGAGCTTATAAAAAGCAATTGGCCACAGAGGGCACAGAGTTCTCAGAGGGAAAACAAGCAGTTCTCAAAATATCCTGTCAGGGATTTGGAAAATACTGATTTACCGTTTTTAAACGTAGGGGCAAAGCAATTGTCTCACTTGCTTTGCCCTTGTTGCCACGGAGGTTGTTGCTCCGGTGATTAAACATTCAAACCCTGCTGTAGGGGCGGGGCGCCCCCGCCCCGGATTGGGCGAGGCAAGCCTAGCCCCTACGACTGAAATGGTATTTTGGAAATTCTATAATGATTTCTCTGTGTTCTCCGTGGTTAACTGCCGTTTAAAGGATAAGCATGAAACACCGAATAGAAGCATTCACCGAACTGATTGGGCGCTACAGGGCCGTATTCAATCACTACTGGCAGATACGCAAACAGCTGGACGGCAAGATGCTGGCGGCTGATGAGGCGGAATTCCTGCCCGCCGCACTTTCACTGCAGGAAAGGCCGGTCTCTCCGGTAACCAGACTGCTGGCCAAGGTGCTGATGACTCTGGTGCTGGTGCTGCTGGCCTGGTCTATCTTCGGGAAGGTGGACATCATCGTCAACGCATCTGGCAAGGTCATCCCCAGCGGTTACAGCAAGACTATCGCCTGTGTGGATGTCGCCAGCGTAAGGGCCCTGCATGTTCAGGAAGGGCAACAGGTCAAGGCCGGAGACCTGCTGATCGAACTGGATACCAGCATGAGCGACGCCGAGCGGGACAAGGCCGCCGGTGACCATGACATGTCTCTTTTACAGATTGCCGGGGCCAAGGCACTGGTCGCCGCCATCGACAGCGGCACTGCGCCGCGGATGCCGGCGGTGCCGGGAGTCCCTGCCGACAAATGGCAGTCCGCCAAGGCCCATCTGGATGCCCAGTACCGTGACTTCACCTCCAAGCTGAAACGCATCGACGGCGATATTGCACGCTACAGCGAGGCGCTGCCACTGGCGGCCCAAAGGGCTGCCGACTACAAGGAACTGCTCAAGACCCGTGATGTATCCCATCATGCCTGGTTGGAAAAGGAGCAGGCCCGTGTTGACCTGGCCGGTCAGCTTACCGACGCAAAAAACCAGCGCCGCGCCCTGATCGAGGAGACCAGAAGAATCGCCTACGACAAGTCGACGGACGGCATCAGGATGGCATCGGCCTCCAGGCAGGACGCCATGCGCGCCGACGCCCACAGCAGGCTTTTAAGGCTGACCTCTCCCGTGGACGGCACGGTGCAGCAACTGGACGTGCATACCATCGGCGGAGTCGTTGCCGCCGCCAAGCCGCTGATGCAGATCGTTCCCAGGTCCAGCAAGGTGGAAGTGGAAGCGTTCATGGAGAATAAGGACGTGGGCTTCGTGCAGGTGGGCCAGGATGCGGAGGTCAAGATAGACGCCTTTCTGTATACCAAGTACGGCACCGTCAAGGGTAAGGTTACGCACGTCTCCCACGATGCCATTGCCGATGAGAAAAGGGGGCTGATCTATTCCACCAGGATCATGCTGGACAGGTCGACCATGAACATCGACGGCAAGGAGATGCCGCTCTCCCCCGGCATGTCGGCGAACGTGGAGATCAAGACCGGCGACCGCCGCATTATTGAATATGTGTTGAGCCCGCTGATGCGGCATAAGCGGGAGAGCCTCAATGAACGGTAATGTCAGCCTCAAAACCAAAATCTTTAATAGAACACGGATGCGACGGATGCAACGGATTTACATGGATTTTTTAAACCAATATACGGTTCTGATTTATCTGCTAAAATCCTTTCAAATCCGCTTTTTCCGCGTTCTATGGTCTTTGATTTTTGCCTTTCCGTTTTTTTCAGGATTAATCGTATTGTTTTCCGCCATGCCTGCCTTTGCCTTTGCCTTTGATTTTATGGCGCCGGTGGTGACGCCTTTCAAAGATCCTCTGTGGGCGAATCCCGATGTCCTGGACTCCGGCGCAACCCTGCCCGGAGATGCAAAGCCGGCGGCCTGTCCCGCCAACAAGGATTTCAATGCCCCGCTTTCCCTGACCGATGCCGTGGATGTGGCCCTGTGCAACAATCCGCAGATCAAGGCGGCCTGGGCCGCCATAAAGGTCCAGGCCGGAGCGGTGGGGGAGGCGCGCGCTGCCTATCTCCCCACACTGTCCGGCACTACCAACCTCATGGCTAACCGCACTGTCTATCCCGGATCGCGGGCAGCAGCCACCAGCACGGAAGGGCGCACCCTTTACGCCACGCTGGGGTGGAGGCTGTTCGACTTCGGCGGACGGGACGCCAACCGCAGGTCAGCCAACAGCATGCTGGTATCGGCCATAGCCCATCACAACGCCGCTCTGCAGAAAACCCTGGCCGATGTGATCCAGGCATATTTTGACGCCCATACGGCCAAGGCCAATCTGGAGGCCAAAGAGGCCAATGAGTCGATAGCAAAGAGCACATTCGAAACAGCGCAGCGCAAAGAAGCCAGAGGGGCTGTCGCCCGCAGCGATACGCTTCAGGCTGCCACGGCGCTGGCCAAGGCCACCCTTGAGAAAAACCGTGCTGCCGGTTATTACCGCAGATCGCTGGCCGTACTGGTTTATGCCATGGGCATACCTGCCCAAACAAAGGTAACCCTGTCGCAGGATATTAGAGACAAAGAGATGGTAAATTCTGGGGAGCTTGACGACTGGCTGAAGATCGCGGCGGAAAAACATCCGGCCATACTTGCCGCCAAAGCCCGGTGGGATGCATCCCAACAGAAGATTACGGCTGTGCGTTCGGAAGGTTTGCCTACAATAGACCTCAATGCCAATTATTATGAAAACGGCTATCCTGGCCAGGGATTGTCGCCAACCAGGTCACAGGTGGGCACGGTGGGCATCTTTATATCATTCCCTCTGTTTGAGGGGTTCTCGCGCACCTACAAGGTACGCGGGGCCGAGGCGCAGGCGGAACAGAGGGCAGCAGAGCTCAAGGATACGGAGCACAACACCCTGATGGAGGTGGTGAAGGCCCATGCCGATACAGCATCTTCCCTGCAGAATCTAAAGGCTTCCGAGAACCTTCTCAATGCGGCAGTCGAATCCCTGGATACATCGAAGCGCAAGTACGACAAAGGGGCCGCTGATATCCTTGAGGTGCTCAACACCCAGGCCGCGCTGGCCGATGCCCAGCAGGAGCGCATCCGCAGCCTGGCGGAGTATAGGTCGGCCAGGCTCAGGCTTTTGGCCAATGTGGGCATGATGGGGAGAGACGGGGGGAAAGTGATGCATTAAAATAGCAGGCGGGGAGCAGGCATGAAGGAAGTATCTTGTCTGTATTCACACACATGGAACAGCCAGGACTGCTTCCTCTGAAGCATCAAACATCATAGACATGCCCTTTGTTAAAAATATGCCCACACTGATGCAGCTTCTCCAGATAATACTCGTAGTTTCCCTCGTAAACCCTCATCTCGCCGTGATCGATTTCAAATACACGATCCACCAGCAAGCGCAGAAAATGACGGTCATGGCTGACCAGCAGCACTGTGCCGCTGAAACGCTGCAGGGTATCCAGCAGCATCTCGCGCGATTTGATGTCCAGGTGGTTGGTCGGCTCGTCCAGCACCAGAAAGTTGATCGGCCTGCCCAACAGGGTTGCCAGCACGATCCGGCTTTTCTCGCCGCCGGACAGGTTTTCGATCTTTTTGTCCACGCTGTCTCCAGAAAACAGGAAGGCCCCCAGCAGATTGCGGATCACTCCGATATTGGCCAATGGCATGGCAGCTTGAACCGTTTCAAACACCGTCTTCTGTCCGTCCAGCAGATCCATGGCATGCTGGCTGAAATAGCCCAGCTCAACATTGGCCCCCAGGCTGAAGCTGCCCTCTGTGGGAGTAGTCTGTCCAGCCAGTATCTTCAGCAGTGTTGATTTACCCGCGCCGTTAACACCTACCAGCGCAATCTTGTTCTGCCGCTTGATCATACCGGAAACACCATGAAAAACGGAATGCTGCCTGCCGTCTGGAGTTTCCCAGACCTTGGCAAGATTATCCATGGCAACCACATCATCTCCGCTGCGGGGCGGTTCGGCAAAATCGAAACGCACCACACGCTCTTCAGGCGGGATTTCAATCCGGTCGATCTTATCCAGCTTTTTGACCCGCGACTGCACTTGTGCAGCGTGAGAAGCACGCGCCGCAAAACGGGCAATGAATTCCTCTTCCTTGGCCAGCATGTCCTGCTGCCGCTTGTGGCTGGCGATCAGCTGTTCACGGCGGATATCACGCTCACGCTCGTAGAAGTCATAGTTGCCGCCATATGTGGTCACGGTTTTGTTGGCCACCTCGATGATGCGCGTCACGATACGATTCATGAAATCGCGGTCATGACTGGTCATCAGCAGAGCGCCGTCAAATTCGTTGGCCAGCCACTCCTCCAGCCAGATGATCGACTCCACATCCAGGTGGTTGGTCGGCTCGTCCAAAAGCAGCACATCCGGCTTGAGCGTCAGAATACGCGCCAGGGCGATACGCATCTTCCAGCCGCCGCTAAAGGATTCCACCGGCAGATTGAAGCGGTCCGGGCCGATACCCAGGCCAGTCAGAACAGTTTGAGCGCGGCTGTCCAGATTGTAGCCGTCGCGGTGTTCGAACTCTTCCTGGGCTACGCCGTAGCGTTCCAGCAGGGTTGCCATTTCATCATCGGACTGGGGCTCGCACATGGCTGCCTCCATTTCCTTCAGCTCAGCCGCCAGCCTGACCGTCTCAGCCGACCCGGACATGACCTCTTGCAGTGCGCTGCGCCCGCTCATCTCCCCCACGTCCTGGGAAAAAAAACCAATGGTGGTTTTTTTGGCGCAGCTGATCTCGCCGCCGTCCAGTTCCTCCTCACCGGTTATGATGCGAAAAATCGAGGTCTTGCCCGCGCCATTGGGACCGACCAGCCCGCTGCGTGAACCGGGCAGGATCTGGAAACTGGCGTCCTTGAACAGCAGCTGCGAGCCATGCTGCTTGGTAATGTTGGAGAGATGGATCATGTATGTATTCCTTTAATCGCTGAGCCACGGAGAACACGGAGAAGATCATGATAAATATCAGGATGCTCGTGTTTTACAAATATCTCTAATTTGAATTTCTCTGATAACTCTGCGTCTCTGCGGTTCATCGTCTTGGGTATGCTGCTACAACAAAACAAGCCCTGACACAATTTGTATCAGGGCGAAGATAAAAACAGTTTCACACGGATAACTTCAGATAACATCAGATAAAAATCTGACTGTACAGGTTCAAGGTTTTACCAGTCCCCTGTCCCTGATCCCCTGTCCCGACTATATTCAGCTGACTACAATTCTTGCAAACCGCCGCTTGCCGATCTGCACGATATACTCGCCGCTGGCTGCCAGTTCCAGGTTGGTATTGGAGACCTTCTCTCCATTCAGCTTTACCCCCCCCTGATCAATGGAGCGGCGCCCCTCGCCGTTGGACTTGGTCAGGCCGGCATCGGTCATGGCCTTGGCCAGCAACACAGCACCGTCTGACAGGCCATAGGAGACCTGCGGCATATCTTCAGGGATTTCATTGTCACGGAAACGCTTGACGAAGTTTTCTTCAGCCTCACCGCCGGCCAGAGCACCATGGAAACGGCTGACGATCTCACGTCCAAGCGCCTTTTTAGCTGCCATTGGGTGTACGGAGCCTTCCTTGAGTCCGGTTTTCAGTTTCTCCAAGTCAGACAGCGGCATATCGGAGAGCAGCTCATAATAGCGCACCATCAGCTCGTCGGATGTGGACATCACCTTGCCAAAGATCTCGTCAGCCGGCTCATTGATGCCGATATAATTGCCCAGCGACTTGGACATCTTGTTGACTCCGTCCAGCCCCTCCAACAGCGGCATGGTCAGTACGCACTGCGGTGCCATGCCCCACTCCCGCTGCAGCTCACGCCCAACCAGCAGATTGAACTTCTGGTCGGTCCCGCCCAGCTCCACATCGGATTTGAGTGCCACCGAGTCATATCCCTGCACCAGCGGATAGAGGAATTCGTGGATACTGATCGGCTGTTGGCCGGTAAAACGCTTGTGGAAGTCGTCCCGTTCCAGCATGCGGGCCACCGTCCACTTGGATGCCAGGGCAATCATGCCGCCGCTGCCCAGCTCGTTCAGCCAGCTGGAATTGAAAACCACCCTGGTCTTCTCCGGATCAAGGATCTTGAAGACCTGTTCCTTATAGGTCTCGGCATTGCGCAGCACATCCTCGCGGGTCAAGACCTTGCGGGTCTCCGATTTGCCAGTGGGGTCGCCGATCATCCCGGTGAAATCACCAATCAGGAAGTTGACCTCATGGCCCAGCTGCTGAAACTGCCGCAACTTATGGATCAGCACCGTGTGCCCCAGATGCAGGTCTGGTGCAGTCGGATCGAAGCCGGCCTTGATCTTCAGCGAAACACCGCTTTTGAGCGACTTTTCCAGCTTTTCTTCCAGTTCCTTCTCAACCAGGATTTCAACCGCACCGCGCCTGATAACGGCCATCTGTTCCGCTACGGACATATCAACTCCTTGGACCATGTTCGCCACAGAGGGCACAGAAAACTCAGAGAAATTCAAAAACAAAAGAGGAGCTAATGGATAAAAACAGGTGGTAAAACCGGAACCCGTCAATTCCTGTGAGTAGGCAGCTAATTGCTGTCATCAACAGTGATTTTTGATTTTAGGGTTTTCAGTTTTCCTCTGCACCCTCTGTGTTCTCTGTGGCAAGTTTTTTTGATTATTGCTTTATTTTTCGCAACTGACCGCAATGCGCTCAATGGACAGCGCCTTGCCGCTGTTTTCATCGATAGTTACGACAACCGCATTGAGGCGGATATCCTTCTTGGGCACCTCAAACTTGACCGGCAACTGGGTCAGGAATTTGCGGATCGCCTCCTCCTTGCCAATACCGATCACCGAATCAAAACTGCCGGTCATGCCCACATCAGACATGTAGGCGGTGCCCTGGGTCAGAATGCGCTCATCAGCGGTCTGCACATGGGTATGCGTGCCGACCACGGCGCTGACCCGCCCATCCAGATACCAGCCCAGTGCGGCCTTCTCCGAGGTGGCTTCGGCATGAAAATCAACAAAGATAATCGGCGTCTCCTGCCTGAGTCGCTCGATCTCCCGGTCTGCCGTGCGGAAAGGGCATTCCAGATTCTTCATGTAGATACGCCCCTCCAGGTTGAGCACACCGACCTTGATGCCGCCCGCTGTGCTGACAACCACGCTGCCCCAACCAGGCGTACCCTCCGGGTAGTTGCAAGGACGGATGACCAGCGGATCAGCCAGCACCTGAGAAACCTGCTCCTTTTTGTCCCAGATGTGATTACCACTGGTAATGCAGTGCACACCGGCGTTGAGCAGCTCCCGAACAACCTCCGTAGTCAGACCGAACCCACCGGCGGCGTTCTCACCGTTGATAATCACCAGGTCGATGCGATACCGGTCCACCAGACGGTCCAGCTCACGCGACAGTGCCTGACGCCCAGGCTTGCCAACGATATCACCTATGAAAAATATCTTTACAGCCATTAGACCTTCTATCCCATTAGTTGCCAAGTCCCTGCCATGAACGTGGTATTTTTTTGTCAGATCAAGGCTGTCAAGGGATTGCATGGAGACGTAGCAGCGCTACGTCGCAGACGCAGTCCCAAAGACTTACGCAGATATGGCAAAAAACAACCGTTCAACGTCAGCGGGCGTACTCGACTGCCCTTGTTTCGCGGATAACATTCACCTTGATCTGCCCCGGATAGGTCATCTCGGCCTCGATCTTCTTGGCAATATCGCGGGCCAGCAGCAATGACTGATCGTCGTTGACATGTTCGCTGGAAACCATGACGCGGATCTCACGGCCAGCCTGGATGGCAAAGGAGCTGCTGACACCATTGAAGGATGTGGCGATACGCTCCAGGTCAGCCAACCGTTTGACATAGGTCTCCATCATCTCACGACGCGCACCAGGACGGGCGCCGGAAAGTGCATCGGCTGCCTGCACCAGCACCGCCAGCACGCTGTTCGGTTTTTCGTCCTCATGGTGAGCCATGATGGCATGCACGATCTTGGGTGATTCGCCGTATTTGCGGGCCAGATCAGCGCCAATCACGGCGTGTGAACCTTCCACCTCATGGTCGACGGCCTTGCCCAGGTCATGCAGCAGGCCGGCGCGCTTGGCCTGTTTGACATTAATACCCAGTTCAGCAGCCATAATGCCGCAGATAAAGGCCACCTCCAGCGAATGCTGGTAGATATTCTGGGTGTAGGATGTACGGTACTTGAGACGGCCAATCAGCTTGAGCACCTCTGGATGGATGCCATGTACTCCCAGGTCAAAGGCGGCACGTTCACCAGCCTCCTTGATGGCCTGATCAACCTCTTCGGTGGACTTGGCAACAACCTCTTCAATGCGCCCCGGATGAATACGGCCATCCCCGATCAGCTTCTCCAGCGACAGACGGGCCACCTCACGGCGCACCGGGTTGAAACCGGACAGAATCACCGCCTCCGGTGTGTCATCAATAATCAGATCGATGCCAGTCGCTGCTTCAAGGGCGCGGATATTCCGCCCCTCTCTGCCGATGATACGTCCTTTCATCTCGTCAGACGGCAACGGCACTACCGAAACCGTCTTTTCAGCCACATATTCACCGGCATAGCGCTGAATGGATAACGCAATGATCTCCTTGGACTTCTTGTCAGCCGTCTCCCGGGCTTCCTCCTCGATGACCTTGATACGCTTGGCGGCATCGTGCCTGGCATCCTGCTCCATCAAGTCCATCAGCTCCTTCTTGGCTTGCGCCGCCGACATGCCCGACATCTCCTCCAGCTTGGCCAGCTGGACATCAGCCGCCTTTTTCAGTTCCGACTCCTTGAGCGCCAGCTGCTGCTCCCTGCTGGCCAGCCCCTGTTCCTTGGTCAGAAAATCCAGTTCCTTCTGGTCAAACAGGGCAATCTTTTTATCCAGATTATCCTCTTTTTGCTGAATCCTCTTTTCCTGAACCTGCAGTTCCTTGCGCTTTTCTGTAATCTCACGGTCATGGCCGGCCTTGGCTTCGATCGCCTCCGCCCTGGCCTTCAGTTCCGCTTCCTTGGCAATGGTATCTGCCTCTCGTTTGGCATCATCAATCATCTTGCTGGCAAGCTCTTCCGCCTGCCTCACAATCGCGCCGGAATCACGCTTGTTGAGCCTGTAACCAACAAAGTACGCTGCTGCTGCAACCACCAGGGTTATTACGATCATCAGTCCGTCGTTCATCATATCAATAACCTCCTCTATGTTAATCGCCTCTTCTCCGTACAGAGAAGGGCTGGCTCAGCAGCGAATAACCCGCCTGTCTGTAACCAGGACATCCATTCTGACATCATGGTCATCCGCTGCAATACTGCCGTCAATCAACTGAAATTCATGGCAGAATCCGACCAAACACGCCTTGAGGCCGGGATTCCGCAGAAAACGGTCATAGTACCCCTTGCCAAAACCGATACGGTGCCCGTTGCGGTCAAAGGCAACGCCAGGCACAACAATCAGGTCCGGCTCATCGGCCTGGTGGTCATCGCTTCCAACCGGTTCAAGAATGCCGAAACTACCCTGGCGAAACATTTCAGCGGAGTGCGCCTGCCGCATCACCATGCCATGACCGCTGACCACCGGGTAAAGCACGCGCTTGCCGTCGGCAAAAGCACTATCGCGCACAAGCAACGTGTCAACCTCGTTCTGCAGCGGCGCGTAGAGGGCCACGCAGGCGGCCCCGCGATACTCGTCCAGCTCCATCAAAAGCTGCTGGGCCTCGCGGCTGGCAACACGCCATTCATCCACGGACATGGCTCGACGCAGCTTGAGCATCTGCTGACGTAGCGTTTGTTTCGGCATGAAGCCTCGCTATCCCGCAAACAAAATAAAAGGCAAAACACAAGGGGGAGTCCGGTTAAGCAACCGGCCAGATCTATCAGGGAGGAAACTCGGGAAAGACTGCTTTAAAGGGTTCTGCCGCATGGGCCATGCGGTGAATCGCAGTGATTCCTTTATCTATTGAGGATATATTCTGCTGTTGTCGAATATCAGCAAACAGGTCCGGCAATGTCGGCACATGTAGAAACTGATTGATGCTGCGAATATATGATCAAATCTCCCAGAAGAGACCTGGTAATCTGTATCAGGGCAACTGCAGCCGATCCACCATGGCACGCAGCCTGTTGTCCAGGGCACAGTCCGCATCCCTGGCGCACTTCAGATCAAGCAACTCTTCACTAATATTCAGCAGGGCCAGGGTCAGCACCAACTGCTGGTCACTCCTGCGAAGCGACGCAGCGATCTCTCCGAGCCTCTGATTGACAAACTCTTCAACAGCCTGCACCTTTTCGGGAGCTGCCGCACTCACCACCGACAGTTCGCGATCCAGCACCCTGAGCTGGTGGGTTGTCTTCATGGAGATGCCCCCGTTAAATCCCTAGATCCCGTCCAGTTTGCCAATGATCGCATCAAAGCGGGACTTCAGTCCCTCACGCTCGGAAAGATAGCGTTGATTTTCCTCTTTCAGAGCAGCATTTTCATTTTTAAGGGCGTTGTATTTTTCAACAAGTTCATCCACCCTTCTTTCCAACATCTCAAACAGCTCGTGATCCAATGTTTCGTCCTCCTTTCGGGACGCATCAATATAACCATCAGCAGGGGTGAAGTCAAGCCCTAATTGACTGAATTTGCGGGATTCCACGGCATTTCGACTCCATTGAAACACTGTTTGTCAGGACTTGAAAATTGCCTCGGTAAACTCACGCGGATCGAAATCCCTCAGGTCTTCCACCGACTCGCCCACACCGATATACCTGACCGGCAAAGCGAATTCATGACTGAGCGCAACCACGATGCCGCCCTTGGCAGTGCCGTCCAGCTTTGTCAGAGCGATGCCGGTCACCCCCGCCGCCTCCTTGAACAGCCGTGCCTGGGAGACGGCATTCTGTCCGGTGCCGGCATCCACTACCAGCAGGGTTTCATGGGGCGCGCCGGGGATTTCCCGACTGATAATCCTGCGAATCTTCTTCATCTCCTCCATCAGATTGACCTTGGTATGCAGCCGGCCAGCCGTATCCACAATCAGCACATCCGCCTGTCTGGCCAAGGCCGCCTTGCAGGCATCAAACACCACCGCCGAGGGATCGGCTCCCTCCTTGTGGCGGATAACATCCACCCCCGAACGCTCTCCCCAGGCCACCAACTGCTCGGCGGCCGCAGCGCGGAACGTATCCGCAGCGGCCAGCAGCACCTTTTTCCCCTCACCCTTATAGCGTGCGGCCAGCTTGCCAATCGTGGTGGTCTTGCCAACCCCGTTAACACCGATCACCAGCAGCACGCACGGAGCGCCAGACAGCTCCAGCCGTGCATGATGCAACTCAAGCCGCTTGAGGATTTCCTCCTTGAGCACCTGACGCAAGGCAGCGCCATCCTTCAGCTCGTTGCGGTCCATGCGCTGCTCCAGGGTACGGATCAATTCGACTGCGGTCTTGACACCGATGTCGGAGGTAATCAGAATCTCTTCCAGCTCTTCCAGCGTTTCGGCATCAATTTCCTTCTTGCCCAGCACCAGCGCATCGATCCGTCCAACCAGCCCATCCCTGGTTTTCTGCAGGCCGTTTTTCAGGCGTTCAAACAATCCGGGGCGACCTGTTTCGGACAGTGCCGCTACATCCGGAGCAGGTGCGGGCTGATCACCAGCCTTCAAATCATCAGATGGGCCAGCCAGACGATCCATCAGCCCCCTGAAAAAACCCTTATTCTCCTGCTCTGCCATCACATCTCCTTCCTGATATCAACCAGCGCCTGTCTGAAATGGTAACGGGCCAGACTCAACGAACCGCTACGATCAACACTCAGCACCAGAGAATAATCCTCGTCGATAATGCCGATAATCAGATGCACGCCAGACGAACTGATCACCAGCTCCTCGATCTGCCCGGCATCGTCACAGCTGCCATGCAGCTCCTTGAAAGCGGACAACAGGATCGCCTTGTGGGCGGCAATAAAACGTATCTCGTAAGGGTCACAGTAACAGTACTCCTGTACCGCCTCTCCCTCCCAGTCCACCATGATGGCACCGATGGCCTTGGGGGTACTGTGCACCAACTTTTCCAGAACAGCCTCTATGGACACCTTTACAAACCTCCTAAAATCTGGGACTAGTGACTGGGGACTGGGAACATCACAGCCCTGATCCCTTGTCCCTAGCACCCTGTCCCTCATCCCCGGTAAAAGCCTTTGACTTTGCCCGTCCCCAGCCCACCAGTCCCGGGTTCTAATGCAATCTGACCGAAACCATCTTGGACGTCCCCGGCGCCTCCATGGTGATTCCGTATAACATGTCCGCCACCTGCATGGTGGTCTTGTTATGGGTGATCACGATAAACTGGGATATCGCGCTCATCTCCCGGACCATCTCGTTGAAGCGGCCGATGTTGGCGTCATCCAGCGGTGCATCCACCTCATCCAGCAGGCAGAATGGTGTCGGCTTGATCAAAAAGATGGAAAAGATCAGTGCCACAGCCGTAAGCGCCTTCTCGCCGCCGGAAAGCAGGGTCACATTTTGCAGCTTCTTGCCTGGCGGCTGGACGATAATATCGATACCGGTCTCCAGCAGATCCTCTTCATTGGTCAGCCGCAACTCGGCCTGGCCGCCGCAGAACAGACGCGGAAAAACCTCCTGAAACTTGGCGTTGACCTGGTTATAGGTCTCGAGAAAACGCTGCCGCGTAGTGCGGTTGATCTTCTGGATAGCCTGCTGCAGGCCGCGCATGGACTCCTCCAGATCATCCTTCTGGGCGCTCAGGAAATTGAAGCGTTCCTCCATGCCGGCACACTCGTCAATGGCCATCAGGTTGACCTCGCCCATCTCGTCCAGCAGCCGCTGCAACTCTGCCTGACGCCCCCGGGCAGACACCTCGCTGAAATCAGACTGTTCCAGCCGTGCCAATGCCTCTTTCATCGGGATGCGGCTCCGCTCCTGCATACCGCGCTCCAGATGCTCGGCCTGCATATTGAGCGTGGAAAAACGCAGATTCAGATCAGCATGGGACTGCCGTACAGCAGCACTTTCGTCACGCGCCTGTCGAGCGGCATGTTCCCTTTCTGTCAACTGGACAGCAGCCGCATCATAGCACTGGCGAACCGTTGCCAGCCGTTCTTCAGAACGGGACTGCCGGAGCGCCAGCCCTTCCAGCAGCTCCGATCCGGCAACAATGGCTTCGCACAGCCGGGCAAGCTCCTGAGAACCGCTTTCAAGCTGTTCCCGGTCAGACGCGATGCGCCGCTCCAGATCCTGCTGCTGCCGTTCCAACTCCTTGATACCCCGCAGGCAGGAGTCGTGCTGCTCCCTCAAGGTGGCGACCTGCACGCGGATCACCGTAACCCGCTCGCGTGCCTCGGAGAGCAGACTGCGTTTCTCCTCCAGCCCAGACTTAAGCCCTTCCAGCGCCTGTTCCAAATCCCGCTCGGCAGCAGAGGTCTCATCGATGCGCTGCGTTGCCTGTCCGGCCTCCGCCTCCAGCGCCACCCGTTCCTCGTCCAGATTGGCCTCGTCCAGGGTCTGCATGGCCAGCCGTTCCTCGATACGGCCAACCTCATCCGCAGCCTGCTGCCGATCCCGGGCAAGCCCGGACAAACGCAGTTCGGACTGGTGCAGACGTGTGCCGACCACCCGGATCGATTCGGCCAGTTCCTGTGACAGCTGCCGCAGGCTGTCCCGTTCGGCTCCCAGGACAGAAACGTCCTTTTCCAGCCCGGCCACCAGCCCTTCCAGATCGCGTATCTCACGTTTCTTGTGGACAAGACCCTTGCGCACCTGCTCGGCCGAACCGCCGCTGACCATGCCGCCCGCGTAGGCCATATCGCCGTCCCTGGTTACAAAACGCAGGCCGGGAAAACGCCGGGAAAACGCCAGCGCCTGCTCCAGGCCATCGGCCACGATCACATCGGCCAGCAGCAACTGCACAAGCCCGCCGTAAACCCCTTCGACACGCACCAGCCCGGCCAGAGCCAGCGTGCCCTCCGGCGCTTCTGCAGGCGCAGTCGCTGTGTCCAGAGGCAGCGCCAGCAATGCTCGACCGGCATTGCCCTGCTTGAGATGGGCAATCGCCCGGACACTGTCTGCCGCATCCGCACAAAGCACACCCTGCAGGCATTCACCCAGGGCCGCCTCCAGAGCCGCCTCGAATTCCTCCGCTACGGACACCTCATCTGCCAGCACACCGCGAAAAATGGAGCGCAGTTCACTGGACTGCATCAGGCTCCTGACCCCCTGACCATAGCCGGCAAAGCTGTTTTCCAGCTCCACCAGCGAAGCCAGGCGGGAAGAGGTGCGATTCAACTCGTCACGGCGATGCTGCCAGTTCTTTTCCAGCTCCGGCAACCGCTCCTTAAGACCGTCCTCCTGCAGGCGCAGCGCCGCACGTTCGCCATTCAGCCCTTCATATTGACGGCGTTCCTCCGCCTCTTCTGTCTCCAGCTCCACAACCCGGCGGCGGGTCAGCTCCAGCCGTTCACCCAGCTGAACACCCTCGCGCCGGCTCCGTTCAAGCCGTTCGGCAAGACCGGACAGGCGCTTGCGGGCAGTTTCCAACCGGTTTTTTGATTGGGCCAACTCGGAGATCACACTGAAAAGCTGCTTGCGTCGCGCCTCCAGCATGCGATTAAGCTCGGCCTCAGCCTGCTGGTCCGCTGCCAGCGCCTGTTCCTGCTCCAGCAGCTCGGCCTGCCGTGCCAGCACATCCCCTGACGAAGCATCACGGCGTATCTCTAGCGCCGTGCGCTGCTCAAGGCAATCCTTCAATCGCAAGACCAGTTCGGACACCTCGGATTCCAACCGGGCCACCCGCCCGGAAAGGGCGGTCTGCTCCTTGCGCTGAAACTCCAACGCACTTTCCGCAGCAGCAGACTCGGAACGAACACGATAGATCTCCTCCTGGGCCGTGTTAAGCACCTTCTCCGCCTCCAGCAGTTCCAGGCGAGCCCTCTCCAGCTCCGACTCGCCCAGCGTCGCGGCCGCAAATGCCTTGCGAATACGATCATCCAGCGAGGAAAGCTCCTCTTCGGCCTGCTGCCGCTGCTGCTGCAGGGCACGGTATTCGCTAGCAGAGAAGAGCAGTTCGATACCGCGCAGTTCGTCACGCAACTCCCGGAATTTTTCCGCCTTTCTGGCCTGACGCTGTAACGCGGATAACTGGCGCCTGATCTCTCCCAGTACATCGGACAGACGCATCAGGTTCTGACGGGTGGCCTCGATCTTTTTCAGCGCCAACTGTTTGCGAGCCTTGAACTTGGTGACACCGGCCGCCTCCTCGATCAGGAAGCGCCGCTCCTCCGGCCTGGAATGCAGGATCATGCCGATCTTGCCCTGTTCGATGATCGAGTACGCCTTGGTACCCACACCCGTATCCATGAACAGCTCGGTGATATCCATCAGCCGGCAGGGCGTTTTGTTGATCAGGTAATCGCTGTCTCCGTCCCGGTAAAGCCGGCGGGTCAGCTGCACCTCTGAAAACTCCAGGTATCTGGCCGGCGCGCGGCCGTCCTCGGTGGAGAACACCAGCGTCACCTCAGCCATACCCAATGGCTTGCGCGTCTCGCTGCCGGCGAAGATCACATCCTCCATGGACTTGCCCCGCAGATTTTTGGCGGACTGCTCCCCCATGCACCAGCGGATGGCATCAACCACATTGGACTTACCGCAGCCGTTGGGCCCGACCACGCCGGTCACCCCCTGCTGAAAGTCCAGCACCACCTTGTCGGCAAAGCTCTTAAAGCCGTTTATTTCCAGGCGTTTGATTTTCATGGATTGTGTACTTTATCAGAGCAACCTGCAAAGTTGAAGCGGAGATAAGCCGGGCATTCAAAAAAATGAAATTGCGGGGGGACTCACGTCACAACGCGGGCGTGATATACTTTTCACACACAGCTTAAGAACAGGGAGGACATAACCATGATCAGACATCTGCTGGCCGCGCTGCTGGCAACATGCTGCTTTGCCGCCAATTGCCCGGCCAATGAAATCACGCCCCTGGCCGACTGCACCAGACAGGTATTCAGGGAGATCAAGAAAAATGGCAGCTGGACAGGACAGGCGCCATCGCAATGCAATGCCAGGATAATCGTGGAAAAGCGGCCAACCGGGCTGTTTGTAACCGCCTGGACAAACAATATGCGCGGCAGCGGGTGGGAACGGCTTGTTTTTTCCACTGCCATGGCCTACGAAGAACTGACCACTGTCCGCAGGATCAAGCGTGCGGAAAAGGATATCCGCGCAAGGGCCATACGCCTGGACCGCTGTCTGGAATCCATCATCAAAAACAACCTGCCCGGGGAATGCCGGGACCGCGCAACCAAATCCTACCAGGCCGGCGAATCCAGCGGAATCAAGAACAGACGGCTGATCTGGCTGGACGACGATGGCCGCCATGCCGTTGTGGAACACGCCTACGGCAACACATCACCGACCACAGCGCCACCAGCCGACCTGTTCAGCGGAGAGCGGGTGCTGCCCGGCATGATTATCAACCTGCACACCAGATAGTTTAGGAATCGGGAATATTTTTCGACTTTTGCCGGATAATCACGGGAATAGACAAAAATCAATCTGATTAGAACCAATCTGCAGCTTACTACAAGTTCCTCCCCCTTCAAGGGGGAGGTTAGGAGGGGGATGGGGTTGATTGTGCACCAGATTTTACCCCATCCCCACCCCAGCCCTCCCCTTGAAGGGGAGGGAGATTTCTTCTGGCAGGAGATCAGTACTTCTGAGTAACTTCATCGTAAGTGTTTGAATTTATGTGATCAAGCAGTTTGGGGTTCTTCTTCTATTGAAACCAGTTTGTACCCCATTTCTTGTGCTTTACGCTTTAAACCTTGTAGTACTC
>Ga0116182_1002615_pt1 | contig 17498 bp, 15 predicted proteins | sample AD_UKC077_MetaG_FD_89805 | JGI IMG/M metagenome (GOLD analysis project Ga0116182, IMG submission 89805) | Active sludge microbial communities of municipal wastewater-treating anaerobic digesters from USA - AD_UKC077_MetaG | ecosystem: Engineered > Bioreactor > Anaerobic > Digestate | place: USA...
TTGCTATCTGGTCCAGAACCGCAGCGGAGTTTGCTGGAAGACAAACTTTTTGATGAGTTAAGAAAATTTGATAAAAAAGTAATTTTCATCAAAGGAATTGTTGAAAAAGAACAAAAAAAAGAACAGCTAAAAAACATTACGATTTATAATTTCATGACTTCTGCTGAATTGGAAGTTGCAATTAATGAAAGTGAAAAAATACTGTGTCGTTCGGGTTATACTACTATTATGGATTTAATTCAGTTAGAAAAAAAAGCGTTTTTCATTCCAACACCTGGGCAATTTGAGCAGGAATATTTGGCTAAAAATTTTAAAAGAAGTGGAATTTTACCGTATTCAAAACAAGCTAATTTTAAAATGGAACAGTTAAAAGAAATTGAACTTTACAAGGGTTTTCCAATTGTTTTAGAGCCAATGGATTGGAAAAAATTATTTATCCTTTTCGAGAGTGAATGAAAATTCAGAGCCTTTTTTAAATTCGCTTTCTAAATAAATTTTTTCGTCGTGTGCTTCAATAATATGTTTTACTATTGACAATCCTAACCCAGAACCACCAACGCTTCTGGAGCCGCTTTTGTCAACACGATAAAAACGTTCAAAAATTCGAGATAAATTTTGTTTTTCAATTCCTTCGCCATTATCTTTTACTCTAACAATGATTTTGTTTTTCACTAAGTCTTCAATGGCAACTTCTGTTGTGCCGTTTTCTTTGCCATATTTTATGGAATTTACAACAAGATTTGTTAGTACTTGCCGTATTTTTTCTTTATCGGCATAGACATAAATTCCTTTACTATACTTTCGATCAAACATCAAAATTATGTTCTTATGATCGGCACTCAATTCAAGCATATCAAAAACATTTTGAATGAGTTCGACAATATCAAATTTAGATTTTTGCGTTCCAACATCGCCCATTTCTAGTTTGGCAATCATGTCTAAATCTTCCACAATGTACACCAATCGTTCAACACCTTTTTCGGCGCGTTCGAGATATTTTTTTCTTACTTTTTTATCGTCTATTGCACCGTCAATCAACGTTGAAATATAACCTTGTACGGTAAATAATGGTGTTTTTAATTCATGAGAAACATTTCCCATAAACTCTCTTCTGTATTCTTCTTTTATTTTTAAAGTTTCTATTTCGAGTTTTTTATCCGTGGCAAACTTTTTTACTTGTTTTGTAAGTGTTGCCATGTCAGTAGTGATTGGTTGATTTCTGAACGAAGTAGATTCTAATAAAGAAACGTCATCATATATTTTTTTAACTCTTCTGTAAATAAATCGTTCTACACGATATTGAATCACAAAAAAAGAAAACACAGCAATAGATAACGCAAAAAATAAAGTGATGCTAATGGAGAATTTTTCAAAAAACCACAATAACAGCGATAATAAACTTGTTGAAAACAACGTAATATAAGAAGTTGAAATTAAAGCGAAAGTGTATGTCTTTTTAAATTTTATAGCCATTATGCTTCTAGTTTGTAGCCAACGCCTTTTATAGTTTTAAATAATTCTTCATCTATTTTTTCTCTTAATTTTCGGATATGAACATCGATAGTTCTACCGCCAACAATGACTTCATTTCCCCAAACTTTATCTAGAATTTCTTCCCGTTTGAATACTTTTCCAGGTTTTGAAGCTAATAAATAAAGAAGTTCAAATTCTTTTCTAGGCAAAATCAATTCTTCACCATTTTTGACAATTTTATATTCTTCACGGTTAATTTCTAATCCTGCAACAAAAAGAGTATCCGATGTTTTTTCATCAGTTTTTAAACGACGAAGTAGCGCTTTTACTTTGCTTACTAATAATTTTGGTTTAATTGGTTTTGTAATATAGTCGTCTGCACCAGCCTCAAAACCTGCTACTTGAGAATAATCTTCGCTTCTAGCTGTTAGAAAAGTAATAATAACATTGCTCAATTCAGGAATTCGTCTGATGTGTTCACAAGCCTCCATGCCATCCATTCCAGGCATCATTACATCCATTATAATCAATTGTGGAATTGCTTTTTTTGCTTTGCTGATGGCTTCTTTTCCGTCTAAAGCGGTAATCACTTTGTAACCTTCTTGTTCAAGATTATAGCCAACAATTTCTAGTATATCTTGCTCGTCATCTACTAATAAGATAGTAATGTCCTTTTTTTTCATAGTAATAACCTTTAATGGTTTCAATGCAAAAGTAAAGATAATATAAAATGTAATTAAAATATGTCGATGAGTTAACCATTATTTAAACTAATAACAATTTGGTAATCTTTAGAGAACACAAATCTAATATGCAACTAACTTCTTCTTTACATTGAGGCAGTTCCTTTGCACTAAATTTATTAATAGAAAAAATGAAATTACAATTTTTACTTATTTCCTTATTTATTAGCGCATTAGCAATTGCACAAACTAAAGGAACTGTAACTGGAATTATCACAGATAAAGATTTACAAAACGAAACATTGCCTTTTGCAAATGTGGTGGTTAAAGGAACTTCAGTTGCTGTAAATACAGATATTGACGGAAAATATACTTTCAAAATTGAACCAGGAAATTATACTATTGAATTTAGTTTTTTAGGTTATGAAAGTGTTACAAAAACAGTTTTAGTTAAAGCTAATGAAACCACAACCTTAAACTTAGCACTTGGTTCTGGAAGTTATACATTACAAGATGTTGTTATTCAGAATAATTCAAACAGAGCAAAAGAAACAGCATTGTTGTTGGATCAAAAAAACGCTGTTGAAATGAAACAAGCTATTGGAGCGCAAGAGCTTTCTAGAAAAGGTGTTAGCGATGTTGCTAATGCGGTTATAAAAACAACTGGTATCACTAAACAAGAAGGTTCGGGTGATATTTTTGTTCGAGGACTTGGAGATAGATATAATTCAACCACCATGAACGGTTTGCCAATTCCTTCAAATAATCCAGAAAAGAAAAATATGAGTTTGGAAATATTTTCAACAGAAATTGTAGAATACATTTCTATCGATAAAGTATATAGCAGTAAGTTGTTTGGTGATTTTGCAGGTGGAAATATTGACATAAACTCTAAAGACTATAAAGGGAATGGTTTTTTTAAAATTGATATTGGTTCAAAAATAAACACTAATGCCGTTTCTGAAAAAGATTTTTCGCTTCAAAAAGGATTCAATAGTTTTGGTTTTGAAAACAGACAAATTCCTTCAAATGCGTTGACACAATACAAGTTTAGCACTTTAAATCTAGAAAACAAAAATCCGTTTGCTGGTTCAATAGGTGTTTCAGGCGGGAATTCTTTTAATATTGGTGAGCAAGGAAAGATTAATTTCTTTGCAACAGCATCGTTTGATAATGAGTATAGTGCTATTAATGAAGGTTCTTTAAAAAGTGGTGTAAATGGAAGTGGTGTAATCAATAAAAACTTTCAAAAATATACTTTATTAAATTACGCTACCAGTACAACAGGAATGATTAATTTAGGATATAAAATCAATACTTCCAATAAACTAAATTACAACTCATTATTAATCAACAATTCTTCACAAACTAAAGAAGAAGGAACTGGTTATATTGTAGATATTGCCAATGATGGAAATGGATTGTTGCGTTTTTCTAACTATAACAAAAACACAATTTTAATAAACCAACTTTTGGGTGAGCACAAATTGACAGCCGCTTCCAAGTTTAATTGGGGTGTTGCTTATAATTTAGTAAAAGCCGATACGCCAGATAGAACTCAAAACACTTTAAGAAAAGAGGCTAATGGCTATGTTTTGTCGAGTATTTCGGCTCCTGATAACAATCGTTACTACCAATATTTAGTTGAAAACGAATTAGTGGGTAATGGTTCTGTCGATTTTAAATTTGCTAAAGATGTTGATGATAGCTATACTGGTAAAATCACTTTAGGTTACAGCGGAAGAATTAAAAACAGCGATTTTAAAGCAACGCAATTTAACTTCAAAGCAAATGCGGCATTTGCTAATACTCTAGTTGATCCAAATAATTTAGATTCCTTTTATAATCAAGAAAATTTCAGTAATGATTATTTTGTGATTACCACATTTAGAGGAAACTTTCAAGTTCCAAATGCATTAAAACCTCAAACCTATGTAGGTGACCAAATTATAAATGGTGGCTATGTTAATGCTGAATATAAATTTCATAAACTAACTACCATACTAGGTTTAAGAGCAGAAATGATAGGACAACGTATAAAATGGGATACGCAATTGGGTGGAACAGGTGTAAATCTTTTGGAAAAAAACACTTTTTTACCAAGTTTGGTAATGAAATATGAATTGAATGACAAACAGAATTTAAGATTAGGATTTAGTAAAACCTATACTTTACCTCAGTTTAAAGAAAGAGCACCATTTATTTTTGAAAAATTTGGACAAGCCTATATTGGAAATCCCTACTTGTATGCTTCAAATAATTATAATTTAGATTTAAAATGGGAAATGTTTCCAAAAAACGAAGAGCTACTTTCTGTAACTGCTTATGGAAAATACATCCAAAACCCAATGAATGAAATTACACTTAACTCTTCAACTAATGATATTTCTTATTTTAATACTGGAGATTATGGATATGTTATTGGAGGAGAAATTGAATATAGAAAGTTGCTTTTTGATAATGATTCTAAAAAATTATCCGCCGGATTAAATGCTTCCTACTTGAATACCACTCAAGAATTAAATGCCGACAAAATTAGAAACGAAAATAAAGGTCAAGAAGTTGTTTTTAATACGAATACTGACAAATTTACAGGAGCATCAGATTTGTTGTTAAATGCAGATATTTCGTTTTTTAATGAATGGAATGACAAAAAAAGTAACCTAAACACAACATTAGCTTATACATTCTTTTCGGATAGGGTAAATACCATTGGAACAAACGGCAAAGGAAATTTAGTTGACAAATCATTTGGCTCACTTGATTTAATTATAAAATCTAAAATTAACCAGCACATAGGAATTGGGCTTGTAACTAAAAACATTTTAAACCCAGCAATAAATAGAATTCAGGAAAACAATACTGGAGATGTGAATGTTCTGTCCTATAAAAAAGGTCTTAATTTGAGTTTGAGTTTAAATTATCAATTTTAACAATACTTCATTATGAAAGTGGTATGTTAATTTAAGGTAAAAAAGAAGCGTTAAGTTAAACTTAAATTGATTTTTTATTAAAACAACTATAATCCCAAGTTAACATCCTTTTGGATTTCAATTTCAATATTTGTAAAACAAAATAACAAATTATTTATTTATGAAAAATTCAATTCTTAAAGTTGCAAGTATCATTGCAATAACCGCAACCTTATTGACTGGCTGTTCATTAAGTTCGGACAATTCAAATGATTCAAATGGATTTGTGGCTGATCCGAATAATTTTAAAGGAACAATTTCGGGAGAAACCATTACATTAAATCCAACCTTAATTTACAAATTAACGGGTAAATTACAAATTAACGACGGTGCTTCTTTAACGATACCAGCAGGAACTGTAATTGAAGGAGTTGGCGGAACCGCTGCGTATATTGCCGTTGCTCAAGGCGGAAAATTATTTGTTGCAGGAACAGCTTCAAATCCTGTTATTATGACAAGTGGATTAGCTACTAAAAGTGCCGGAGATTGGGGCGGATTAGTTATTTGTGGAAAAGCACCTATTAATCGTGTTACTGGTGGAGCAAGTTCTGCTCAATCGGAAGTTGCCGATTTAACTTATGGCGGCACAAATCCAAGCGATAATTCTGGGTCTATCAGGTATTTAAGAATAGAATATGCTGGAGCAGCTTTTAACAGCGAAAAAGAATTTAACGGTGTTTCATTATTTGGAGTGGGTTCGGAAACAGTGTTTGAGTATGTAGAATGCTATCATGGCTCAGATGATGGCTTCGAATTCTTTGGAGGAACCGTAAATACTACTGGACTTATTTCAATTGGAAATGAAGACGACCAATTTGACTGGACAGAAGGTTGGAGCGGAACAAACACAAATTGGTATGGAAAATTAGATTTCGGAAAAGGCAATAGAGGAATAGAAGCTGATAATTTTGAATTGGGATATTTGAATACACCAATTGCAAACCCAACAATCACTAATATGACTTTAATTGGGCCAGGAAGTACTGCGGATGGAACAACTTATTTAGAAAACGATGGATTAAAATTAAGAAGAGGTACTAAAGGGATGTTTACAAACATAGTGTTAAGTAATTGGAAAACAGGATTTAATGTAGAGCATGATGAATGTATTGCTGCGGTTGCAGCAGGAACTTTAAAAGCAACTAATGTTAATTTCGTTGCTGATGTTCCTTCAAAATCAAAAGGAAAAGATACTGCTGGTGCTTCTGCTGATGTAAGTGCAATATTCACAGAAGGTTCTGCTACTGGAGCTGGAAATGGAGTTGGAACTCCATCTTGGGCAGCTGGTTGGTCAGTTGGATTCTAATAAAAAAAGCAAACAAACAAAAATCCTGAATAAATTATTATTCAGGATTTTTTTTGGCATTATATTTGAAATAATTTTTATACATTTGTATAATCTAAAAAGTGCGATGACGAAAAAATACTTTTATATCACTTTGTTCTTTTGTATATTTTCTTTAATGGGCTTTGCTCAAGAAAGTAAAATACAAGCTAATGATGTTTTAGGTTTTTATCCTAATCCCGTTAGTAATGGTAAAATCTATATCACCTCAAAAACCACATTAGAAAAAGAAATTCTTATTTTTGATGTATTGGGCAAAAAAGTATTGCAAACTACCTTAACTTCAAAAGAATTGAACATTAGTACCATTCCACCTGGAGTTTACATCATAAAAATAAGCGAAGGTGATGCTACTGCTACTAGAAAATTAATAATCAGGTAGTTGTTTTTATAAAATTAACATTCTCTTAAACTTATTTTATCCTTTTTCCTTTCAGAGAAAGGATTTTGTTTTTATATTTGTAGTCTAAATTAAATTTAAAAAAATGAAAAAACTTTACTCTTTATTATTTATTGTGTTTTCTACTGTAGCATTTGCTCAGACTTTCTATTCAGAAAACATGGGAACAACTGCAACTGGTAATCCAGTAGTTACCTCGTACACTGGTTGGCAAAATGTTGCTCCAATTGTATATTCTGGTACAGCATCTGCAAGAACATCTTTACCATCAAGTGGTTATAATGGAGTGTCTGGTAGTGTAAATGTATTTATTGGCGCTACAACAGGAGTAGGTCAATATTTTCAAATAGAAGGCTTAAATACTTCTGCTTATCAAACTGCTGATCTTCAACTTTCATTTGGATATACAAAAAGCAGTGCTACAGGCGATCCTCTACTTATTGAAAAAAGTACCAATGGAACAACTTGGACTGCATTAACTTATACTGATAACACTACAACTTCTTGGAATTTAGTTACAATTGCAGGTGGTCAAATACCATCAACAACAAATTTGTATTTAAGATTTACGAACACTACAACTGCAACAACAAACGCACCTAACTTTAGACTTGACGACATTAAATTAAGTAATGTTTCAGCTTCTTGTACCTTAACACTTGGTGCTGTAACTACAGCTTGTTTGGCTTCAACAATAAATTTAGACACCTATGAAGTTACTATACCTTACACGGGTGGTGGTAATGCAACTTATGTAGTTACTCCAAATTCTGGGACTGTTAGTGGTGGAGATAATCCAAGCACTGTTGCAGCTGGAAACATCATCGTGACAGGTGTAACAGAAGGAACTTCTTTTTCAATTACAATCACGGGTGGAACTTGTAACTTATCTGTAACTGGAAGTTCTCCAGAGTGTAAGCCGATAAACACTTTGCCTTATGCAGAGTCATTTCCATATGCAATTGATAGTTCTTTAAATGATACTCAAAAATGGACTGGTGCGAACTCAGGAGACAATGTTACAATTGCTGCTGGAAGTTTAAATTATGCTGGATTTACTTCTACAGGAAAATCAATCACTTTTTCTGGTGCTGGAGCAGAATCATTTACTCCTTTTACAGCAACAACATCAGGAGCTATTTATGCATCATTCATAATGAATGTTACAGACATGGCAAACATTACTGGAGATCCTTCTGTAACATATTTTGCAGGTTTATCTGATGGCTCAACTGGAGGTTACAATGCAAGAATATTTTTAAGTAGAGTTGGAACTCAATACCAATTAGGTTTTGATACTGCTTCTACTACAACTAACTATGATGCAACTATGAGAAACGTTGGTGATATTGTTTTTGTAGTAATGGGTTATGACTTCACTTCTAACACATACAAAGCTTGGTTTAATCCAAATTTAGGCACTTTTACTGATGCAAGTCCTGCAACATTAACTGTTACACCTACAACTGCTCCAACAACTTTTGGAGGTTTCATTATTCGTCAAGATTCAAATACAACTACTCCAACAATCATTATGGACGAATTAAGAGTAGCAACTACAACTAGTGGTTTACTTTCTGTTTCTCAAAACGCTATTGCTGGTTTAAAAGTATATCCAAACCCAGTTTCTAATGGAAAATTATTTATTGAAACTGCTGCAAATGCTGAAAGAACAGTTGCTATCTATGACTTATTAGGTAAAAATGTGTTAAACACAACTACTTCTAATTCAGAAGTTAATGTGGCTTCTTTAAATGCTGGTGTTTACATTGTAAAAATCACTGAAGAAGGAAACACAACTTCAAGAAAATTAATTATTAGATAATTATAATTCTATAATAATTTTAAAGCTCTAACGAAAGTTAGAGCTTTTTTATTTTCATTACTTTTGTCAAAAAAAAAGTTGATACAGTCGCAAGATATATTTACTCTAACCTCTCAAAAACAATTTGACAAATTGGCTTTGAAAGTTTTTCGGTTTCAATACCAAAATAATAAAGTTTATCGTGAATTTTGTGACTTTCTTAAAACAAACCCACAAGAAGTAAAAACAATTCAACAAATTCCATTTTTACCCATTCAGTTTTTCAAAAGCCACCAAGTTATTTCGTCGTCCGAAACTATCCAAGAAACATTTACAAGCAGCGGAACAACAGGAATGATTACAAGCAAACATCTAGTTACTGATATTTCATTATATGAACAAAGTTTTCGCAATGCTTTCTCAGAATTTTTTGGAAACATTGAAGATTATGTTGTTTTAGCATTGCTTCCGTCTTATTTAGAACGTGATGGCTCTTCTTTGATTTATATGGTAAACGATTTAATTGAAAGATCTAATAATGAACATTCAGGTTTTTGTTTGAATAATTATGACGAATTAATTTCAAAATTAGTTTCATTAGATAACTCTGGAGAAAACGTTTTGTTAATCGGTGTAACCTATGCTTTATTGGATTTAATCGAAAAACAAAATTTCCAATTAAAAAACACCATCATAATGGAAACTGGTGGAATGAAAGGCAAACGAAAAGAAATCATCCGAGAAGAATTACACGCTACGTTATCCAAAGGTTTTGGAGTTCAAAATATCCATTCAGAATATGGAATGACCGAATTGTTATCACAAGCCTATTCCTTTGGAAACGGAATTTTTGAATGTCCAAATTGGATGCAAATACTAATTCGCGATACCGAGGATGCGTTGAGTTATGTAGATTCTGGAAAAACGGGTGGAATAAACGTAATTGATTTGGCCAATATTAATTCGTGTTCGTTTATTGCTACACAAGATTTAGGAAAAAAGCACCCAAACAATTCATTTGAAGTTTTAGGACGATTTGATAATTCGGATATTCGCGGTTGTAATTTGTTGGTTTTATAATATTTTCTATCTTTTTTCGTTATTATATATATGACAAAATTGAACTATATTTATTTTCTGTTTTTACCCATGCTTTTTTTCGGGCAAACAAAACCCGTTAAAATCAATATTATTTCTGTTACTTCAATAGATTCAATACCAGAGGAACGAAAATTTACAATCAACTATTCGATAGAAAATACAACAGACAAAGAAATATCATTTTTTCTTCAACCCGAAAAATTAATTCCAGCACATTCAAATGCTATGGGAACAAATGTTTTTTACAAATTGTTTCAAGGAAAAGATGAGTTGATAATTGATGGTGTTTTTAGCACTAAAAAATTTTTATCCTTTGAAGGATTTCCCGATTTTTCTCATATCACAAATGAGAAAGAACGAGAAGAAGCTGCGAAAAAGTATTTTGATGAGTATATGAAAAAAGAAAATGATTCCATCAGAAAATATACTACTGTTTTAACATCAAATGAAATTGGTTATAAGATAAAAAACAGTAAACAACTGTTGAATTCAATATATACTCTAAAACCCAAAGAAACCAAAACCTATTCAATAATTTGGTATTGGGATAAAAAACGCTATTTCAAACGTGATGAATTTGAATATTACTTAGACGAAAAAGGGACTTTCTATATTCAATTCTACTTATTTTTGATGAAAGAGCAATATAGAGACAAATTAATTGCTATTGATTATGAAACACTGCTAAAAATTCCAAATTTTATTAAAGGTGTGTTTCAATCTGAAAAAGTAGAAATCAACTTTAAAGAATAAAAAAAATTAAAAAGCGTTCTCCTGCCAAATGATAGATGTTATTTTGAGGTTGCTTTTTTTGAAGATTTTTTATTTTACTTTATTAACTTCTATAATATATTTTTCTAGAGCCATTGTCATACTTGGTGTTTCTGGTGTTGGCGCAAGAATATCTATTCGCAAACCACAATCAAGCGCTTCTTTTTGAGTAGTACTTCCAAAAACTGCAATTCTAGTATTGTTTTGTTTGAAATCAGGAAAATTTTTGAATAAAGATTTAATTCCAGTTGGACTAAAAAAAGCTAAAACATCATAATACACATCAGCTAAATCAGACAAATCACTCATCACTGTCTTGTAAAAAGTGGCCTGTGTCCAAGAAACTTTTAAATTATTCAAGGTTTGTGGTACATCAAAATTCAATTGATCAGAAGCAGGTAATAAAAACTTTTCGTCTTTATATTTTTTAATTAATGGTGATAAATCAACAAAATCTTTCTGACCCACATAAATTTTACGCTTTCTATACACTACATATTTTTGTAGATAGAATGCAACGGCTTCCGATTGACAAAAATATTTTAAATCTTCTGGAATTTTATAACGCATTTCTTCGGCTACTCTAAAAAAATGATCTACAGAGTTTCGGCTTGTTAAAATGATAGCACTAAAGTTATTAAGATCAATTTTTTGAGCTCGAATATCTTTTGCACTTACGCCTTCAACATGAATAAAAGACCGAAAATCTACTTTTATTTTGTGCTTATTTTGCAGTTCAAAATAAGGAGAATTCTCTACCTTCGGCTCTGGTTGGGAAACCAAAATTGTTTTCACTTTCAGATTTGACATAGTACTCTTTATTGTTTTGTAATCAAATAATATATGAAATAATAGGGCGCTATTTCAAGTGCGCAAAGATATAAAATAAAATAAAAGATATTACCAATAATTAAATTTTGATAATTCTTCAAAGAAACAAGATAAGTAAGCATGTTTATTATCAAAATCATAATGATAATGAAATATATTAACGAATCTGCATAATATTTGTTATAAAACAGAAATATTGAAATAGGTAATAGTACCAAACTTAAGAAGGTTCTGTAACTTACTTTCAATAAATTAAATTGTTCAACGAATTCTTCAAAATTAAATGTAGTCGCAATAATTTTTTCTATTAAGTATTTAGACAAAACAAAAACACTAAAAAAAGTAGTAATTCTCAAAAAACTTATCCAATCATATTTTGAAACAAATCCATAATGATCAAGAATAATTTGAAGAAAAAGGGAAACTGATATAATTTGTACAATAAACAAAAGAATGGTAAATCCACTCATCAGATGTGAACTGTCTTTATAGATTTTTATATATTTATCAGAAACTAATATTCTTAAAAACTCACTAAATCGGGTTTCAAATGCTGTTTTAGCAATTGCAATTAACAACAAAGAAAATAGAAAAAGTAGGGTTGCCCAATCTTTGGGTTCCAAAATTCTAGGACTAATTACTGCTTCTATCATTCTGCAAAACTACTAATTTTTTATTTTCAATTTTTATTATATAATTATTAAGAAGTAACTTTGATAAAAAGAGTATTTTTGCCTTTTAAAAAACTTTTTCAAATTTATGGCTAACGGCATTGTAATTATTCCAACGTATAATGAAATTGAAAATATTGAAAACATTATTCGTACTGTTTTTTTGCTTGAAACCGTTTTTCATGTGCTTGTTGTAGATGACAATTCTCCTGATAAAACAGCAGAAAAAGTAAAAGAGTTGCAACTTCTATTTCCTGAGAAATTATTTTTAGAAGTTAGAAAAAAGAAATCAGGACTTGGCACAGCCTATGTGCATGGTTTCAAGTGGGCTATGAAAAAAGAATATGATTATATTTTTGAAATGGATGCCGATTTCTCTCATAACCCAAATGATTTAGAGAAATTATATTTAGAATGTAAAAATAATGGTGCCGACATTGCTATTGGTTCTCGTTATGTAAAAGGTGTTAACGTAATCAATTGGCCTTTGAGTCGTGTGTTGCTTTCTTACTTTGCTTCGGTTTATGTTAGAATGATTACTGGTATGAAAATTATGGATGCTACAGCAGGTTTTATTTGTTACAAAAGAAATGTGCTAGAAACTCTAAAACTCGATAGAATTAAATTCATAGGATATGCATTTCAAATAGAAATGAAATACCGGGCTTTTGTTAGAAATTTTAAGATACACGAAGTTTCGGTAACTTTTACAGACAGAACAAAAGGGCAATCCAAAATGAGTAGTTCTATCATCAAAGAAGCTGTTTTTGGTGTGATAAGTTTGAGAATAAGAAAGCTTTTTAATCGATTATAAAAAAATGAATACTACGTTAATAAAGAATGCTAAAATTGTAAACGAAGGAGAAATTTTTGAAGGCGATGTATTGATCGAAAATGAATATATTGTTGAAATTGCCCAATCCATTTCTCCAAAATCGGCAAATTGCAAAATCATTGATGCCGAAGGAAATTATTTAATACCAGGAGCAATTGATGATCAAGTGCATTTTCGCGAACCTGGATTGACTCATAAAGGTGATATCGAATCCGAAAGCAGAGCCGCGGTTGCTGGAGGAATTACTTCTTTTATAGAACAACCCAATACTCTTCCCAATGCAATTACACAAGAACTACTAGAAGATAAATATCAAATAGCTGCACAAAAAGCGTATGCCAATTATTCGTTTATGATGGGAGGAACGAATGATAACCTGGAAGAATTATTGAAAACAAATCCAAGAAATGTTGCGGGAATAAAATTATTCCTTGGATCATCTACCGGAAATATGTTAGTTGATAATCCAGAAAGTATAGAAAAGATTTTTTCTTCTACCAAAATGCTGATTGCGGTTCATTGTGAAGATGAAACTACTATTAAGAACAATTTGGAGCACTACAAAGAACAATATGGTGATGCTATTCCTGTAGCATGTCATCCGTTGATTCGCAGTGAAGAGGCTTGTTATAATTCTTCTTCAAAAGCTATAGAGTTGGCAAAAAAAACGGGAGCTAGACTGCATGTTTTTCATCTTTCAACGGCAAAAGAAATGGAGTTGTTTACCAATAAAATTCCTTTAGAAGAAAAACAAATCACAGCCGAAGTTTGTATTCACCATCTTTGGTTTAGTGATGAAGATTATAAAACTAAAGGTAATTTTATCAAATGGAATCCTGCTGTAAAAACGGCAAATGATAGAAAAGTACTTTGGGAAGCCTTGCTTGATGATAGAATAGATGTTATTGCTACAGATCACGCTCCACATACTTTAGAAGAGAAAAGTCAGGATTATTTAAAAGCACCATCAGGTGGGCCGTTGGTACAACATGCAGTAGTTGCTATGTTTGAAGCCTATCATCAAGGGAAAATTTCTATTGAAAAGATTGTAGAAAAAATGTGTCACAATCCTGCTAAGATTTTTAAAATAGAAAACCGTGGATTTATAAAGGAAGGTTATTTTGCAGATTTGGTTATTGTAAATACTGGCTTACCATGGAATGTGAAAAAAGAAAACATTTTAGCAAAATGTGGTTGGTCACCTTTTGAAGGCTATAATTTTAAATCAAGAATAACACATACTTTTGTTAACGGAACGTTGGTTTATCAAAATTTTAAAGTAAAAGAGATCAAAGCCGGACAGCGTTTATTATTTAATCGATAATACCCTTTTATGAAAAAGTTAATTCTGTTTTTTACGATACTATTTATTTTCGGTTGTCAAAATTCTACCGTAGAAAAACCTAGTAATTTGATTGAAAAAGATAAAATGATTGCTATTTTATATGATGTTTCATTACTAGAAGCTATAAAAAGTCAAAATATTAATGGAGGTATTACTCCAGAAGAAATTAATGAATACATTTTTAAAAAATACAAAATAGACAGCATTCAGTTAGTAAAAAGCAATAAATATTATGCCAGTGATATTGTTGAATACAAAAAAATGTATCAAAAAGTTAAAGACCAACTTGAGGAAGAAAGTAAAAAGAATGAAGGTAAAACAGGGGAAATAAATAATACACAAGACACTAAAAATTCTGACACACCAACGGTTTATTGATTTTTAGAAAGTACTATTTCAACAACTTCTACAATGCTTTGAAAATTATAATTCAAAGCATTTTTTATTTTGGCATTACTAATGAATTCTTTAGAATGAATAGTTTTGGATGCGTTTTTAGAAAGATTTCTTCGTGTTTTAAAAACAGTAGAAAAAAACCAATCAACTCTCCAAATAATTGATGTCATCCAAGGTTTTATTTCAAAAGTTGGTTTTTTTGCATTCATTTTTCCAGCTATTAAATGAATGATTTCTTTAAATGATAAATTTTCAGAAATTAACGAGAATCGTTCGCCATTGCTATCACTTTTCATTAATAGCACCATGATTTTAACAACATCAAAAACACCAACATAACCCGTTGTACCATAAGTATAAAAAGGAAAATTATTTTTAACTTTAGTAAAAAAAGTGCCGCTACTTGTTTTCCAAATCGTAGAACCAAAAATCACACCAGGATTAACTATTACAACTTTTAAGCCTTCTTGTTGTCCTCGCCAAACTTCCATTTCAGCGCCATATTTTGTAATAGCATAATCGCTATGAGAAACTTCGGGATTCCATTCTATTTCCTCGGTCAAAATGGTTTCGTGTTCTTTTAAATCACCTAGAGCGGCAATAGAACTTACGTGACAAAGCTTTTTAACATTTTTATCCAAACAAAAATTTACAATGTTAGCTGTTCCTTCAATGTTTACTTTACGAAGTAAATTTTCATCCTTTGGGTCGAATGATATTTGTGCTGCACAATGATAAACATATTCTATATTTTGAAAAGCAATTTCCAATGAAGGAATGTCTAAAATGTCAGCTTCAATCCAAATAATTTTAGAAAATTCAGCTTCTTTTTGGAATTGTTGAAAAAGTAATTTAGGTTTAACTATCGATTTTTCATTTCGATAAATCGCCACAATTGCATCTTCACTTTCTGTCAAATGAAGTAATAAGTGTGCACCAACCAATCCTGTTCCACCAGTAACTAAAACCATGAAGCTAATTTACAACTTTCAAATTTCAAATTCCAAATCTAAAAACTATCTTTGCGAAAATTGTTTTAAAAATGAAAAATTTAGTAGAAGAATTGCAATGGCGTGGATTGGTTCATGATATGATGCCTGGAACCGAAGAACAACTTTTAAAAGAAATGACAACCACTTATATAGGCTTTGATCCAACAAGTGATTCGTTGCACATTGGAAGTTTAGTGCCAATTATTCTATTGGTTCATTTAGGCAACTTTGGACACAAACCTATTGCTTTGGTTGGTGGTGCAACAGGAATGATTGGCGATCCTTCTGGAAAATCAGACGAAAGAAACCTTTTGGACGAAGTGACTTTAGAAAAAAATGTTGCGGGAATAAAAGCTGTACTTTCTCGGTTTTTAGATTTTAATTCTAAAGCAACAAATGCACCAATTTTAGTAAATAATTACGACTGGATGAAAGATTTCTCTTTTATCAATTTTGCTCGTGATGTAGGTAAAAGAATTACAGTCAACTACATGATGTCAAAAGATTCCGTCAAAAAAAGGTTAGAAACTGAAGGCGAAGGAATGAGCTTCACAGAATTCACATATCAATTAATTCAAGGATATGATTTTCATCATTTGTATAAAACACACAATTGTTTACTACAAATGGGAGGAAGCGATCAATGGGGAAATATCACAACAGGAACCGAATTGGTTAGAAGAATTAATGGCGAAGGTGCAAAAGCTTTTGCAATGACTTGTCCATTGATTACAAAAGCTGATGGTTCAAAATTTGGAAAATCAGAAGGAGGCAATGTTTGGTTAACTGCCGATAAAACTTCGGTGTATAAATTTTACCAATTTTGGTTGAATACTACTGATGTTGATGCTGAGAAATACATTAAAATCTTTACATTTTTAGACAAAAACACAATTGATGAATTGATTGAAGAACATCAAACGGCTCCACATTTAAGAGTATTGCAAAAACGTTTGGCAGAAGAAGTTACCATTTTTGTTCATGGAAAAGAAGAATTAGAAAAAGCAATTTTTGCTTCCAATGCCTTTTTTAGCCCAACCATGGATGATTTGAAAAAACTAGATGAAACAACATTTTTAGAGGTTTTTGAGGGTGTTCCAAAAGCTAAAGTTTCAAAAGAAGATGTAGAAAACGGATTGGATATGATTGCTGCACTTTCGGCAAAGACAAATTTTTTAGCTTCCAATAGTGATGCCCGACGCGAATTGAAACAAAATTCAATATCGTTAAATAAAGAAAGAGTTGTAGAGGACTATATTATTTCTTCAAAAGATTTAATCAATAATCAATTTTTGATGTTGCAAAAAGGAAAGAAAAACTACTATTTGATACAAGTGATGTAAAGATAGAAAGCGTATTAGTCTTTTATAAACTAAAAAAGCAGGCTCGAAAGAACAGTTCTAAAAATCAACTATTTATGCTTTATGTTGATTCTTTTTTTTGAAGCTTTATAATATATCTCGACATTTTTATTTGTTAACAAATAAGTTCTTTATTTTTACATAAATTTATATCTTAAATTGGTAAACGAAAGAATCATACTAGGAATCGATCCCGGAACAACAATTATGGGTTTCGGGCTGATAAAAGTGGTCAATAAAAAAATGGAATTCATTCAGTTGAACGAATTGCAGTTGTCTAAATACGACAATCATTATCAAAAACTGAAAATCATTTTCGAGCGAACGATTGAGTTAATCGAAACACACAACCCTGACGAAATAGCTATTGAAGCACCTTTTTTTGGTAAAAATGTGCAATCCATGTTAAAACTTGGAAGAGCTCAAGGCGTTGCAATGGCAGCTGGGCTTTCAAGAGACATTCCAATTACTGAATACGAACCAAAAAAAATAAAAATGGCAATTACCGGAAACGGAAA
>Ga0116182_1002620_pt1 | contig 17472 bp, 12 predicted proteins | sample AD_UKC077_MetaG_FD_89805 | JGI IMG/M metagenome (GOLD analysis project Ga0116182, IMG submission 89805) | Active sludge microbial communities of municipal wastewater-treating anaerobic digesters from USA - AD_UKC077_MetaG | ecosystem: Engineered > Bioreactor > Anaerobic > Digestate | place: USA...
CGCCATGCTCGCACCCGGCGCGCAGAACATCCTGGTAAAGACGACCGCCCCTGTTCCCGAGCCCGCCACCCTGCTGCTCATCGGCTCAGGCCTGCTCGGACTTGCAGGATTCAGAAAAAAGATGTCGGGAAAGATTTCGGGCTAGCGGCTCACTTCATCGCGCAACAAAAAAGCGGGGCATCATGCCCCGCTTTTTATATTCATGGATGGTCTGGGGATAAAATCACATACCTGTCAGAGAACCGGCATCTCCACTTCCCTGCACATTTTCCAACTTAAGAACCATCCTAGAGACGTTTCTTCTTAAGAACCGCAAGGTCAAATGCTGGACACCTTCATTGCTATGACATCATATCGTCGTCGGAATAATTGACTACGAAACAATCACTTTTGCTTTCCCTTACCGCGTTATATTACATTAATATAATTATTGTTTTTTGCAACAAATCAATCTTTAAGCCCCCTTCTAAAATCTTTTATGATCTTAGACTGTCGGATATCTTTACATTTATTGACGAATCTTATATGCAAATGAAGCCATTTAATTGTTTTTATTGTCTATTTTAATATTGAATTATAATGGCATCGTATTTGCTCAAATGAAATATTCACTTGAAAGGAGATGGATGTGAAAAAATTTATTTCAACGACGATACAGATATTAGTTTTTATAGCTCTTGTTCCCGCTTTCAGCAATGCTGCTGTTATTGAATATGATGCCGGAACATACACACAGCCTGACAATTACAAAACCATATTCTCACTTGATGACGTTAGACTTCCTCACGATATCTATTATATTCTGAGACTGCGTGATTTTGACCATGAGATTGCAGCGCTGAATATAATTTTTCACGACATCGCTAATTGGAGAGTCGAGGAGAACTGGTTGAATGTATACCTATTTGATGAACCTTCCTCTCGATTTGACTGGCACTGGGGTGGAAATGATGCCACCTCATTGGATGCTCCTGATTGGGAAGGATATTATGGCGCAACCTGCATAGGAACGTGGTCATATGTAACAGAAACAAAAGATGTAGTTTTCTCCACAGCTGATCCTACCCTTCTCGCATACCTCACCGGCGGAATAGACTTTGCAATTGGAATAGACCCTGACTGCTATTTCACCACTTCGTCCATTTCCGTAGAGGTTCCCGTGCCAGAACCGACAACTCTTTTACTCCTCGGTACAGGGTTACTGGGACTTGCGGGTTTCAGGAAAAGGCAAAAATAAATATGACTCCTTAACTGAATAAAAAAAGCAGAGCCAAACGGCTCTGCTTTTTTTATTCAGCAACTTACTATCAAACTACTGAATCTTTTTGATACTACAACCTGGATTCCCGGTTGATCATAACGAGTAGCATCATTCAACCAATATTATTGAACTCTTAAGTAATAATTGCAACTCGTTATGAGTCATTGCCATAACGATGTTAAATTCGATGACTGCAGTAATTAAATCTCAACATATTAAATAGTTAAATCATTCATCGTTATGATGTTCCGGGAATCCAGGCTACAAGCCAGCATCCCAGTTTCACCACATAATCTTAACTTTTGTTATCGTACGTATATGCTTTTGCATTATCAAGATAGTTCAATGGTTCTGAGATAACCTTGACGCTCTTCTGAAAAAGAAAGGCAATTATCATGATCAGCGACAAAAATAATATGAATTGCGGTATCAGGGCAAAGGCCGTATTGCCAGAGATAACCGGATTGTACTTTATCAAAAAGATTCCATGGAGCAGAAAAAGCTCATAAGAAATACTTCCAGCAAATAAAAGCAATCTACTGTAATAACCTCTGTACCCTATTGAGGCCACTATGAGAATAAATGCACCGCTAAAAAGAATACTTTCAATTTCATCAACGAATCTTACCACAAGACTTGGAAACAAAGTTATGACATATGGGTCCAGTGTAATCTTGTATGCACAAAGGAATACAAGTGAGAGGATTGAAAGATAAAACCAATATCTGGCATGGTTGATAAACAATCTCTTGGCAGTTTCATAATAAATACCTAAGATGCAGCCAAAAGGGAAAGCCAGAATCTGATACCAGTCAAAATGTACGATGTAATAATCCACTAGGATAGTCGCGGTGGAGAAAATCGCGACATACAGGAGCCCCCTTTTCACTCGTAGAAAATAAATTATCACGGGGAACACAGCATACCAGAAAAGTAATAACGTGATATACCACCTTGCATAGTCCAAGTGTTTGGTCGAAGGTGTTACGTTGATTCCTAATGTCGTTAAAAGGATATCTCCAATCGGATAGACCCTATTCAGAATGAGAAAATCAAGAAAAAGGATTATTGCAGTTGCTACCCAGTAGGGGGCCATGACCCTTTTTATTCTCTGCACAACATATCGTCTGAATCCGATTCCTCTGCTCCCTTTTGATGCAGTCAAGCCAAAGCCTGATAAAAGAAAAAACAGGGCAACCGATTCATCAAATATCAGATTGCATCTTTCTGTCGAAACATGAATCCAGAAATGGCCTATAATGACCAGCAGGATGGCAATACCTTTGAGTTGATCAGTCTGGTTTTTATCCAGGAGCTGTGTATTACCACCTTTCCTCAAGGTGAAAGCGCATGCAATGAAAACAACAGCAATAACCAAGAAATTTGTCCAATGGACATTCGTGGTGCCCAATTTGATTAACTCATAGTTGGCGAATATATTCTGCACAGCAATCTCCAAGGGAAGAGCCCCGAGGCAAACTAGTTTATCTTAGATGAAGTTTCCATATTTCCAAGTCATGTATCATTATTACCAAATACTCTCTCTGCGCCGCGCTCCTTGCAGTCGATATTGTCGAACATTGGCTGCAGGGATCATGTGAACGGGCGCCTACCTTCCCACCAAGTCAAGAAAAAAGGGGATACGTTATTGTATCCCCTTTTTTCTTCGGATCAGTCCGACTTCTATTTTACCTGAACATCGATACCGGTAGGCGATACCGGGGGTGTAACGTCGCCTTGCGATTCATACACTTCGGGAGGAATGGGATTGCCCAGATACTCCCAGACATACTTTGTCAGGGTCTGGCCGTCGGCGCAGAAGCCCCGGTTGCCGGTCAGCCTTCCGCTGTCGTACGAATATGATCTCATCTGGCTCCGGATCAGATTCTCGTAAGGAAAGGGCCACAAATTCTGGGTCGTCGTACTGTTGTACCCTGCTTCACCCCACAGGGTTCCGGATACGCCTATCCTCTTGAGCACCGTGGCGCCGATGTCCCTGCCGTCGCTCGCCCGGCCTTCCAGCGACGAGCCGTCTTCTATCCTCACCAGGTACTTCAGGGCCGCTACCCCGTTCCCCGGCGTGCCGTCGAGAGCATCCACCGACGTGCCTCGTGCAGCGCTCAGATCATTGCTCCCCGGAGCCGAAGAACCCACGTACTCATCGGTGACCGAATACAGCGCATTGTAATCGCTTGCCGATGAGGCGTTCCAGATGCCGTAATAGGCATTGTGCAGCAGGGAATTGGTGATCGTGTCGCCGGCTTCGAGATAGGCCAATGGCGACCACGTACCTGTCCCGGTCACGTTTCCGAACGTGCAGTGGTCGAACCTGCTGCCCGCGGCCCTGATCCTGTTCCCGCCTGCACTGTCCCAGTGGATGCAATCGATCACGCTGTGGTGAGTCACGTTGGAGCCGACCCAGCCTATCATGTCGTCGTTGCCAATACTGATGCATCCCCGATAAAAGATCCCCCTGACGTCTATCCCGGACCCGCCGTTGCGGGTGCAGAACGCCTTGGCGGTCGTGATATCGCTCGGCGTTATGTATGCCCCCTGGTCACCGTCGATCGCGATGCAGTTCTGGAACTCCACGTCCCAGCAGTCATACGCCATGAAGCACTCCTGGTCGAAATAATTGCTGTGCCGGTCGTGCCGGGCCACGCACCTCCTGACCACGATCTTTTCCGCCGAGTTGCCGATGTAGAAATGCTTGCGCGAGGCACCCCAGCTCCAGCAATCCTCGAGCAGCACGTTGCTGCAGTGAGACACGCCGAACCCGTCGCCGCCGTCACCCGAACCCGAGGCGTCATAGCAGCTGCACCGTATGAGCTTGATGTAGCTGCACAGTGCCACGGTCACCAGGGTGGAATTGCTGTTACGCCATTGTATCCCCTCAAACCGGATATGGTGCGGCCCGTCGGAAATGCTCCTGCCAAGCAGGCACATCATCTGCCGCAATCCCTGCCCGTCGAAGACAGCCTGCCCATCGTTTTCCGCCCTGATCACGGTATAGCCCGCAGCCGTGCCGCTGGGCGGTAAGTGGTTATGGTCGATCACATTGTCGGCGCCCGTATACACGCCGTCCCTGATCACGAGGGTGTCGCCTCCGCTCATGCCTGCCATTGCCGCCTGGAGCGATGGGAAGTTGCCCGGCATGTAATACGTGGCAGCAGACAGAGGACCGGCTACGAGCAGCAAAGCACATATCAAAACGATGAGTATCGGCAGCTTCTTCGGGATCGAAGAATTGACCATCCTTCCTGTCATAATATACCTCCTGGATTTTCCCAACTATTTAGAATATCATAAAGCAATTATAGTGCCATTGCCACTAGAACTGCTTGACTCTCCAGAATGATGAACCCCGCATAGTAGAATAAGTTATATTGGCATATAATAATTCAAGTGTGTTCATAAACAAATTGTCTTTTTAGTGTCTGGTTTCAGGTGAAAGCATATTCATAATTTTCATGGCGTTCATTTCCCACGTGAAATTCAATGATATTTTCTCACGGGCTGACTCCCCAACACTCCTGGCGAGAGAAGGCGCATTCAGCAGTTCAAGAAGCGCAGATCGAAAAGAAGCATTGTCTCCGGGAGTGAAAAGAACCCCGTCTTTTCTGTCTTCGATAACCGTTTCAATGGCTGGCATTCTTGGAGCTACAACAGGCTTTCCCAAGGCCATGTATTCAAACATCTTAATCGGGGATCTGAAACTGTTTGTTTCAGGTATGACTGTCACATCGGCAAGACTTATATAAAGAGGGACCCGATGATGAGGAACACTCCCTACGAACAACAGTGATTCTTTCTTAATACCGAGGCTCTCGGCTTTTCTCTGGATATAATCATTCAGAGGCCCCTCACCCACGAGAAGCAAAACGGTGTCAGGGAAATCCTTTTGTACCGAATGAAGAACATCCAGAAGCAAATCGAAGTTATGCCAATACACGAGCCCGCCAATAAAACAGATAACCTTTTTACCACCGAGACCATATCTTTCTCGCATTCCTATGATCTCTTCATTAGTTGGTTGGTTTTCCATCCATTTCTTCGGCACGCCGTTAGGCATAGTAACAATTCTGTTTTCAGAAACTGTTTGTTTTGTAATCTCTTGCTTCAGAAAATCAGAGACTGTTATGATAACCGTGGCCCTCTGAAAGATATACCGTTCAATAACTTGGGCCATTCTTACAAAATACTGCCCGCGAATGCGCTTATGGCCGCTTAATTCATTTACTTCTACCACCAGTGGAATGTTCATGATACTGGCGATAAGCGCACCAGAGAGATTATAGAAAGCATACCTCTCGTAGATGAAATCAATCTTTTGTTTCTTGATTGCCAGCCATAACTTGGGAATGGCAAAAAAATTATATGCTGTCTCCATCAATTCGAAAAAAGGCTGTGGCAGTGAATCGGCCAGCTTATGCAGGAATGATGAGTACCAAGTCGTTTGCGCACGAACATCATTCCCAATTTCAGAAGATTGTCTTGTGGGGTCGGTTTTTGTTGGAGACACCAAACGAACATTGTGGCCTAATGATCTGAACCCGTTCACTATGCCAGCAACGTGAACACCTTCGGCACCAGTACCGCGCACTCTAAAATGATAAATGATGTTCATTTATGTGTTATACGCCTTTCTTTTTTTCAGTTGAACTGTTCCTCGACCAGATGATGTACGAAATGAGGTGTCGACTCGCCTACTAAAGATATTGCCTCTGCCATTCATCATATACGAGAAGAGTCATCAAGATCCTGCTGTTGTCTTCCTTACCTGTTTTATGCCGAAGCATCGTTTCTTTCAGAAATTCTTTATTAAAGCAATTATTACCCCTGAGGTTCATTATTGCATCTTCAACCTGCGACAGCAGCTTCCCCTGAAACCAGTTTTTCGTAGGTACTGGAAATCCCATCTTTTTCCTGTATACTATTTCTTTTGGCAGGACCGGTTCCATGATTTTTTTTAAGAGAAACTTGCCCTCGCCCTTTTGGATCTTGTACCCTGACGGCAAAGAAGTGGCCTCCTCGATCATTCTGTAATCAAGGAAGGGTACCCGCAGTTCAATAGAGGCCGCCATCGTCATCTTATCCGCCTTCAAAAGCAGATCATCCACAAGCCATGTTTTGGTATCCACATAGAGCATCTGCGATAACGGATCCTTATGCATGACTCTCCTGAAATAAGAAGAGAACTGATCTTCAAGATATGATGATTTTTGACTCATAAGATCAGGGGAATAGAGACGTTTCTTTATGGATGGCGTAAGATAACTCGATGTACCCTGATAGCTCTTTTCCAAGGGAGATACCAACCAGTCAGCATACTTCCGATATTTATCTTTTGGCAGGTACGGAGAAATCGATTTGAGAGCAGGATCGAGTACCCTGGGAATCATCCTGCGTATTTTTTCGAGACCATTCATAAAGCGATAAAGGTAATATCCTCCGAAGACTTCGTCGCTTCCTTCTCCCGAGAGCAACACAATTGCATTCTCACGGGCCAGTTTGGATATATGGTAAAGGGCAATGGCGGCAGGTTCTACAATCGGCTCCTCTGCAAATCTGATCAATGTCTCAATCGAAGAGAAGAAGTCGTCTCCTTCGAGGTAAAACACACTATGATTCGTGTGGTATTGTTCAGCAATGGTTCGTGCGTGTTTCTCCTCACTGTAGCCTTCGTTATAGCTTACGGTAAAGGTATTGATTGATCCCGCACCGGAAGTCCTGTTCATTAGATCCACGACAGCACTTGAATCCAGCCCTCCACTCAGGAAGACCCCAAGAGGCACATCGCTCATGAGTCTTTTTCGGACCGAGTCTTCGAGCAGCCATTCGAAATGATCTTTTGCTTCGGAAAAACCTGTTTCCCTGCACTGTATGTGTGAGAAATCCCAATACTCTCTGTCCACCAAGCCGTTCCTATCTACGAGCAGGAAGTGACCGGGAAGGACTTTTCTGATTTTTTTAAACATGGTTTCCGGGCCGGGTACGTAGCCAACGGAGAAATACGCGTCCAGTACGTTATCGTTCATTTCCGGCCTGACCAGCCCGGTGTTCAGGATCGGTTTGATTTCTGATGAACAGATGATGACATGATCATCCGAGTAATAATAAAGTGGTTTTATCCCCAAACGGTCCCGGACCACCCATAATTTCCTGGTGCGGTCGTCCCAGAGCACGAAGGAAAACATACCGTTAAACCTTTGAATACAGTCCGTTCCCCACTCTTCATAGCCGTGGACGATCACTTCAGTGTCGCAATTAGTTGCAAAGGTATGGCCCCTGGATATGAGCTCCTGCCTTATGTCCTTATAATTATAGATCTCTCCATTATATACAGTGATTATTCGCCCGTCCTCGTTGGCCATAGGCTGGTGCCCGGAGGAAAGGTCTATGATGCTGAGTCTTCGGTGCCCAAGCCCGACATTACCATAGACATAGTAACCCGAGTCGTCAGGCCCCCGATGCGTCATCAGATCGGTGGAGTCCTTCACCAACGCCATCTCGACAGGGCGGGATGAATCAGAAAAGAAGATTCCGAATATGCCGCACACTTACGATAAAACCTCTTGAAATACCGAGACCACTCGATCAGCTACGTGCTCCCACGTGTTCGAAGCCCCATGGGAAACAATGAGTTCTCTGTCCCAGTCTTTTCTCAGAGCCTGAGCCAGTGCCTGCGTGAGTGATGAAACATCGCCGGGAGGAACGATCAATCCGTAGTCCTCCGATGGCACAAGATCTGAAACACCACCGACATTGGTTGCCACCACAGGAGTGCCACAGGCAATAGATTCAATCACTACATTCGGACAGCCTTCCCATAAAGACGGAAGGCAATATACGTCAGCCGCATTATACCATTTATATGTGTCTTCATGAGCTACCTCTCCGATGAAGTGCACCCTGTCGGCGACACCGAGATCTTTCGCCATTTTCATCAGGGTCCCACGCAAAGGGCCGTCTCCTACCATAAGGAGCTCGACGTTCCTTTCATCCAACAGAGAAAAAGCCTTGAGAAGATGTTCAAGGCCTTTTTCCTCCGATAATCGGCACAGTGACAGGATATGTTTCTTTCCGAAATCGAGTTTACACTTCTTCAACGCTTCAACTTTATCAATGGGTCTGAATTTTCCCGAATCTATTCCGTTCGAGATCACGGTAACTTTATTGCCGTCCACCCCATACTCGCCGACAACTTTTTGTTTCATATCACTGCTTACAGAGATTATATGATCCGCTGATTTCAACGTCTGGATAAGCATCTTTTTCCGCAACGACTTTTCGAAGTAACATATGCTTTCATTACCCCGTATAGTCATAACGATCTTCTTGTTTAAGAGCTTCGCCCATTTCAGTCCCGCATAGGCATCGGGATATATCCAGTGGAAGTCAAGCAGGTCAGTACTATCATTCATGATCATATTCAGAAAAAAAGAATTCATTGACTTATAATAGAGGTACCCATCGAGATACTTGCATACTCTGGGTATTACCAGATATCTGGGGTGGTGCACCTGAAGGCCATCAAATACTTCTCTGGGTGGTATCTTTTGTGCGTGCTTTTTCGATCGCACAACAGAGGGCATGGGAAGAAAAGGTACCGGCGCAACGACCGAAACATCCACCTTTATTGCTATACTTTTCAACCTCTCTTTCACAAAAATCCCATAGTTAGGCTTTAACTTGTTGGGAAACATGTGGCTGACTGACAAAACTTTCATAACTCGTTTAATCCTTGATTTCCATCATTTTTTTGATAGGTCTTTTTTAAATTGCAGTTAATGCCATGGTTTTCATCAGTTTTATCATTATCTCTTTGTATGACGGGTAGTTATTTAACGTATATGGACAATCAAAGATCTTTCAGAATTGATATTGAGGAATGTTGCGTCACCTGTCTAAATAAATGTACTTCTCAATCATAAAATCTCTCAGGACATTAGGATCTTCCAGCGAACCTGCTTCGGCAGCTTTAACCAGATTATACATTTCCCGAGCAGTAACGTAGTGGAGAAAGAAATCTTTGTGATCGTTATACTTCTTTTCAAGGTGCGAAAACATTTCATCAGCTTTGGATCCAAAAAGACAATCAAAGATGATTTCCCGGCTTCCATGAGTGTGCAGTTTTATGAAGAGCCAGTTTGGTTGTCCTTTTATTCTCACTGCGTTCTGAACCCAGTAATCAATGCGTTCCTGAAATGGATAGTCAGATCGATCGATATTTGAAGCCTCAATGGAAGGCTTGAGCTTATGAACCCTCGAGCGCCACCTCATGCCGATGATGCCCTGTATGAGCATCAGATCGCCCCATGGTTTACCGCCAACCCTGACAGGCCTGCCCCAGTTGTACGACTTGGGCCTGAATGGGTCGTCTTTGACGTAGTACATTGTATTGATCATTGCAGGCTGCGATATACCCAGGGACGGGAAAGTGAAATCGGCATAGCATCCGGTTTCTCTCAATAGTGTTATCTCGTTGTTTACTCCGCATATCTTATCGCCCCGCGCATTATCGAGGGACCAGTCTCCGTGAATAAACGCGTACCTCTTCGAGCCGTCGGGAAGACAGAAAACTCCGTATCGGGAGAAGTCTTCGATGCATGTACAGATCTTCTCTCTCAGTGTGTCCGATGTATCTGGAAAAGGATGCATGTGATTGTGGTGCAGATGCATCTCGACCTCGCCATAGCCGCGCCTGCAAAGGCCTACGAGATCTTCGAGAAAGGCATGATCCAGATGCGGCGGATAGAACCAGGTATGCTGAGGAGGCTTCCCGTCAGAGTCCCTGTGCCGATCAGCCATTCTTGGATAGCCTTCCACCCATGCCTTCACTCTGTTCGCTGCACGCTCCCTGTCCACCCCTGAATGAAACGGCTCGAAATGATCTACAAAACACAGAAAAACATGAACAGGCCGGCTGGAATCGACCCTCTTTCTTGAGAAAAGGGATTCCCATATATATGAAGGAAGCCAGTGCTGAAGCCCTTTTTGTGCTATCGACATGAGTTATACCTGGCAATATTTATTTAAAGGTCAAGATCACCATCAAACAGGGAGATATCCCCGAACACCGGTATGTTTCCCCTCAACTTTTCATCGATAATATTTATAAACACATCCCGGGGTTCTCTCTTCATGAAACCGAACTTTTTCAGTAGATGTTCATAACGCTGAGACCCGAAATAATTAATCTGGATCGAACGGGCCTTCCGAACATACATTTCATGGATGAACCTGGACAATAATACTTCCTCTGAATGTGCTCCGGAAGAAGATATCTGTTCGACAACCACCACGTCATCCTGTACAGAGAATATTATATAGCCGATTAATTTACTGTCGCCTGATCTCAAAAGAAACACTTCTGAATTGCTCGTACCTACACCTGCGTACCTCCACTTGAGGTAGTCTGCGGAGCTACTGGCACCACCATTATCCGGCATGTCTTCTGTAATTGAAGCATTTCCGACTTTGGCTGCCACTGTCTTCGATTCCTTTAATATTTTCCGATAATGCACGTTCGTCCACTGAATGAACGACACCCTGTACAATACGATATCAATAAGTGGTGAAATAAGCCTGGCAATGTGTCTGTTACGGATGACAGACTGTATCTTCTCCTCGCACTTCAAGACCTTGCTCCATCTGGAAGCAGAGCCTGCCTTCTCATACCCGGCCCTTTTAAACACAGGTTGGGACATCTGATTGGGCATGGCCAGCAACACCTGATACCCGAGACCCGGTGCGCCCTTTACCAGGGCATTCAGCATCATGATAGCCGGTCCGAGTGTACGATGCTGCTTTTGAATTATGATATCGCAGTTTATCCCCACAAGAACGGATTCGCCGTTTATATTGAACCGACGGGGGAATACGGACAGGCTTCCTGCCGGCTTCTCACCTTCGTTATGAAATATCAGCCAGGTCGATGTAATGCCATAAGAATTATCTTTATACAATGCCTGTAAACGTTTCGGTTCCGGCTTTTTCAGCACCTCTTGCCAGAGTTGGAACAGTTTTTCTTTATCCTGTTCAAAAAGGAATTTTCTTACATGATATCCCATAGGTTTCCTGATCCTCTCGTTTTAAAAATCAGTCTCCCTGGAAAAGGCTGATCACCCGTTGGATAGGCACTTTGATCTCTTTATCGATAAAGAATAGCAACAATAGATAGACAGAGAAAAAAGCAAACGTTGTATTCACGATATTTATTAATTGGCTTTGTATATGAAAGAATGATGAATACCATGATGCACAGAGGAAGCATATCAATGAAAAGACTGCGTACTGGGCTATTTTTGAGTAATGAACCTTAAAAGCGAAATACTTCCTTGAGATGAGATAAAAGGCCAGCGAGTAGCCCACATAGGAAATCAACGTTGCGAACGCGGCCCCCATGATCCCGTACACAGGTACAAGGAGAAGGTTCAAGCCGATATTCACGGAGGCGGCGACAATCATGATGCTGAGGATAACAGTGGTCTTTTTTGCAAAGTGCAACCCCGCACTTAAGGGGAAATCGAGTGCTTGAAGAAATACGCCTATAAGAACAAAGGGAACCACCTGAGCCGACCTTGCGTATTTCTCAGATGCAAGGAGCGTTATTAAATCGTGCGATATCAAGACTGACAGAAAACAGACGGGAATAGCGAACATCATGAAGTATCGAATTATATTCGCCAACAGCTCTCTTATCTCTTCCTTTTTGCCATCCTCCCAGAACTTGAATATCAACGGAACCAGAGCCAGATTGAGCGGACTCACCAGTAATTCTTTGAGATAATAACACAGGTTGTAGCTTACGCTGTATACAGCTACATCTTCTGCTCCGAGAAAGGCGGCAATGATATACCGGTCTCCGGTGTTGAGAATAATGAAGGGAACCGAGCTCAAGGCGAGCGGGAGCCCATAAGAAATCGATTCTCTCAGTATTTTTTTTGAAAAAATGCCCTGCGCAGAAGAGTAGAACCTGAATTTATAGATCAAAAAAAATAAGAGTATCGATACGATAACTCCTTCAATGAAAACCATCCCCATATAAAACGCTGCAAGGCTGTTGAAAAGAAGAACGAGAGTAATTGCAACGATCAGCCCACCATACTTCCTGATGATGCCGGCAAGATTATACAGAAAAATCATGCCTTCCATCCGGAATGGCGTGTTCAGCAGCATAAACAAATTCTGCAATACCATCCAGATAAGCGCCAGGATGAGGGGAATGAAGGCATACCGGACAACATCCCAGAATGAGCCCAGCAACAGCCCTGCCATAACGGCAGCGACCAGAAAGACAACACCGAAAAGACAGACGACTGAAAACAGGGTCGATAACAGTATGGAGAGTTGATCTTTTTGTTTATACTTCTCGTAAAGTCTCACCAGCGAGCGGTTGACCCCGAGTGATGAGACGGTCATCAACAGGGTGATCGTGACGCCTATCAGACTGAATATGCCGTACTGCTCTTTGGAGAAAACACGCGTAAGAATGGGAAACGAGATGATCCCCGATAACATTATCAGGGCCTCGCCCCAGAAAAATTGAGAGGTTTCCAGAAATAGTTTTCGCTTACTGCTCATTTTTTATCGGCTTTGAGAATCACATTTGGGTGCTGTCAGGCAGACCGAGGGTCGGGGTTGTCTACGAGGTCGTGCTCACTGAGAACATTCTGCTGCATAGCTACAATCAAAGCAATTATTACATAGACAATAGTATAATATACCCTGTTCGAAAATATCGCACAGCTCCAGAACCCGCACAGTGCAATCACAAGATTTTTATATACCATCACCGATCGTTGAAGGAGTTTGTCACGGTTTCTCCTATAGAACTTCAATGCCTCCCACAATGGATAACAGGTGCACATAAAGAAAAAGATTCCTCCCGGTATGCCCGTTTCCGCAAAGACCTGAACAAGAGTGTTGTGAGGCACCAGACCTCGTATGCCGCCATAGTCTCTCATCGCATACACAGCCTCTCCAGGGCCGACACCCAGGAACGGATTGTGCATCACCATCCTCATGCAGGCCTTCCATTGAATCAGCCGGTTATCCGAGGATTCATCTCCAACAAGACCGCCACCCAGATCGGATCTTGTCATTACCGTTGCGACACCCACCGTGAAAATCGACACAAGCATGGCTATGGTCAAAGATATTCTTACCTTGCGAGAGATGCCCTTACTCAACAGCATAATCAGCCCACCCACAACGAGCAGACCCAGAAGGCCCTCACGCGAACCCGAGAGAAGGATATTGAAAGAAAAGAGAACGGCAACGGCAATGAAAAATAATTTTACCCAGAAACGCTTTGAATATTCGACCAGGCTGAAGGTAAAGGGCAAGGCACTGACAAGAATGAGAACAAGGTCATTCGGGTTCTCATACCAGCCAAAACCGAGGGCCCTCACACCAGGCTGGTAATTGATCATTACGTTGGAAACAGAGTGATATGAGAGATAGAGTATGGCAAAAATTATCATCAGTTTTATTGTAATTATTCTTTTTTCATCTGTGCAAAGCTTTACAATCAGAAAAAATATGATAACAAAATACATCCAGAGATAAAAGGTATCCCAGCCTGCTCTGAGCCACAACGCGGAGGAGCTCAGTACCTGCATGGCAATGAAGAGAAAGAAATATCGGCTGTATTTATGTGACAGGATCGGGCTGGATGTCTTAAAGCCGAATATGAAATAGAAAGAGAAGGCAACTATTGCCGAATAGAAGACCAAGCTGTAACGATCCAGTTCGGGAAACACAATACCCGGCTGAAAGAACGTGATGAAGGTGAAAGCACATAAGGCAAAAAAAGCCATCAACAACCTCTTGCACCGATCAGCTCAGCATAGGTTTTCTCATAATTGGATATCATTCTCTCCAGAGAAAATTCCCGGCAGATAAAATCACGGGCGTTCGATCCCATCTCTTTCAATAAGGAGCTGTCATCCATCAGAAGGGCAAGTCTTTCTCCCAACTGCCGGGCATCGTTCTGCTCTACAAGAAAACCGTTTTCCCCTTGTGAAATGATTTCTTGTGACCCCACAGACTTTGTAGAAATAACCGGCAGCCCTGATGACATTGCCTCGAGAATGACATTCGATAGGCCCTCGTGTAAAGATATGCTCGTTGAAGTCAGCACATCCATGAGCGAAAGCCATCGAGGCACATCCTGCCTTTCTCCAAGAAAGGCAACCACATCACGCAAGCCTGCCTCAACCGAGTACTGCTTCAAGAAACCCAGATCGGGCCCATTACCAAGAAATAAAGCTATACATCTTTTTTCATTCTTGCCATGCTTCTTGGTATAAATAGTTTTCACGGCATCGATGAGCATTCTCTGATTTTTCGCCGGCTTTAAAGACCCCACGCAGCCTATGATGAAATCATTGTCGTTTATGCGAAGGTTATGTGTTTTCTCCAGCTCTTCCTTGAGAGGGGTTACATCATGACTACCAGAGAACAGCCGGGTATCCACACCGTTGAGGATTACCCGAATCCTTTCAGGAGAAATCTTTAAGTTTGCGACAACCTTTTCTTTCAGAGATTCGGATACGGAAAGGTTCAGGGTACAAAACCTTTCGAGAATTCTCTGAATGAAGACCTGATGAGCCTTCAGATAAAAGGCGCCATGCTCTCCATTGACAACAACAGGAACACCTGCCAGTCGTGCACCGAGGATTCCATAAAGAGATCCTCCCGCAAACCCGTGCGTGTGTACTACCTGCGGCGCCTTCTTCCTGAAAAAAGATAAGACCTTCAAGCACCCGGACATACCTTTCCCTTCTGGCAGGTTAAGTGAGGTGATCTCGACGTCGTTCTTCAGCCTTGGGGCCATGGAGCCATTTGATTTGAGGCAGCATATTGACACATCGAACATATCCCGGTTATGGCCGTTACATAAATTGACTATACCGTTCTCCATACCACCGGTCTCGAGGCAGGCTATCACATGAATCACTTTAGTACGTTTTGTCATTTGTATACGCTATCAACCTATCAAGTTCAGTCTTAACCATCCTTGGCCAGTTTGTAAAACAGGCTCAACATACCATGATACAGTCTCGTAAGGCTAAGATAACGCTGAAATTATGTTTCTACCTTCAAGATCTTCTCATTGAAATTGGTTCCCATCTTCTCAAGTTTAACAATCTCCAGACCTTGCGCATGATCCCGTACATAATTCTATTGATGTCTAGGAATTCACGGTCAAATTGCCTGTTAAATCCCTTGCTAAGATATACAGATGGAAGCATCTTATCAGTGTTCATGCTAGTGGTACAGAAAGCAAATAAAGTTAGTATCGTGCATGGAGGTATAAAGATAATACCTTCGATAAAACCATCCAAATCTTCACATTGATGAACATATATCTGTTTCTTGTTTATAGCAGCGCTTCACAAAGCCTCTTTAACCCAACAATATTTTCAAAGCTACGGATATCAGCCAAAAGATTTGCTACAATAGTACACTTGTCAGTTAATAAATTTATTTTCTGAGAAAGTATTTAATAAAACTATACATTACAGGACCCAAATCATCCAGAGATATCAAACCATCGGCTATTCTAAGGTTAAATATATCTGCAAATAAAAGTGTTTTCCTAATGAAGTTCTTTTCAAACTTCATATAATCCAAAATAGCGAATATATCTTTGTGAATAAATCTTAATTTTGTACCCGTTGCATACTCTAATACTGGCTCATAATCCACATTCAATACAGACAAAGCATGCAAGACAGGAAAATTTACGCCACTAATAACTGCAAGCGGTAGTGAACCCCAATAACGAGGATTTACTTCAATTATGTAGAATTTGTTTCTTATTTTATCATATTTCATCTCGACCATTGCAAGTCCTGACCACTCTAAGGAATCCAGAAGTCTTCGTCCAACTTTTACTAATTCATCGTCGTATACGCTCTCGCAACAACTGCTGGGTCCTCCTGTTATAGGATATTCCCTAATTCTTTTATGGCAAAAGTGGGCTCTTATATGCTTGTCACGATCATACAATGCAAAATATCCGTAACCTTGTCCATGAATGTATTCTTGAATAATTGGGTAATCTTCTATCTGGTTCATTCTCACATACTCTGCAACCAACTCTTTTGGAGAATAAACAATAGAATACCTTTCCTCGGGCTGCCAGTGAGAGGATCTCTTATCACCTCTGAACTTAATAATACAAGGAAAGGTTAAACCTTTTAAATGCAAAGTTGCTACTTCATCAGGCGATTTCCTATAAAATGTTCTCGGGCAATCAAGACCTATTTCAGAGGCATATGTTGTTAATAATTCTTTGTTATCTGATATTCTAAGGCTTTCAATCTTTGGAAGAAGATACTTTGACGATATTTTATCAGATCCTTCCATCCTTAATAGTGCACGCATGGAAGCAGTGCTTATTGGATTGATGATATCGTAGTATGTTGATCTATCATGAATTATTCGTTCCAATTCTTTATAATAATATTCCTTTTGAAGATTTATCTTTCTTGTAATATACTTGGATCTGAACCCGAGTATATCTCGTGGATTGGCGCCACCACCAATTGCAGTAACCTCCGCACCAGATTTTCCAAGATACCTGATAGCATATAATCCCAACCGGGATTCTGCATCAGTAGTTAATACCCTAACACCTTGTAATGTAGTATTATTTATCATTTTATTGTTATCATACCATGCTGATGTTTTATCAGACGCTTAACAACTCTATATAAAATGCGCAAAATCTGATAAGCATTTGGATTCTTAATTAATTTAATAACTTGGCTAAGTTCATCCATCCATTCTGAGTATTCATTACATGACGCTTTCCCTGTGCCTTCTAATATTATCTTTTTCAACTCATCTTGACTACTTATGTTAGGAGTTGACATTACTGCTCTTCCCACTTCAAAAGCAAAGTGAGCATCACTTCCAGCAGTCCTGCCTTTGACGATAGACAACAATTTATTTACTTGGTTATTTTCTTTATATTCATCAAGATTAACCCATCTTGAATTTATTATTTCAACTGCGTCAATTCTCTTTATTACGCTTTCTGGGTAGTTGTCGAACCTTTTAAATGGGTGAGCAAGTATAGCTATACCATCTTGGCTATGTATTTCTTCTATTAAATCAAAGCTTTTTCTACTCAACAGTGGCTTTCTAATAAATAGACCGATTATATCTCCAATTTCTGTTTTAATCTCACTCCC
>Ga0116182_1002624_pt1 | contig 17454 bp, 20 predicted proteins | sample AD_UKC077_MetaG_FD_89805 | JGI IMG/M metagenome (GOLD analysis project Ga0116182, IMG submission 89805) | Active sludge microbial communities of municipal wastewater-treating anaerobic digesters from USA - AD_UKC077_MetaG | ecosystem: Engineered > Bioreactor > Anaerobic > Digestate | place: USA...
TCCGACCGCTCGCTCCCGGCAACGACAGTGAGACGTATGACCAGCGTCGCCGAGCCGGTCTGCACGATTTGGTAACTCAAGACACCCGGCGTCTCCTCGACCACTTCTGAAATGGCAAGCGGTAACAACGCAACCAGCCCGCCGTCTGCACCCGGCACCTGCAGGACCTCGTCGGTACGACCCTCGACGGCGATGGTCGGAAGCGCGCTTCCACACGGACAGGTCTGCTCTGCCATCACGACGCTGTCCCCCAGTTCGTAGCGGATCAGCGGCTGGACATAGTTGGCCAGATTCGTCACCAGCACGGTGTCCGACCGCCGACCCAGTTCGACGGACCTGCCCTCGGAGTCGACCGGCTCGACGAGGAACCAGTCGACGTTGACGTGCAACTGTCCGAGCCGGCATGGCAACGACAGCGGTGTCACCTCCGACGCGTTGTAGGTCTGGACCACGACCGCACCGAACACCCGTTCCACTCGCTGCCGCGCGCTGGGCAGCAGCGACTCCCCACCGCTGCTGATTACCAACGGCTGGATGCGCAGGCGTCCAGCTTCCTGTTCCGCGGCAAGCACGCTCAAGGCGCTGGCATAGGTGCTCAGCATGACCGGTTGAAAGTCATTGAGGGCTGCCACGAGTTCAGGGAGTGGGTCGAGGATGGAGAAGTACCTGGAGTACCGACGCCGGATCGGGTGTTCGCGCAGACGTCGTTCGAACAGCGTTGCCGTCAGAAAGTGCCCCTTGCCGGCGAACACAGCAGCCTGCCGGATGCCGCGCGACAGGATGCGCGGCATCATTTTCGATGGCAGCACCCCGGCAGACCGGCCGTACGCCAGCCCGTTCATGACGGCCATGGCACGCCTGTCCTGAACAAGAATGGCGGGTTCAGCGGTAGACCCCGACGTGGTGAACACGACGTATCTGCCGAGGAAGTCCTCACCAACCGATTCCGGATCGGCCAGGAACGCCTGCACTGCGGTCCGATTCACAGCGGCGTCGCAGAGCCAGTCATCGAAATGGCTCATCAGAGTGGGCTTACGAACGACGGGGAGCCGAACCAGATCCTCCGGGCGTAAACCGTCCGTCGCCAGACCGGCATAAAGACCGGCGTAGAACGGCGAAGCCTGTCGGGCATGCCGCACCAGTGCGTCGAGTCGTGCCGCCTGGCGTGCGTGGATGCCTGGCGGACCACCCCGGGTGGCCCGCCAGGCATCCCAGGCAACACCGAGAGCTGTCAGATTCTCCGTCACGGTGATCACCCCCGCGGTCAGTGTGCGCTGAAGTGGCGCACGACGAAAGCGGGCCCCCAGCCGAAGCTGAGGGCCCGCTTTTCGTCAGTGCTTAGCCGCCGTTGAGGACGCGCTGCAGGTCGGGCTTCATCGCCTGCAGTTCGCGGCCCCAGTAGGCCCAGTTGTGCGTGCCGTTGTTCGGGAAGTTGAACACACCGTTGGTACCGCCGGCCGCCAGGTAGACGTCCTTGAAGGTGCGGTTGGTGCGGATGGTCAGACCCTCGAGGAAGGTGGCCGGCACGTCGCCGCCACCGAGCTCGTTGGGCTGGCCGTTGCCGCAGTAGATCCAGATGCGGGTGTTGTTGGCAACCAGACGCGGGATCTGAACCATCGGATCGTTACGCTGCCACGCCGGATCGCTGGACGGGCCCCACATGTCGTCGGACTTGTAGCCGCCGGCGTCACCCATCGAGACGTTGATCAGGCCGGGCCACCAACCCTCGGACGGGTTCAGGAAGCCGGACAGCGACGAGGCGTAGGTGAACTGATTCGGGTGCCAGGCCGCCAGGGTCAGCGACGCGGAGCCGGCCATCGACAGACCGATCGCGGCGTTGTTCGTGGGCCGGACGTTCCGGTTGGCCTGCAGCCACGCCGGGGCCTCCTGGGTCAGGAAGGTCTCCCACTTGTAGGTCGAGCAGCCGGCCTTGCCGCAGGCGGGGCGGTACCAGTCAGCGTAGAAGCTGGACTGACCGCCGACCGGCATCGAGACCGACAGGCCGGAGCCGTCGTACCACTCGAACGCCTGGGTGTTGATGTCCCAGCCGTTGTAGTCGTCCTGAGCGCGCAGGCCGTCGAGCAGCCAGACGTTCGGGGAGTTCGGGCCACCGCTCTGGAACTGCACGCGGATGGTCTTGCCCATGGCGGCCGACGGCACGTCCAGGTACTCGACCGGCAGGCCGGGCCGCGAGAACGCGCTCGCCGTGGCCGAACCGCCCGCCACACCCACCAGGGCCGGCAGAGCCGCAGCGGCGACCGCCGCAACAGCGATGCGACGCGACAGGCCGCGCACCTTCTCGAAGACGGACATCACCAATCCACCCAGCTTTCTTTCACACCAATTGTTTGGATTAAGAGAAAAGTAAAACACGCGAGTGCGACCTGATGAAACTTAACGGGCGTTCGCGAGTCGTTTTCAACCCGCAAAAGCCCTTGTCGGGCCGTCGGGGGAAAACTAAAGTCAGTTTCAGTTTTCTACCCCGACGGGCCGTGGGAGTTTCATGGAATCCTTCATCCACCTGCGAAAAGGCGCCACACCGCGGCGCGTCCACGCCGACCTCGACGGCCTCAAGGACGACGAACTCGGCCGTAACGGGTTCACCGGCCGCACCGCCAACATGTACCGCCGAAACGACCCCACCCAATACCGCGCCGTCGGCCCACTGCGGCCGGTCGACGTCCTGGCCGCCCAGTTGCCGATCGGTGACACTCCCCTGCTGCTCTTCTCCAACGCCGACTGCCGCATCTCGCTGAGCGGACGGTCCGAACCCACTCCGCACTACCTCCGGTACGTCGACGGGGACCTGCTGTGCTTCGTCCATCAGGGCGACGGAAGGCTGGAGACCGAGTTCGGGCCGCTGGACTACCGGACCGGCGACTGGATCTATCTGCCCAAGGCGTGCACCTGGCGGCAACTGCCGTCCAGCCCGAGCACCTGGCTGATGATCGAGGCCGACGAGTTCCGTACCCCGCCGGCCGGGCCGCTCGGGAGGCACTGGCCCTTCGACCCGGCGCAGGCCGCAATCCCCGAGGCTCACGCATTCGGGGCCGCAGAGGATCAGCACGGTGGCGAGTATGAGGTCCGCCTCATCCATGACGGCGGGCCGACGTCGTTGTTCTACCGACACCATCCGCTCGACGTCGAAGGCTGGCGCGGCGACAACTTCGCGTTCACCTTCAACATCGACGAATACAACGTCATCACCTCCGACAGCATGCATCTGCCACCGACCGTGCACCTGTTCATGCAGGCGACCGGTGTGCTGGTGTGCAACTTTCTGCCCAAGCCGGCCGAGACGGTGCCGGGCACCGAACGCACACCCTGGTACCACCGCAACGTCGACTTCGACGAGATCGCGTTCTTCCACGGCGGATCGCTCTACGGCCAGCCGATGCCACCCGGGCTGATCAGCCATGCCCCGCAGGGCGTGCACCACGGCGCCCCGGAGCGGGCAAGGGAACGGGCCCGACGCAAGTTCGACGACTACGACACCATCGAGTGGAAGGTGATCGCGATCGACACCGCGCGACGGCTGACGCCGTCGGCTGAGGTGCTGGCGGCGGATCTGGGGCAGCACCAGTGAAATACCAGCGCATCCCGTATCTGGTTGCCTACCAGAACAAGTCGGGAGTCCGCGACGTCTACGGCGGGCTGGCCGAGATCGTGGTACTGGAGTGCTATCAGCTCAAACCCGAGACCCCGTCAGAAACCGTGCTGGTCTTCATGCACCCGATCGGCGGCGGCGCCTACCTGCCGATGGTCAACGCCCTCGCCCGTGCCGGGCATCACGTCATCTACGCCAACAGCCGCTACCGCGGCACCGATTCGGCGTTGCTGATGGAGAAGGTGGTCGAGGACCTCGGCGAGGCCGTCGCCGACGCCAGGAACCGGCTGGGCTATTCCAAGGTGGTGCTGGCCGGTTGGAGCGGCGGCGGTTCGCTCTCGCTCTATTACCAACAGCAGGCCCAGGACCCCGCCAACGGCCTGATCCCCGCCGACGGCATCATGCTGCTGGCCGCCCACATCAGCCGGCACGGCACCCTCACCGAATGGCTGGACGCCTCGATCCGGGATGAGTCCGACCCGTCCGACCGCGACCCGGAACTCGATCTGTACAACCCCGCCAATCCCAACCAGCCGCCGTACTCGCCAGAGTTCCTGGATCGCTACCGGCAGGCGCAGATCGCCCGCAATCGGCGAATCACCAAGTGGGTCAAGGGGAAACTCGCCGAACTCGAGGCTGACGGCCGGGGCGACGAGGAGTTCTGTTTCGTCGTGCACGGAACCATGGCCGACCCGCGCTGGCTGGATCCCACCGTCGACCCCAACGAACGCAAGCCCGGCACCTGCTATCTCGGCGACCCGCGGATCGTCAACAACTCCCCGATCGGACTGGCCCGATTCGCCACGTTGCGCAGCTGGCTGTCGCAGTGGAGCTACGACGACGCCCGCGGTGACGGTGTCGCCTGCGGACGCGAGATCGCGGTGCCTACGCTGGTGATCGGAAACCTCGCCGACGACGCCTGCACACCCAGCCACACCCGGCGGCTCTACGAGGCGATCGGCCACCCCGACAAGGAGATGCACGAGATTCCCGGCGCCAACCACTACTACTCCGGACCTGACCAGCGCGAGACGCTGGCGCAGGCGGTTGCCATCGTCACCGACTGGACTGCAAGGCATGGCTTCTCGTGACCGGCGCGCTGGATGGCATCCGGGTCCTGGAGGTCGGCACGCTGATCTCCGGACCGTTCTGCGGCCGGCTGCTCGGCGACATGGGCGCCGAGGTCATCAAGATCGAACCGCCCGGCTCCCCCGACCCGATCCGAACCTGGGGCCAGGCCGAGGTCGACGGACACCGCTTCTTCTGGACGGTGCACGCCCGCAACAAGAAGGCCGTCACGCTCAACCTGCGCGAGCCGCGCGGCCGCGAACTGTTCCTCGACCTCGTCGAGCGCGCCGACATCGTGGTGGAGAACTTCCGCCCCGGAACCCTGGAGCGCTGGGACCTCGGCTATGACGTTCTGCGCCAACGGAATAAGGGAATCATCCTGGTGCGGGTGTCCGGTTACGGCCAGACCGGGCCGGGCGCCGGCAAGGCCGGCTACGCCTCGGTGGCCGAGGCGGTCAGCGGACTGCGGCATATGAACGGCTTCCCCGGCGGCCCGCCGCCGCGGCTGGCGCTGTCCCTCGGCGACACCCTGGCCGGCATATTCGCCGCCCAGGGCGCACTGGCCGCGCTGTACCGGCGCACCGTCACCGGTGAAGGTCAGGTGGTCGACGCCGCACTGACCGAGGCCTGCCTGGCGGTGCAGGAGTCCACCATCCCCGACTACGACATGGGCGGTGTGGTGCGCGGCCCGTCGGGCACTCGGCTGGAAGGCATTGCGCCGTCGAACATCTACCGCAGCGCCGACGGCAGTTGGGTGGTGATCGCCGCCAATCAGGACACCGTCTTCCGCCGGCTGTGCGAGGTGATGGGCCGGCCCGAGCTGGCCACCGATGAACGGTTCATCGACCACAAGGCCCGCGGTCGCAATCAGGACGAACTCGACGCCATCATCGGCGAATGGGCGGCGGTACGTCAGCCCGGCGACATCATCGAAACCCTCGGCGCCGCAGGGGTGATCGCCGGCCCGATCAACACCGTCGCCGAGGTGGTTCGCGATCCGCAGTTCCTTGCCCGCGGCATGCTCGTCGAGCACTTCGACGAGCGCATCGGGCGAAACGTCCTGGGGCCCGGCGTGGTTCCGGTGCTCTCCGAGAGTCCCGGCGGGGTGCGCTCCGCGGGATCGGCCCGGCCCGGCCAGCACAACTCCGAGGTATACGGCGACCTGCTGGGCCTCAGCGACACCGACATCACCGAACTGACTGAACGAGGAGTGCTGTGAGCACGCTGCCCGAGCATGTGACCATCCGCGAAGTCGCGCTGCGCGACGGGCTGCAGATCGAGAACCCGATCCCGTTGTCCGCCAAGCTCGAACTGCTGGCCGCCATCGCCGCCACCGGAGTGCGCGAGGTCGAGGCCACCGCGTTCGTCTCCCCCTCCAAGGTGCCGGCGATGGCCGATGCGCCCGAACTCGCCGCCGCACTGGGCGACTATCCCGACATCGAGTTCTCCGCACTGGTAGCCAGTCCCAACGGCGCGCACCGCGCCATCGCGGCGGGATTCCGGTCGCTGGAGTACGTGGTGTCGGCCTCCGACGGGCACAGCCGCGCCAACGTCGGGCGCAGCAGTGCCGAGGCCGCCGCGCAGATCGCCGACATCGCCGCGATCGCCCATGATGCGGGCGCGGCCGTCGAGGTGATCATCTCGACCTCCTGGGACTGCCCGTTCGACGGTCCCACCCCACCCGGACGGGTGCTCGACGTCGTCGACGCGGCCTGCGAGCGCGGCGCGGACCGGATCGCCATCGCCGACACCATCGGCACCGCGACGCCCGGACGGGTCACCGAACTGGTGAATCTGGTGCGTCCGCGGGTCGGCGCACGGCCGCTCGGTGCGCACTTCCACAACACCCGCGGTGTCGGCCTGGCCTGCGCCTGGGCCGCGGTCACCGCCGGTGTCACCCGGCTGGACTCCTCGATCGGCGGACTCGGCGGCTGCCCGTTCGCCCCGGGCGCCAGCGGCAACATCGCCACCGAGGACCTGGTGTACCTGCTGGCCGACAGCGGTATCGGCGTCGACATCGACCTCGCCGCGGCGATCGAGGCGGCACGGGTGGCCCGCGAGGTGGTCGGCCATGATCTGCCCAGCGCGCTGCTGCGCGCGGGTGATCGGACGCGCGGTTGACCGCTCGGACTCTGACCACCAAGGGCCTGGCCACCCGCCAGGCCCTGGAGGAAGCGGCCCGAATGCTGTTCGCCCAGCGCGGTTTCCACGGCACCACGCTGTCTGACATCACGGCTGCGGCCGGCCGGTCTCCGGCGTCGTTCTACCGGTACTTCGCCGACAAGGAGGAGCTGCTGGCCGCGCTGGCCCAGGACTTCCTGCGCGACGTGGTCGAGCTTCCGAAGTTCAGCGACGACAACGACTTCTTCGTTTCGGCGGTCGGCGTCTACTGGCAGAAGTTCAAACCCAATATCGGCATCATGGTCGCCATCGACCAGCTTGCCGCCACCGAGCCGCGTTTCGCGTTGCTGCAGAACCAGTTTCGCCGCTTTGGTATGGGTATCGTCGGCGCCTCGGTGCGCACCGCCCAGCAGCAGGGTTACGGCACCGAACTCGACGCCGATCACATCGCGCTGGCGATCGCGCTGCTGTTCGAACGGTTCACCAGCGTCAGCCTGTCGCAGGGCCTGTCCGACGACGCGGCCGTCACCACCCTGTCCACCATCTGGAAAAAGACGATCTACGGCACCCTCAAGAAAGAATAGGTGAACTTCACTGTGACTGATTTTTCTGTCCCCGAGCACCTTCCGCCCCTGCTGGCCGAGATGGACGCCTTCATCGAGACGGAGATCAAACCGCTCGAGCGCGAGCACATGCAGTACTTCGACCGCCGACGGGAGTTCGCCCGCACCGACCTCGACAACGGCGGTGTCCCGAACCGGGACTGGGAGGACCTGCTCGACGAGATGCGCCGCCGCGCAGATGAAGCCGGCTGGCTGCGCTACGGGCTGCCGTCGAAGTTCGGCGGTCGGGACGGCACCAACCTGGACATGGCGGTGATCCGGGAACACCTGGCGCACAGGGGACTCGGACTGCACAACGACCTGCAGGACGAGTCCTCGATCGTCGGCAACTTCCCGCAGGTGATCATGATGGACCGGTTCGGCACCGAGGAACAGAAGAAGGAGTGGATCGAGGCCATGCTGACCGGCACCCGGTCGATGGCGTTCGGTCTCACCGAACCCGACCACGGCTCGGATGCGACCTGGCTGGAGACCACCGCCCGCCTCGAGGGCGACCCAGGAAATCAACACTGGCTGATCAACGGCTCCAAACGCTGGAACACCGGCGTGCACCGGGCCACCCACGACCTGGTGTTCGCCCGCACCTCCGGGGAACCGGGGCAGGCACTCGGCATCACCGCGTTCCTGGTCCCGTGCGACGCCCCCGGTTTCGAGGTGCCGTACTACTGGTGGACCTTCAACATGCCCAGCGACCATGCCGAGGTTGAACTGCGCAACGTCCGCATCCCGGCCGACGCGGTGCTCGGCGAGGTGGACCGCGGCCTGGAGGTGGCCCAGACCTTCCTGCACGAGAACAGGATCCGGCAGGCTGCAAGCAGTCTCGGCGCGGCGCAGTACTGCATCGACCGGGCCGTCGGCTACGCCAAGGAACGGGTCACCTTCGGCAAGCCGCTGGCGGTCAACCAGGCCGTGCAGTGGCCGCTGGTGGAGTTGCAGACCGAGGCCCAGATGGTGCGGTTGCTGGTGCGCTATGCGGCCTGGGAATTGGACCGCAACCACCACATCGAGGTGTCCGACAAGGTGTCGATGGCCAATTACCGGGCCAACCGGCTGGTGTGCGAGGCCGCCGACCGGGCGATGCAGATCCACGGCGGCATCGGCTACAGCCGCCATGAACCCTTCGAGCACATCTACCGCCACCACCGCCGCTACCGGATCACCGAGGGCGCCGAGGAGATCCAGATGCGCCGGGTGGCCCAGCGGATGTTCAAGTTCGGAAGCAGATGAACGACGAACTGGTTCAGATCCTTTCACCGCTCCTGGGCGACGACGTGGCGGTGCAGAACGTGCGACTGCTGACCGGCGGTGCCAGCCGTTCCACCTATGCCTTCGACGCGGTCACCGGCTCGGGAACGCGGCCGCTGATCCTGCGCACCGCCCCCCTGGCCGACCACTATGCGGGCATGGAACTCGAAGCCGCGGCACAGGCGGCGGCGGCCGAGGCCGGAGCCCCTGTTCCAAATATCCTGGTGGCATCGGATTCCGCTGTGCCGCTGGGTGATCCGTTCCTGATCTGCGACGAGGTGGCCGGGGAGACGATCGTGCGTCGTATCCAGCGCCAGCTCGACGACGCCGGACGTCGCAGATTATTGGCACAGTGCGCGCAGGCCCTGGCCGCCATCCATCGGGCCCGCACCGATCTGCCCGGCATCGCCGAGCAGGATCAGGTCGACCAGTACCGCAATCGCCTCGACGACATGGCCGACACCACCGCCACCTTCGAATGGGCGTTCCGCTGGCTCGAGGCGCACCGACCGCCGCCATCGCCGAAGGTGTTGGTGCACGGCGATTTCCGGATGGGCAACCTCATCGTGGACGGTTCGACCCTGGCTGCGGTGCTGGACTGGGAACTCGTGCAGATCGGCGAGATCTACCGCGACCTGGCCTGGTTCTGCGTCCGGGCCTGGCGCTTCGGGGCGCCGGCCGCGCTGGCCGCCGGCGGGCTGGGCAGCATCGACGAATTCGTGGCTGCCTACGAACAGGCGTCCGGCACCCCCGTCGACCGCGACGCCCTGCACTGGTGGCTGGTGCTGTGCACACTGCACTGGGGAATCATCTGCCGGTACCAGGCCGAACGGCACCTGTCCGGGGAGACCCGGTCGGTGGAACTGGCCGCCATCGGTCGGCGGGTCTGCGAGAACGAGTGGGACCTTCTGGACCTGCTGGAGCGGGCTTCATGAGCGATCTGCAAGGCCGGCCCACCGCTGCCGAACTCGTCGCCGCCGTGGCCGAGTTCCTCGAGGGCGACGTCCGCTCCAACACCACCGGCGCGGTGAACTTCCACGCCTTGGTGGCTGCGAACGCACTGCGGATCGTGGAGCGCGAACTGCTCGACGAGCGGGATGCCCCTCAGTTTCTCGGTTACCCCGACGAGGCCGCCCTAGCCGCGGCCATCCGCTCCGGCGAACTCGACGGCCGCGACGCCGAGGTGCTGGCCTGCCTGCGCGCCGTTGTCGGACACCGCCTGGCCGTCGCTCACCCTGGTTACGCAGAGTGAGTAACTCACGGTGTCGTTATTTACGGCATACTACCAGGAAAATAGGCTTTTAGTTTTTTCGTCGATCGTTTGCTCAGCAACGACGGAGGCTGCTATCGTTAGGGTTCCAGCCCACAAGGAGCGAAACATGAAGTGGAAGATCGCGGTCGCAACTCTGGCCGCCGCAGCAATCGCATCGGCCCCGCTCGCAGGCGCTAAGCCGGCGAACAACGGCAACGGCAACAAGCCCGTCGCACCTCCGGGGCAGACCATCTCGGCCATCGCCAAGGCCGGCGGCGGCGCCGCGGCCGTGCTCGGCGGGCTGATTCAACTCAAGCCCACCAATCCCGGCCTGCCCAAGGCCCTGCAGCGGGTGACGGCGACCAAGACCCCGACGCCGACTCCCACTCCCACTCCGACGCCCACTCCGACGCCGACTCCCACTCCGGAACCGACTCCGACTCCGACTCCGGAGCCGACTCCCACGGCGACGCCGTAGTCGAAACACGCGCAGTACGTAGAACCCCCCGGCCGGACCAGCCGGGGGGTTCTACGTTTAGTCCATGACCTCAACCCGGATGAACGACGTCGCCGACCAACTCTTCGCCGCGATCGAACGGGGCGACGGCCCGGGCCTGGCAGCCCTGTGGTCCGACGACGTCGTCGTCTGGCGTCAGGGCGGCGGCCGCGAGCGGGACAAGGCGCGCGGGTTGAAAGTCATCGAATGGTTCGTCGACAGCACCACCTCACGCCGCTACGAGGTCCTGGACCGACAGGTCTTCGACGGCGGTTTCCTGCAGCAGCACAACGTCCACGCCACCACCCGGGCCGGCGACCAGCTGACTTTCCGGGCCTGCCTGATCGTCAAGGTCGGACCCGACGGTCTGATCACCCGCATCGACGAGTACCTGGATCCCGCAGACCTGAACTCGTTATTAGCCGAGTCGTAGGATTCACGATCTGATTTGCTGGAAAATCCCAGCCCAGAAAGTGATAAGCCTCACTAACAGTAATTAGCCGAGTCTCGTCGCCACCCGGTAAAATCAACGCCATAGGCCACCGTCGGGTGGCAGTAAGCGAAAAGGAGTATTTCGGTGAAGTTCAAGGTCGCAGCCATGACCACGCTGGCCGCAGTCGCTATTGCGTCGGCGCCGGTGGCAGCTGCCGCTCCGAACAGCAACGCCAACGGCAACTCGGGCAGCACCCCCCGCAACACCATCGGCCAGACAATCTCGGCCATCGCCAAGAGCGGCGGCGGCGCGGCTGGCGTGCTGGGCGCGCTTGTGCAGTTCAAGCCCGGCAACCTGGGTCTGGCCAACGCGCTTCAGCGGGTGATCGCTCCCAAGCCGACGCCGACGCCGACCCCTGCCCCGACGCCGACGGTTACTCCCACCGCGTAGTCGCGAGCCCGACCATTGACAGTGCCTTCCGCCTCACGGCGGGGGGCACTGTTCGTTACGCCGGCAGACAACGTTCCCCTACCGGCCGGTGACAGCAGGAACCAGCCGGACGACAATGGCGAACATGACCCTGCAGAGCCTGCTCGCCGACCCGTCCGCCGTCGGCACCTGGACACTGGACCCAAGCCGGTCACAGATCCGGTTCTCCAATAAGACACTGTGGGGCCTGGTTCCGGTCAACGGCCGGTTCACCGACATCAGCGGCTCCGGATCGGTGACCGCCGACGGCGCGATCAAGGGCCGGGTCGACATCAAGGCCGCCTCGCTGCGCACCGGAATCGGCATGCGCGACAAGCACCTGCGGTCGCCGGACTTCTTCGACACTGACAACCACCCGGACATCACCGTCGAGGTGACCGGACCGCAGAGCGCGACCCTGACCATCCGCGGCACCACTCTCCCGCTGCCGTTGCACACCACCATCGCACGGGTCGACGCGGGCACCGTCCGGGTCACCATCCGCGCCACGGTCGACCGCACCGAATGGGGGGTCAGCGGCAACATGGCCGGGATGATGCCGACCGCCGCGACCCTGGTGGCCGAGACCGTATTCACCAAGTCATAGCCGAAACCGGGCTAGCATCAGCCTCGTGTTGCACGTCCTGCTGTACAGCAGCAACGCCCGCACCCGGGAACAGGTCCGGCTGGCCCTGGGCAACCGCATCCACCCCGATCTGCCGGAGCTGACCTACACCGAGGTCGCCACCGGCCCGATGGTGATCCAGCTGATGGACGCCGGCGGATTCGACCTCGTCATCCTCGACGGCGAGGCCTCCCCGGTCGGCGGGATGGGCATCGCCAAGCAGCTCAAGGACGAGATCAGCGGCTGTCCGCCGATCCTGGTGCTCACCGGCCGGGCCGACGACGCCTGGCTGGCCAACTGGTCCCGGGCCGAAGCCGCGGTGCCGCATCCGATCGACCCGATCCGGCTGGGCGAGGCCGTGGTCGGCCTGTTGCGCACTCCGACGGTCTAGCTCGCCGATTCAGGCAGTTCGGCTGCACAAAATCGCTAGGCTGTGTGCAGGGTCACAGGGGATGGCCGCAACGAGGAGCTAAACGCCGGAATGAGCCTCTACACACCGATCCTGGTGCTCGGGGCCATTGCCGCACTCTTCGCGGTGGTGTCGGTGGGGATCGCCGTGGTGATCGGTCCGCGACGGTACAACCGGGCGAAGCTGGAAGCCTACGAATGCGGCATCGAACCGGTGGCGAATGAGCCGGTCGGACAGCGCTTCCCGATCAAGTACTACCTGACGGCCATGCTGTTCATCGTCTTCGACATCGAGATCGTGTTCCTCTACCCGTGGGCCGTTGCCTTCGATCAGCTGGGCACCTTCGCGCTGGCCGAGATGGCCATCTTCATGGCCACCGTGTTCGTCGCCTACGCCTACGTCTGGCGCCGGGGCGGGCTGGAATGGGACTAGAGCCGAAATGGGACTAGAAGAATCGCTGCCCGGCGGCATCCTGCTGTCGACGGTGGAGAAGGTCGCCGGATTCGCCCGCAAAGGATCGTTGTGGCCGGCCACCTTCGGCCTGGCCTGCTGCGCCATCGAGATGATGGCCACCGCCGGCCCGCGTTTCGACATCGCCCGCTTCGGCATGGAACGGTTCTCCGCCACCCCCCGCCAGGCCGACCTGATGATCGTGGCCGGCCGGGTCAGCCAGAAGATGGCCCCGGTGCTACGCCAGGTCTACGACCAGATGGCCGAGCCGAAATGGGTGCTGGCCATGGGCGTGTGCGCCTCCAGCGGCGGCATGTTCAACAACTACGCCGTGGTCCAGGGCGTGGATCACGTTGTGCCCGTTGACATCTACCTGCCCGGCTGCCCGCCGCGCCCGGAGATGCTGCTGCACGCGATCCTCGCCCTGCACGCCAAGATCGCCGAGATGCCCCTCGGCGTTCACCGCGCCGAGGCGATCGCCGCGGCCGAGAAGGCCGCACTGGCCGCCCCGACCACCCTCGAACTCAAGGGACTGCTGCGGTGAGCACACAGCAGGGCATGTTCGGCGGCAGCGGCACCGGTGACACCTCCGGCTACGGCCGGCTCGTCCGCCAGGCGCCGGCACCGGAGAACACCCAGGCGCCCTACGGCGGCTATTTCGACGAGATCGTCGACCGGCTCACCGCGCTCTTCGGCGAGGGCTTCTTCGTCGCGGCGGTCGAACGCGTCGCCGTTCACCGTGAGCAACTGACCCTTAATGTGCGCCGCGAACACCTGGTCCGGGTCGCCTCCGCCCTGCGCGACGATGAGCAGCTGCGGTTCGAATTGTGTTGCGGCGTATCGGGTGTGCACTACCCCGACGACGCCGGTAACGAACTGCACGCCTTCTACCCACTGCTGTCGATCACCCACAACCGGCGGGTGCATCTCGAGGTCGCCTGCCCGGACGACGACCCGCACATCCCGTCGCTGTTCGGCGTCTACCCCACCTGTGACTGGCACGAACGCGAGACCTACGACTTCTTCGGCATCATCTTCGACGGCCACCCGGGCCTGACCCGCATCGAGATGCCCGACGACTGGGTCGGCCACCCGCAGCGCAAGGACTACCCCCTCGGCGGCGTCCCGGTGGAATACCACGGCGCGCAGATCCCGCCGCCCGACCAGCGCAGGTCATACCGCTGATGACTGTCGAAGATCCCGTCATCGTGCTCGGCGGCCAGGACTGGGACCAGATCGTCGCCGCCGCCCGCGCCGGCGACGCCGGTGAACGCATCGTGGTCAACATGGGCCCGCAGCACCCGTCGACGCACGGGGTGCTGCGGCTGATCCTCGAGATCGAGGGCGAGACGGTGACCGAAGCCCGGTGCGGCATCGGCTATCTGCACACCGGGATCGAGAAGAACCTCGAATACCGCACCTGGACCCAGGGCGTCACATTCGTGACCCGGATGGACTACCTGTCGCCGTTCTTCAACGAGACCGCGTACTGCCTCGGCGTCGAACGCCTCCTCGGCATCACCGACGAGATCCCCGAGCGTGCATCGGTGATCCGGGTGATGCTGATGGAACTCAACCGGATCTCCTCGCATCTGGTGGCCCTGGCCACCGGCGGCATGGAACTCGGCGCCATGTCGCCGATGTTCTTCGGGTTCCGCGACCGCGATCTGATCCTGTCGTTCTTCGAGGCGGTCACCGGCCTGCGGATGAACAACGCCTACATCCGCCCCGGCGGGGTGGCCGCCGATCTGCCCGAGGACGGGCCCGCCCGGCTGGCCGAACTGCTCCGGGTGCTGCCCGGCCACCTTCGCGAACTCGAGGATCTGCTCACCGAGAGCTATATCTGGAAGGCGCGCACCCAGGGCGTCGGGTACCTCGACCTGACCGGGTGCATGGCACTGGGCATCACCGGACCGGTGCTGCGCTCCACCGGTCTGCCGCACGATCTGCGCAAGACCCAACCCTATTGCGGTTACCAGACTTACGACTTCGACGTCGTCACCGCCGACACCGCCGACTGCTACGGCCGCTACCTGATCCGGATCGGCGAGATGCACGAGTCGGTCAAGATCGCCCGGCAATGCCTGGAACGGCTGGAGCCCGGTCCGGTGATGATCGAGGACAAGAAGCTCGCCTGGCCGGCCGACCTGAAGGTCGGCCCGGACGGGCTGGGCAACTCGCCGGCTCACATCGCCAAGATCATGGGCACCTCCATGGAGGGCCTGATCCACCACTTCAAGCTCGTCACCGAAGGCTTCCGGGTGCCGGCCGGACAGGTCTACACCGCGGTGGAGTCCCCGCGCGGTGAACTCGGGGTGCACATGGTCTCCGACGGCGGCACCCGGCCGTACCGGGTGCATTACCGCGACCCCAGCTTCACGAATCTTCAAGCGGTGGCGGCGATGTGCGAGGGCGGCATGGTCGCCGACGTGATCTCGGCGGTGGCGTCGATCGACCCGGTCATGGGCGGTGTGGACCGATGAGCATCGACCTCACCCTGGGCCCGCGGCCCGACGAGCCCGGGCCGGAGATCGGCGGCCCGTCGTCCTACCCCGCCGACGTCACCGCACGGCTGGCCGCCGACGCCGCGACGATCATCGCCCGCTACCCGCAGCCCCGCTCGGCGCTGCTGCCGTTGCTGCATCTGGTCCAGGCCCAGGACGGTTACCTCACCAGAGCCGGAATCGCCTTCTGCGCAGGCCAACTCGACCTAACCGACGCCGAGGTCGCCGCGGTGGCCACCTTCTACTCGATGTACCGCCGCACCCCCACCGGCGATTACCTGATCGGTGTCTGCACCACCACACTGTGCGCAGTGATGGGCGGTGACGCCATCCTGGACACCCTTGAATCCGAACTCGGCGTGCACGCCGGGCAGACCACCGCCGACGGGCTGATCACCCTGGAGCACATCGAGTGCAACGCGGCCTGCGACTATGCCCCCGTCGTGATGGTCAACTGGGAGTTCTTCGACAACCAAACACCCTCCAGCGTCACCGATCTCGTGGCAGCACTGCGAGAGGGCCAGGCCGTCCATCCCTCGCGCGGCACCACGCTGTGCCCGTTCCGGGAGACCGCGCGCACGCTGGCCGGGGTCGGCGAGGCAGGCGACGCCGGCGGCGCACCCGGGGCAGCCACCCTGGCCGGGCTTGAGGTGTTCCGCGAGTCCGGGGAGGCCCCGTGCTGACCCCGGTGCTCAGCCGGTTCTGGGACGCGCCGGAGCCGTGGTCGCTGTCGACCTATCTGTGGCATGACGGATACCAGGGCCTGCGCAAGGCGCTGGGCATGACGCCCGACGAGGTGATCAACGAGATCAAGGAGTCCGGCCTGCGCGGCCGCGGCGGTGCCGGCTTCCCGACCGGCACCAAGTGGTCGTTCATCGACCAGAAGTCGCCCAAGCCGAAGTACCTCGTCATCAACGCCGACGAGTCCGAACCCGGCACCTGCAAAGACATGCCACTGATGCTGACCACCCCGCACTTTCTGGTCGAGGGCGCCATCATCGCGGCCTACGCCATCCGGGCCCGGCACGCGTTCATCTATCTGCGCGGTGAGGTGGTGCCGGTGCTGCGCCGGTTGCGCGCTGCGGTCGCCGAGGCCTACGAGGCCGGCTATCTGGGCGAGAACATCCTCGGCTCGGGCTACGACCTTGACCTGATCGTGCACGCCGGCGCAGGCGCCTACATCTGCGGCGAGGAGACCGCTCTGCTGGACTCCCTGGAGGGCCGCCGCGGCCAGCCCCGGCTGCGTCCGCCGTTCCCGGCGGTGGCCGGCCTGTACGCCTGCCCGACGGTGGTCAACAACGTCGAGTCCATCGCCAGCGTGCCACCGATCATGGTCAAGGGCCTGGACTGGTTCAAGTCGATGGGCACCGAGAAGTCGCCGGGATTCACGCTGTACTCGCTGTCCGGTCACGTCACCCGGCCCGGCCAGTACGAGGCGCCGCTGGGCATCACCCTGCGCGAACTGCTGGACTACGCCGGCGGCGTGCGGGCAGGCCATGAGCTGAAGTTCTGGACGCCGGGTGGCTCGTCGACCCCGCTGCTGACACCCGAACACCTCGACGTACCACTGGATTACGAGGGCATAGCCTCGGTGGGCTCAATGCTGGGCACCAAGGCTCTGCAGATCTTCGACGAGACCACCTGCGTGGTGCGCGCGGTGCGACGCTGGACGCAGTTCTACGCCCACGAGTCCTGCGGCAAGTGCACCCCGTGCCGGGAGGGCACCTACTGGCTGGCGCAGATCTACGAGCGGCTGGAGACCGGCCGAGGGCAGAAGGACGACCTCGACAAGCTGACCGACATCTCCGACGCCATCCTGGGCAAATCGTTCTGCGCCCTCGGCGACGGCGCCGCCTCGCCGATCATGAGCTCGCTGAAGTACTTCCGCGCCGAATACGAGGCACACCTGTCCGGCGGCTGCCCGTTCGACCCGCACGCCTCGACCCTCTTTGCGCGAGCAGACGAAGGGGTGCGCACATGACGGTCTCTCCCGACGACGATCTGGTGACCATCACCATCGACGACACCACCCTGTCGGTTCCCAAGGGCACCTTGGTGATTCGCGCCGCCGAGATGATCGGCATTCAGATCCCCCGGTTCTGCGACCATCCGCTGCTGGAACCGGTCGGCGCCTGCCGGCAGTGCCTGGTCGA